>Ga0208148_1000076_pt1 | contig 35256 bp, 55 predicted proteins | sample DEB08_DNA_16_FD_184525 | JGI IMG/M metagenome (GOLD analysis project Ga0208148, IMG submission 184525) | Aqueous microbial communities from the Delaware River and Bay under freshwater to marine salinity gradient to study organic matter... | ecosystem: Environmental > Aquatic > Marine > Coastal ...
ACCAGAAAAAGTAGTCGAAGAGACAACTGAATTGGAAGCTGTAACAGAAGAAACTCCTACCGAAGAGGTAGAGGCTGCTGCTGAAGTTGAAGAATCTGTATCAGAGGCTACTGAAGAATTATCTGAAGAAGCTGAACTAGAAACAGAAGAAACACAACTTATGGAAGGTTATGTTACTGAAGAAGCGTTTGCATCTAAGATTGCTGAAATGGAGGCTAAAATGGCTGAAATGGCAAAAATGTTAGATAGCGAAATGGGTTACAAAAGAGAGCTAGAAGAATTATCTTCTAAAATGGAAAAACTTTCTGCTGAACCTGCTGCTGAAGCAATTAACCACAATCCAGAAGCTGCTACCGAAAAGAAACCAATTTACAATTTCGGAATGCAGAGATCACAAAACACATTAGACAGAGTATTTAACCGATTAAACAATCAAAACTAACCAATAATGGCTACAACTACTTCAATTACAACTACTTATGCTGGTGAATTTGCAGGACAATACGTTGCTGCAGCTTTACTAGAAGCTAATACCCTTGCAAAAGGTGGTATTACAATCAAACCAAATGTTAAATTCAAGGAGGTACTAAAGAAAGTATCTGTTGATGATATCGTAAAAGACGCTTCTTGCGACTTCGATCCTACTTCAACAATTACTCTTACTGAAAGAATCCTTACTCCTGAAGAGCAGCAAGTAAACTTACAAATCTGTAAGAAAGACTTTGCCTCTGACTGGGAAGCTGTACAGATGGGCTACTCTGCTTATCACAATGTACCACCTAGCTTTGCAGACTTTATTTTAGGACACATTGCTGCTAAAGTAGCAGAGCGTACTGAAAAGTCTATCTGGGCTGGATCAACTGCTACAAGCGGACAGTTTGACGGATTCTCTACTTTATTAGCCGCTGATGCTGATCTACCTGCTGCACAAGAAATTGCAGGAGCTACTATCACTTCTTCTAACGTTGTTGCTGAATTAGGCAAGATCGTTGATGCTATTCCAGATACTCTTTACGGAGCTGAAGACCTTTACATCTATGTATCTCAAAACATCGCTAGAGCTTACGTTAGAGCTTTAGGTGGATTTGCAGCAGTACAAAATGTAGCAGGAGACGAAAATGTAGGTTCTATCGGAGCTAACGGTGTTGGCGGACAGGGTACTATGTGGTATCAGAACGGTGGATTAGAAATCGATGGTGTAAAAATCTTTGTTGCTAACGGATTAGCAAGCAATGACGCTATCGCCACTACTAAATCTAACTTATTCTTCGGAACAGGCTTAATCGCTGACCACAACGAAGTTAAATTGTTAGATATGGCTGACCTAGACGGAAGTCAAAACGCTAGAATCGTTATGCGATTTACAGCTGGTGTACAGTATGCAAACGTTGAAGATATCGTTACTTACGGTATTCCAAACTCTGCTAACTAGAAATAAACAATAATTCAGAATTAAGGGTGGGTAAGCACATAGCCTACCCGCCCTTTTTTCATTAAACACAAAAAACTATGGCTTGTAATTTAACTCGATCTCGTGCTGAAGCTTGTAAAGATACAGTAGCAGGAATCAAAAAAATATATTTCGCAGACTTCGGAACGCTAGGAACTATCACTTCTGCAGATGACGAAATTACTAATCTGACAGGAACAACAGTTGGTGCTGTTGACAATTCTTTAACCTTATTTACTTACGAAGTAAAAGGGAACAACTCATTTGAAACTACTATCAACGCATCTCGTGAGAATGGTACTGTATTCTATGAGCAGGTTCTTAATATTACTTTAAAGAAATTAACTAAAGAAGACCACAAAGAATTAAAATTGTTGGCAGCGGGGAGACCTCACATATTTGTGGTTGACCAGAATGACAATGTATTCTTAATGGGTAAAGAAAATGGTGCTGACGTAACAGCTGGTACTGTTTCTACTGGAAATGCTTTAGGTGACTTTAACGGTTACAACTTAACCTTTACTGCACAAGAAGTAGCTCCACCAAACTTCGTTGAAGTTGATGCTACATCAGCTACTTTCCCTGTAAGTGAACTGGGATTGACTGGAGATGTTGTTATTGGCGCACCAACCGCTGTATAACATCAATCAATTTTATAAGGAAAGGGTGTACATTTGTACGCCCTTTTTTTGTACCTTTAAAACAGAATATACGTTTTTAGTTATTTGTTTATGCACATACTAACGACCTCAACAGATACGCAGTCAATTAAGATATCAGCTAGAAGAGATACTTCTGAACCTATATTTCTATTGACGGATAAAACCAGTAGGATAACGGAGACTATATCGGTTACTAAGACTACTGATGGAGACTTTATGGTGCTTTCTGCGAGCTTTTCTCTCAAAGAAGGTAGTCAATACTCATTCAGAGTAAAAGAAGGCTCTACAGAGCTTTATAGAGGCTTAATATACTGTACAGATCAAACAGAACTGGATAAGTTCTTTATAAATAAAGATGAATATGTATCTCAAACAGGGTACGATAATGACTTTGTAATATTATAATGAAAGAAAAAGAGAAAGATCAGTCTAGTACTGTTCACGTTTTAAAGATGTCCTCTTACACAGCTCCACCAGTAATTGAAACTGCTAGGGGTGAATGGGTAGAGTACGGTGAAGATAACAATTATTTCCAATACCTAATAGATAGGTATAATGGTTCGCCAACAAATAATGCTGCTGTAAACGGTATTTCTGAAATGATATATGGTAGAGGGCTAGAAGCCACTAACAGCGAAGAGAATCCAGAAGCATATGCAGCGATGCGTGAGTTGTTTAAAAAGGACTGTATGAAGAAGATTTGCTATGACTATAAAATGATGGGTCAGGCAGCTTTGCAAATAATATACAGTAAAGACCATTCTCGTATTGTGCAGGTAGAGCATATTCCAATCGAAACATTGAGAGCTGAAAAGGCTACTATTGGTAACGTGAAAGGTTACTACTACCACCCTAATTGGCAGGATATGAAAAGGGATGAGAAGCCTAAGCGTATTTCTGCCTTTGGAACTTCTAAAGATGGGATTGAGATTATGTATATTCGACCTTACAAAGCAGGGTTTTACTACTATTCTCCTGTAGACTATCAGGGAGGATTACAGTATGCTGAACTGGAAGAAGAAATTGCTAATTATCACATAAGTAATATACAGAACGGTTTACAGCCTAGTATGTTAATTAACTTCAACAATGGTACTCCGTCAAAGGAGCAGCGAGATGATATAGAAAGAGCTATTTACGAAAAGTTCTCTGGCAGTTCAAATGCAGGTAGATTTATTTTGGCGTTCAATGATAGCAAAGAATTAGCTGCTTCTATAGAGCCAGTTATGCTGAATGATGCTCACCAACAATACCAATTCCTTTCAGATGAAAGTATGAAGAAGGTTATGGTGTCTCACCGTATTGTATCGCCAATGTTGGTAGGAATAAAGGATAACTCTGGACTAGGTAATAATGCACAGGAGTTGGAGACAGCTTCTTTGCTTATGGATAACACAGTTATTCGTCCTATGCAGGTCACTATTATTGATGGATTGGAAAAGATACTAGAATACAATGAGATTGACCTAGACCTTTATTTCCAGACTCTACAGCCGCTAGAATTTACTGATCTTACTAATGCACTAACAGATGCTGAAGTAGAGAAAGAAACTGGTGTAAAGCCATCACAGGTACAAAAGGAACAAGAAATTAACGAAGAAATCGAGGAATAATGGCTACAGCACTTTTTATAAAGAGAGAGGATTTAGTGAAAAATACAGCTTTAAGTGGTAATGTAGATACCGATAAGTTTATTCACTTTATTAAATTGGCGCAAGAAATACATATAAGAAACTTTTTAGGTAGTGATTTATATGATAAGATTAGCGCAGATATAATTGCAAACACCTTAACTGGTGATTATCTAGCTCTAGTTAATGATTATATTCAGGATATGCTAATACACTATGCAATGTCCGAGTACCTTCCATTTGCAGCATATACTATTTCAAATGGCGGTGTTCATAAGCACAGTAGCGAAAGTAGTCAAATTGCTGGTAAAAACGAGATAGATCAGCTTATCGCCAAAGAAAGGGATTATGCTGACTACTATACTAACAGGTTTATCGACTATATGAGTTTTAATGCTCCCAGTAAATTCCCTGAATATTTTAGCAACAACAATGAAGAGATATATCCAGATAAGGAAGTAACGTTTAATGGATGGGTGTTATAAAGAAAAGAAAAAAAACAGGTCAATATAGACCAAAGGAGCAGAACGAAATTAAGCTATCTAGTTATATTAGAAAGCAAAAATATGAGTTGGGGGAAAATATACGAAACAACTAGCTGGGGTCTATTGGTGTCTTATATACACATAGGATTTAATAGAGCAGCAGCATTAGCCGCAGCAGCAGTAACAATATTAATAGATAGCGTAAACATACTAATAGATACCATAACAAACAGAATAAACTAATATGGCAACAAATCAACAAAACATAAACATCGGAACAGCGGATAACGCTAATGATGGTGATGTATTAAGAGCAGCGTTTCGTAAGGTACGAAAGATGTTTGCTGAAATATATGGCGATACTGACGCTGAAAACCTAACAGATACCGAAGTAGTTCCATCTACAAACTTTGATACACATATCACAGAGAAGATTCAGGACACAGTTTCAGGGATGTTCTCGAATGGAACTCAAACTAACGTAATTGTAACATATGATGATGCAGACGGATCAATAGATTTAAACGTAGCTGCTGATATTACAGATGTTAATGCGGGAGCTGGTTTAACTGGTACTAATGAAGATGGAGGAGCTGCTACATTAAATGTTGGCGCAGGAACAGGTATTACAGTAAACGCTGACGATATACAAATTACAAATGGCGGGGTAGATACCACTCAATTAGCAGACAATGCCGTAACAGCAGATAAATTAGCTGATTCTATCAATTCAGAAATAGCACTAAATTCAGCTAAATTAACAAACGCAACTCATACAGGGGATGTAACTGGCTCAACTGCTTTAACAATAGCAAATGATGTAGTTGATTACGATAAACTAGCAGGAGAATTTACTACAAGTACAGCAATAGCAGCATCGGAGGTAGATTTTAGTTCAGCAGCAGTATTCACTAAAACATTAACAGGAACGACTACATTGACATTCTCTAATGTTTTTACTGGTATGGTTAAGACTTTAGTTATTAGTGGAGATCAAACTTTAGTAATGACAGGAGTAACAAAACTAAACGGAGATTATTCGGGTACTGCAAGTAAAAACGTAATCCAAATTGTATCAACTAACGGTAGTTCAGAGATGTTCGCTACCATTTCAAACGTAGCATAATATGAAAGCAAGATTAGAAGCGGGTAAAGTAGTAAAATACTCACAGATACCAAACACAATTGTATCTGGCGGTAAGACGTATGTAAACGCCAAAAGACTTAGTAGTGATGAGTTGGAAGAACTAGGCTTCTTTGACGTTATCGTTCCTGATTACGACCCTGTAACAGAAGTAATTTACAACCTACACTTTGACAATGCTTATCCTAGTCCTACACCCGAAGATGAGGACGCAACAAGAGAAGTATTTACCTACGATAAGAAAACAAAGGTAATTAGTGAAACAGTAGCCGAACTTAAAATAAGCCAAATTAAGGCACTTAAAAAGGTTGCCTATGATAAACTATCACCAACAGACTGGTACGCCATTAGAAAGGCGGAAAACGGTACTGATATTCCTGCTAGTGTAGTAACAGAGCGTGATGGAATAAGAACTAGCGTAGCAACAAAAGAAAGTGAGATTAACGCACTCACAACAAAGGCTTCTATATTGAAGTACGATATTAACTTCTAAAATCCCTTTTATGGCGATTAACGAAAGACTTATAGATACCAAAGTAGCAGCAGCAGCACCAGTAGGGAACGAAGCAGAACAAGGGTTAATCTTACACTTAGATGCTAACGATGTAGATAGCTACGATGGAGATGGTACTGTATGGTACGATATATCGGAATATGACGTAACAATTCCTTTATCTGATAATGCCGATGATTTAGAACTACACCTTAACGCTAGTGATTCTACTTCGTATGACCCTGCAACAGATACAACTACTTGGACTGATATAAGTGGCAACAGTAATGATGCTACATTAACATCACTTACAAATACAGATTACGATATTGATAATGGCGGTTTTTTTACGCTTGATGGTGCTAGTGATTTCGCATCAAATACAAGTGTAAGTCTAGAAACAGATAGTGGTAGTTATTCAACTGAAATGTGGTTTAATGCTGATACCATTGCTACCAATGATTTTTTATTCCAACTTAATGGTGTTGGAACAAGTAGAAGGCATTTATTGTATTTTAATTCAACATCAACTGTAAGGGCAGTAAGTTATAGAGCATCTGACCTTAATAATTCAGCCTCTGCAACATCAGGCACTATAAGCACAGGAACTTGGCATCACGTTGTTGCGGTATTTAAAGACAATACATATTTGAAATTATATGTTAATGGAGTAGAGGTTGCTACAACTTCTTCTAATATAACAGATGCTAGACCAACTTCGTATGATGAATATTACATAGGAAAAGAAGATGATTTTGGTCAAAAGTTTGATGGAAAAATAGGAGCAGTAAGATATTACTCTAAAGCACTTTCAGCATCAGAAGTAGGACAGAACTACCGACACGGCAGAGATATTGTTTATACTGATTTAATACCAGACAGAGCTAGTTTTACAGAAGGAAGTGTTACAACAGGAGCTGAATTAGAACTAGATGCTAATGATTATAGCGGAAGTGGTAATTGGCTAGATAGTTCTGGTAACAGTAACGATGGAACTATTTATGGTGCTACATATGTAGATGATGGTAATTCAGATTACTTTGACTTTGATGGTGTTGCTGATTATGTTCAAACATCATATAACCCTACTGGATTGAATAGTATAACCGCTGAATATTGGGTAAATGCAGATGCGGTTGGAGCAACTGAATCTTTAGGAGTTGTATTTTTTAACGGAGGTGGTAGAATAGATTTTGCAATAAACTCTAATTCTAATAATATTCCTTCCGTAAGTTTGAATTTAGTTCTACTAAACAAAACTGATTTTATAGGCAATTGGAATCAGGTAACAATAGTGTTGACTGGATTAGCCTCAACTTACAACACGGGCGGAAGTTATGCAAGTGCTATTAATGCAAGTATATATTATAATGGGGAATTTATAAACACAGTAAACCCTCAACCATACCAAACCCCAGTTCTAGGTGCAAGACTTGGTAGGACTGGTGGCGGTTATTATTTAAATGGCAAAATAGGTCAGGCAAGAATATATCCATCAGCCCTTACACTTCAACAGGTTCAAACAAACTACGATGCTACTAAAGGGCTATACGCTTATCCTGATTTAGCACTACATTTAGATGCAGCTAGCTTTGATGGTTCAACCAATACACCATCTACTTGGACTGATTCTAGTGGAAATGGTAATAATGGTACTATAAGTGGTGCTACTTTTGATAGTGAACTAGGTAACTGGTTAGACTTTGATGGTTTAAATGACGAGGTAGTAATACCTATGAGTTTTAGCGGTGGAGGTTCAATTGAAATGTGGGTAAATATAACAGATGTTAACGCAAATAATCAGATATGTTCAAAATATACATCGGGTACTGATAATAGGTCATTCGCTTGGTATGTATATAATTCTGGTGGTGTTGGTAAAGCTGTTTTTTCTATATACTATAATTCTAGCGGGAATGGTAATTCAGTAGAGTTTGATATGCAAGATTACTTTACATCTGGTAAATGGCATCATATAATGCACACCTTCGACGCAAGCAACAGACCTACCCTTTATGTTGATGGCGAAGCTATTCCTGTATTATCACAATATAATTCAGCTTCTCAAAACGTAGTATATAGTAGACCATCCGTTCCAGTAGTTTTAGGGCAGACAGATGGTTCTACTAACGATACGTATGATTTTGATGGTAAAATTGGACAATTTAGAATTTATGATTCACGATTAACACAAGACCAAATAAGACAAAACTATAACTTCACTAAGAATAACTATCCTAATGGCATCAACGCTTCTTTAACGAATGTAAGTTGGGCTGCGAATTACTTTGAAATAGACAGTTCAAGCGATGCAATAGAATTTGGTAATGGTTTAAAGCCTTACTTAGATGGTTTAACAACTGCACTTAGCGCATCTTATTGGATACGCTTTGATGACTTAAATGCAACTCAAAATTTATTCGCTTACTACAATAGTAGTTTAGGAGGTGATAGTGCGGGTTTTTCGCAATCGATGGTAGAATCGGGTAAATTGCAATGGTATGTTTCCCCCACAAGCGGAACAACTAATGGGAGAACAACAAGCGTTTGTGTTACAGCTAATACTTGGCATCACGTTGTTATGGTTTTGGATATGAGTAAATCCCAAACAAACGGAACAGGAGGTAGAGTTCAAATATTTGTAGATGAAACAGAACAATCCATTACCTATACTGAATCAACAGGCAGCACTACATTGAGAACGGGTAGCGCATCTCTTAAGCCTTCTTTTGGTTTTACCACAAACAGCAGCGGAACGAAAGAAAATCATTTTGATGGAAGAGTTAGCAAGATTAAGATATTCGACAAAGCCTTAACACAAGAGGAAATAACAACTTTACATAGCGAGGGAGAATAATGGAAAACTTAAAGATATACGGATTGAACATAGGAGCGTTAGCGTTTAGCTTAACAGAAATTAACCCCTTATTACAAACCGTTGTCTTGGTTTTAACAATAGGGTACACAGCAACTAAAATCTACAAAGAGATTAAATGAGAAAAAAGGACTTAATACATTATAGCGGAGCAGCAGGTATATTTATTCTTGTTGTTCTTTTATTGCTTTACCTAGCAAATAATTCGATACCTGCCGAGAACAAAGATATATTTGTTTCTATTATTGGGATGATTGTAGGAAGTCTTTCAGTTGTTATTTACGCCATCATAGGTAAGAACCCCGAAGAGGTATCTGCCTTACAATCTAAGGTCGAATCTCAACAAAAGCATATAGATATGCTAGTACAGCAAAAAGATGCGTATGAGGCTCAAATAATAGCCTTACAGAACGATATTATCGACAAGCTGTCTTTAGCTGGTTCGGTAGCCTTTGACACTATATTTGAGTTAAAGAATAAAAAGTAGTATATTAGTCGTAAACAACTAAATTATGTTACACTTTGAAATATCTGAATTTGATTCGCCTGATGAAATTGGTAGTGGTTCTAATATGGATTCTGCCTTTTTACAGATGCTCGATGATGCAAGAGGAATTGCAGGAATACCCTTTAGAATTACAAGTGGATTTAGAACGCCATCTCACAACGCCTACGTTGGGGGTGTGCAAGGAAGTTCACATTTGTATGGATATGCAGCCGATATTGCCTGTAACAATTCAGCAGACAGAGAGGTTATACTTAACTCACTTATCAGAGCAGGATTTAGAAGAATTGGAATTGCTAAAACCTTTATCCATTGCGACAATGATCCTAATAAAAACCCAGCCATTTGGTTGTACTAGAACCGTAGGAAATACTTTAAATGAGTGATAAGAAAAAATTCAAAGATACAAAGGTTGGTCAGTTCTTGCTTAACAAAATTCCATCCGTTGTCGGTAGCCTTGCTGATGGTCATCCCATTGGCAATGTGGTTCGCACTCTTATTAGTGGTAGTGAAATGTCCGATGCTGATAAAGAAATTGCTCTTAAGAAACTAGATCAAGAAATTAACGAGTTTGATGGTATTACTAGACGTTGGGTAGCGGATGCTAGGTCTGGGAGTTGGCTATCTTCTAATGTGAGACCCCTAACTTTAGCATTCTTAACCGCTTCCTTTGTAATCGGATGGGCGTATCAATTAGAGGGATTAGATACCGTCAAAGAATTGCTCACAATAGTCTTTATAGGTTACTTTGGTAGTCGAGGTGCTGAAAAAATTATGGGTAATAATAAGCATAGATAGAAAAATAAATTAGTTTTTATACAGATATATGGATGCAATTGACGTATATTTGTAGTGTTTAATAACAAATCCTTTGTTTGTTCTCCTTTTAAGAAGAGTCAGTTTAACTACTGGCTCTTTTTTCTTATATAATATTTGGCAGTTGGAAAACTTTATTATATATTTGCTGTATGAAATTACAAGAGAAATTGGTGAACATTCAGGGGAGTCTGAAAGCACCTAAGAACCAAAGGAACAATTTCGGTAAGTATAACTACCGTAGTTGTGAAGACATTTTAGAGGCTGTAAAGCCTTTACTACTCAAAGCTAAGTTGAACCTAACTATTAGCGATGAGGTATTATCTGTAGGTAATTTAACGTATGTAGAAGCCACAGCTACAGTATCTGATGGCGAAAACACTATAGCCGTTAAAGCACAGGCAGGTATTGATCCTAACCGCAAAGGGATGGATATTGCACAGTCATTCGGTAGTAGTTCTTCTTACGCTCGTAAGTACGCTTTAAATGGTCTATTTTTAATAGATGATACCAAAGATGCAGATGCTACAAATACGCACAGTAAATCTAACACAAGTGCGTCTAATACGACTACTAATAAGCCTGCTAGTTTGCCTAGCTTAGTAGCGAATACAGAAGCCTTTAATAGAGTTAAAAAAGCTCTAAACGAGGGATTCAGTATGAATGAAGTAAAGACTCGGTACAACGTAAGTGCTGACGTAGAGAAACTATTAACTAAGTAATTTTAACCTTTAATTTTTTTATATTATGAGTGAAGTAACACAGAAACCAAGAAACTATGTAGGAAACGGTACGCAAAGCGGAGAGTACTACATAAACATTTCGTTAAAGAAGAGTCAATTAGAGCCACACTTCTATGAGTACAATGGGGAGCAGTATGTTCGCCTTACAGTAGGTAAACTACGTGAAGCAAATGAGTGGGGTAAAACTCACAGCGTTTGGGTAAATGATTATCAGTCAGACAAAGATCAGAAGAATGATAATGCTAATAATGCCCCTGTAAGCGCAGGAGACGGTCTCCCTTTCTAGTTTAACCTTGTAGTGAGGGGTAAGTATACCTTGCCCCTTAAACTACTCTTAAAACGCCTTAAAATGAGTAAAACTAAATTTGTAACAATAAAGAAAGATATTACTGAATTAGATTTAAGCCTAAATGAATCTGCTGTATTATCATACCTAGCTTCACTAACAAGGAAAGATTACTGCTATGCTTCAACGGAGCATCTGTCTACATCTTTGGGTATTCACGAAAGAACCTTGTACAGAGTTTTAAATAAGCTGGAAGAAAAAAACTTAATAAAAAGGGTAACAAACTCGACAGGACGGTACGGAAAAGATCGTAGAATTTACGTTTCTCCAACTGTCAAATTGTCATATCATAGTATATAGTATATATAATAAATATATAATATATAATAATATATATAATAATATTATACATAATGGAGAATTTTATAGACTTAGGAATAGAGATTAAACACAACACTAACAGCGACCAAAAAGTTCAATGTCCTAATTGCGTAAAGCTAGGTAAAGAGAATTTTAGAGACAGATGCTTATCTGTTAATCAGGCGAAAGGAGTATTTAATTGCCATAAATGTGGTTGGGCTGGTAGTATAAACAAAACACAGGAGAAGATTATGAGTATAAAATCTTACACATCGCCAGAAAAAAAGAATATGAAAAAACTTACCGCAGAGGGTAGAAAGTTTCTTTTAGATCGGGGTATAACAAACGAAGTTATTGACGCTAACAAAATAGTGTCTACAAAGGATAACAAGAACATTCTATTGCCTTATTTTAAGAATGGTAAAATTGTTAATTATAAAACTAGAGGATTAAACAATAAGTTCTTTACACAGTCAAAAGATGCTGAACCAGTAATCTACAATTATGATCGTTGTAAAGGAGCTGATACTATTGTTATTTGTGAAGGCGAAATGGATTCTATGTCTTGGGAGGTTACAGGAATTGAGTCACACACATCTGTTAATATGGGTGCGCCAAACAGTAATGATAAAAATGTAGATAAGAAACTAGAGTGCATAAGCAACTGCTATGACGTATTTGAAGAGGCGAAAAGAATATACATTGCTACTGATGAGGATGAGAACGGTAGGAATCTAAAAGATGAGCTGGTTAGACGTTTTGGCGCAGAGAAATGCTTATTAGTCGATTTAAAGCCTTTTAAGGACGCTAATGAGGTTCTAATGAACGAAGGTGTAGAAAGTTTGAGAAACCGTCTTAAATCAGCCTCAAATCCAAAAATAGAGGGTGTATTCAGTATAGATGATGTGTCTGAATCTATGATTGATGGATTTTATAATGGTCAAGAGAGAGGAACTACAACCTATATTCCAGAGGTTGATAGGGCTTGGACGTGGCGAAATGGTGAGGTGAATATTTGGACTGGCTATCAGAACGAAGGAAAGTCTCTATTTATAAACCAATTGGCGACCTTAAAAGCAGCTATGGATGGGTGGAAGTTTGCTATATTTTCTCCAGAGAATATGCCAATGAATGACTTCTTTAACGATATAATTGAAATGTATATTGGTCGTTCAGCAGACCCTCATCACAAGAACATACAGATGAGTATAGAAGAGTATAAAGCTGCAATGGATTTTGTAAAGAAACATTTCTATGTGATATATCCAAAGAAGAATTTTGAGCTTAGTGCTATATTTGAGAGAGCAAAATATTTAGTAAAAACAAAAGGTATTAGAAGTTTAATCATAGACCCTTATAACACAATTCAACATAAGCTCCGATCTGGAGAAAGAGAGGATTTATATATCTCTAGGTTTATGTCAGAACTAAAAAGATTTGCATTAGATCAGAAAATATCAGTACATTTAGTGGCGCATCAGGTTACGCCAACTAAGACTGAAGATGGTCGTTATATTAAGCCTGACGTCAATAGAATAAAGGGTGGAGGTACATTTGCCGACAAGGCTGACAATGTAATGTTTATATGGCGTCCAGACAGGGCTTTGGTTTTTAACTCGACTTTAGTTACCTTTGGTTCACAGAAGATAAAGAAACAGAAATTAGTGGGTACACCACAGGAATTAACTAACATAACATTCAGTATGAAGGAGCAGAGGTATTATTTTAACGGTAAAACACCATTCACAAAAGTAGATGAAATCCGTACAGGACATACAAATAACGTTACCGATCTGGATAAAATCTGGTAAGAAGAAGAGGTATCTTAATCTTAACCAGTACCGTAACTGGCACTATCAGGTAAGTAACAACATAAAGAAGAAGTTCAAAGAGCAAGTCGGGGGAAACCTCGACTTTTCTATTTTAGGACAGGTAGAGATAGATTACGTCTACTATGCGCCAGATAAAAGAAAGAGAGATTTAATGAATGTTATAGCTGTAGCTGATAAGTTCTTTCAGGATGCTCTAGTGGAGACTGGATGCATTGAGACTGACGATACAGATACGGTTGTGAAGATTACTTCTTTATTCGGAGGTATTGATAAAGAGGACGCTAGGATTGTAGCAACAATAAAACAATATAAAACAACATAAGATGCACGTACAAATTTTTCCTATTTACGGATTTACATTTGGAGTTAATTATTGGGACACACATATGCTTCCTGAAGATGAGCCTCACCCAGAAGATTTATCACCAGAATATATGATACAGATTTTTATAGGTGTATTCGGAATATCATTTCATTGGTGGAACGATTAATTGATAGACTTGCTGATAAGCATTCGGATTGGATTCATATGGCTATGTCCTTTGGATGCAATGAAGAAGAGGCTAACGAGATAGTACAGTCAATGTATGTTCGATTAGTTAAATACATAGACGATCCAGAAAGGATTATGTATAATGATAAGGAGCTTAATAGCTTCTATGTATATGTTACCCTTAGGAATTTATTCCTATCTAAAGTACATAAGTGGAAGATAGATGGAGATTTCAGCGAAAGTAATGTATCGCCAGACAGTCTATTTGATGTATATGAGTATGAGGATAGTTTTGAGAATCTAGTTGGCGGAATAGAAGAAATGGTAAATAGTTGGTACTGGTATGATAAGAAGTTGTGGGAAATACATTTTAAGAAGCAACTTAGTATGAGAGCAATATCCTCTGTAACTAGAATAAGTTTGAGTTCTATATTTGGAACTCTAAAGAATGGAAAGATGAAAGTAAGAAGAGCTTTTGAGAAAGAGTGGAAAGAGTACTTAGAAGCTAAGAATAATAAATATACAAAATAGTATGGAAGAGTTTAAAGGCGATAAACGCACCAAAGCCTATCGAGATTGGAAGGCTAAACAAGAAAAAGAGAGTAAGGGTCTAGGTGATACCGTTGAGAAGGTGTTGGAAAAGACTGGAGTAGCGAAAGTAGCTAAGTTCATTCTAGGCGAAGATTGCGGATGTGATAGTCGTAAGGAACTTTTAAATCGTATGTTTCCTTATGAGAAACCTAATTGCTTAACCGAAGATGAATATAATTATCTTGCTGATTGGTTTGGGCAAAGACGGTCTACAGTCACTAGAGACCAACAGAATAGTCTTGTTAATATATACAATAGAGTATTTAATGATAATGTAGAGGGAACAAGTTGCGCTCCCTGTTTTGTTAACAGCGTTCTTAAAAAGTTAGAGAAGGTGTATAGAAAGTATAAATGAAAAACTGGGAAGAGAAAGATTTGTTTAATTACCTAAAGGAGAACTACTATCCAGACTTAGTTAAGGCTAGTGATCCTACTAGTAGGTGGGATTGTTATTCAGCTGCGGCTAATCACAGAATAGAGCTTAAATGCCGTACATCTCATTACGATAAGTTGATGATTGAGGAAAAGAAGCATAAAGCTATGGTGGGCAAATGTAGTGGCACTTTCGAGATACCTATGTATATAAATTCTACACCAGAGGGAGTTTTTAGGTTTAACCTAAAACAATTCAAACCTAGATGGGAATCTATGAGACTAAGAAAAACGACTCACTTCTCTGACGCCAATAGGGTGGAAAAGAGGGTTGGGTTTTTATCAGTAACTAAAGCAGAAAAATTATGAGTGATTCAGTAACAAAGTATTTTGAGAATGCCTCATCTACTTCTCCAATTCAAACGGAGCGAGTGGATAGCATAGTCGAGAATGTTGTCCGAAAGTACAACAACAGAAGTAAGGTTGGTATAAATAAATACGGAACGACCTTAGAAGAGTCTAAAGAAGATACAATAGCGTTTATCAGACACCTACAGGAAGAGATGATGGATGCTACATTGTATTGTGAGAAACTATTAAAACTAATAAATAATGCCAATTAAGATGCAACCTAAGAAGTACGAGGAACAGAAAGAATTTAACCGCAGATGTATGAACAATGCTAAGATGATAAGCGAGTTTCCAGATAGGGATCAACGCTTTGCAGTATGTCAAACTATGTGGAAAAGTAACTTCAATCCGAAAAAATAATTTGGTGGTATCAAAATTTTGTTTATCTTTGATGCAAAGGAAAACATTATGAAGATATTAACAACAATTCTAAAACCGTTTAAGTTAGCAATGGCACTAGTACTGCTTTTGTTCTTCTACATCATAGAGACTGTACTATTAGCACTATACGTCTCTGTTGAGTACCCATTATCATTCTTACTGAACAAGACCGAACGAATAATTAAGTACTTAATAAAAAACTTTTGATATGGGAGCAACTAAAAGAGAATTTGAGAAAATACAGTTTGAAGACCTTCTAGGAGAAGAGGCTAGAATTTACCATCATTGGATGGAGCAAGAAGAGTATAACAGGTACTTGCCTAAATATGTAGAGCAGTACTCTAATTACAAATAGATTATGATATTTACTTTAGATGGTAAGGCTTGGCGAGAAAGTGAACTTCTGGAAAAGATGAAGGACGACTCATTCTACTTTGGTTATATGGGTGAGAATAGTCTATCATCCTCTTCAATAAAACTTTTGTCGAAAGACCCAATAAAGTATATCGATAGTATTGGTGGTGATAGCGGACATAAGTCAGTATTTGACTTTGGTTCGTTATTCCATTGGTACGTACTAGAGCCAGAGGTGTATGCTAAACAGGTGTTTGTTGATGTGGAAAAAAGAGCTGGTAAGGTTTGGAAAGAAGCATTAGCAGAGAACGATAGAGTCTTTCTTCAGAAGGATAAAGAGAAGGTAGAAGAGTTAGCAGAAACATTTCTATCTTGTTCTAAGATTGGCGATATACTAGAAAAGTCTACACCTGAAGTACCTGCTGTAGGTTACATAGATGGCTTATGCTTTCGGGCTAAGGCAGACATACTAGGTGATGGTTATATTGCAGATTTAAAGACCTGTCAGAACCTTAAATGGTTTAAGAGTGATGCTCGTAAATTTGGTTATGCAGCACAGGTTTATATATACTGTAGCCTGTTTAACGTCACATATGACAATTTTGTGTTCATTGCTATAGATAAATCTACAGGTGAGTTTGGATTCTTTAGTGTGTCTGAAAAATTCTACTTATCTGGTAAAGAAATTGTAGAGCAAGGTATACATAACTATAAGAGGATCGCCAATGGTGAGACTGACTTTGAGCCATTCTACATAGAGGATATATTATGATATATACTGACAAAGATGAATGCTACAAAGATATACTTATATCACTCACAACTGGTGTATTAGCTGAAGAGGATTTAAGTGTACTAAGAAAATACTATGAGGAAATAGAACATTACGAATGCTGTCAAGGGATAGCAGAGGCTTATAAAGATTATAAAAAATTACTATATGTTAGCGAAGGAGATACGGAATAGAATAGAGGAAGAATTACAAATAAATTTAGATGAGAGAACGTCTAAAGGGAAACACATAAGAAGTAGAGAATACGTTTATGCTAGGTCTTTATATTATGGAATATGCAGGGAGGTTACTCCGCTTAGTCTTTGTGCTATAGGCGAGACGTTAGAACAGGATCACGCAACTGTTTTGCATTCCTTAAGGAAAGTGTTTAGCAATTTAGATTCTTGGAACGAGAAGTTTTACATAAGGGTTTATAATAAAATATTAAGCGAAGTAACTCCTATAAAGGAAAATATACAAAAGGAAAAGGTTAAGAACCGTAGTTATCTTGATCTGCTTATTAAGAATGCTTCCCTACAGTCGGATTTAGACAAACTTAAAGATGAGGTTGAAAATTCTGGCGAATACAGAGAAAAGTATATTAAGGCAAATGTTAGGTTGCAACACCTAAAAGGTTTGATCTTAAAAAGAAATAGTCTTGCTTGTGCTAAGACTTTTATAGCTGAATTAGAACAATTAGAACAGTAGATATGTTTTATATAATAGGAGCTGGTATACTGATAATGATGTTAATCTTTGAAGAATAGTATATGGAAGAAGATAAGCCAAAAAAGGTAGACGGTAGAAAGAATAATGGTGCGGTGAAAGGTGTCTCCAGAGGGCAGGGTAGACCTAGAAAGGTAGCTGATAAGGATATGAACAGGCTTACCCTTTCCGCACTAAAGAAGACGTTTGGTAGTGAAGAGAAGATGTGGATCGAAGTAGCTAAATTAGCTAAGGGAGGTTCAGCAAAGCATTGGGATTATCTAATGAACTATAGATATGGTAAGCCGAAAGAGATGCAACAAATAGATGTTAACACTAAGGTGAATATACCTGTGATTGATTTCGCCCAACCTAAAACTATAGATATAACCCATAAAGAAGTTAAAGATGAGAGAATCGAAGCTAATAGAAATGAAGAACAAAATAGAACGACTGGAGATGATAGTGGTTCTATGCCTAGAAAAGATTGAAACACTAGAAAGACTAGTAACAGAACTTAAACCAAAGGAAGATGGAGAAACAATTAAGCCAATCAAATAAAGTTATAATCGAGGCATACAATAGGGGCTACAGATGTGATGATTCTGGAATAATATTTAAGCCAGATGGTTCCTTGCAAAAATTATCTTATCGAAGCGGATACGCAGTTTTCGGAATAAAATATAAAAATAAACCTCTAATAATTTTAGGACATAGATTCATTATGTTTTGTCGAGTTGGAGAAAAACTGTTTACCAAAGGTTTGATGGTTCTACATAGGAATGATCAGCCTAGTGATAACTCATACAAAAACTTATACTTAGGTACTAATAAAGATAACGCTAGGGATTGCATTCGTAATAATAAATATGTAAAGGCAGGAACCTATAAGCATTTGTATGATGAAATATACAACCACTACTTAGTGTTTGGTCAAAAGAAAACATATAGGCGTTATAAGATAAGTCAAGGTAACTTAATTTATATAATAAAAAAATATAAGAATGCAAAGCATACAGCTTCATCCCAAATATCAATCCCTTTTTAATAGCGACAGTAGATACTTTGTAATTACAGGTGGAAGGGGTTCTGGTAAATCATATGCCGCAACCCTTTTTCTTAATCTACTAACCTATGAAGAAGGCAATGGTATATTGTTTACTCGATATACTATGAGTTCTGCTTCTATGTCTATTATCCCTGAATTTAACGATAAGATTGAGATGATGGGAGCGCAGGACAGCTTCACTATCACAAAGAACGATATAAAGAATAATCATACAGATAGCTTCATTTATTTCTCTGGGATTAAGACAGCTTCTGGTGACCAGACCGCCAAACTTAAATCTATTAGTGGTATAAATACATTTGTACTGGATGAAGCGGAGGAGCTGCTAGATGAAGAGAGCTTTGATAAGATCGATTATTCTATACGAGCTAGAGGGGTAAGAAACAGAGTGCTGTTAATCTTAAACCCAACTACAAAGGAGCATTGGATATACCAGAGGTTCTTCCAGAACAGAGGTATTCCAGATGGATTTAACGGCACTAAAGATAATGTTACTTATATACATACCGACTACAGAGATAACATCGACAATCTATCGGAGTCGTTTGTTAAGCAGGTAGAGGATATGAAAATACGTAGACCAGATAAATATAAGCACCAGATACTGGGAGGCTGGCTACAGAAGGCTGAAGGCGTTGTGTTTGATGATTGGCAAATAGGTAGATTTAATGAAGAGATGCAACTCACCTGCTATGGACTAGATATAGGATTTAGTAGGGACGAGAGCGTACTTACTAAGGTTTCTATAGATAAGCAGCGTAAGATTATTTGGGTTAAGGAGATGTTCTATAAAAAGGGTCTAGTAACGTCTAACATATATGAATTATGTCAAAGGCACGCTGGTAAGCAACTTATTGTCTGTGATAGTAGTGAGCCTAGGCTGATTGCTGAACTCAATTCTAGGGGTCTTAATGTAACGCCAACAGTAAAGAAGAAAGGTTCTATCCTAGCGGGTATAGCTCTTATGCAGGACTACAATATAAACTTAGATGGCGAAAACCTAGTCAAAGAATTTAACAACTATGTTTGGGATGTTAGGGGTATAAAGCCTAGAGATGCCTATAATCACGGAGTAGATTCAATGAGGTATGCTATTGAGTATCTGCTACTTAGAACAAATCCAAAAGGTATGTATGTAATAAAGTAAAAAAAGTTTTGCTATATTGAGATATATTTTTATATTTGAGTAATAAATTTTGTTTCATAGATTTAATTTTGGTTAATTATCATTAAACCCCTAGTTTTTGTCTTCTGGGGGTTTTTTGTTTAAATTATTTTGGTAGTTCAAAAAAAGGTTATATATTGCACCTGTTAAACATATAAAAGGAAACACAATGAACAAATTACTATTTAACATTATCGACAGCCTTGTATCAACAGGCAAAATCTTTTCAGCTAGTTTTACTAAGGCTGACGGAACACAGCGTACAATGTCTTGTAGAGTTGGTGTACAGAAAGACCTAAAGGGTGTAGGATTGCAATACGATAGACGTAAGGCACACAACATCGTTGTATGGGATATGAACGCCAATGGTTACAGAACTATCAAGACAGACCGCTTAAAATGGATTCAAATAGAGGGCGAGAGATACAACTTTGATGAAATATGAAGAAAGAAACTAGGGGTAGTAAAGAAACTCCACCGATGCCTGTAGACTTTTGGCACTACCCTTACAACCCTATAACAGGGTTTCCAATAGAAATTAAGAGATCAAAAGCAGTATTTAGAAAGATACCATATGAGAACAAAGAAGGACAGTAACGGAAATGATGTGTATGCAAATTACTACACAGAAAAAGAAATAGCTCTTATGTCGAGCTTAGTAACCCACCATATAAAAACACTAGAAGGTCTTTTGGATAACGGAGAAGTAGCGTTACCAGACCATAAGAAGTGGATGTATGAATTAGAAGATAAATTAGAACTATGAACCAACAGAACGACTTTAAAGTAGAAGTAAAAGAAACCAGCAGAGAAGATTACTATTTGATATCTATAATTTATCCTAGCTCAAAGCCTATAGATATTACGCTAGAGAGATCGGAGATGAGATATCTTATAGAGAAGCTAGACAACGCAATATAGTCAGATTAAGAATTTATGATACATATACCATTGCAACAGTCAATAATAGATTATAGTATTAAGTTTTCAGAATCAACTAATCTAGGTAATAGAATTAGGAATAATGGAAGTAAGACAGAGCAATTGGTAGGAATTATTTCAGAGAACACAGTAAGAAATTATCTAGGATTAGACTTAATGAAGCATAATTCTGGTTGGGACGGAGGTTTTGATATAACTTATAACTCATTAAAATTAGATATAAAGTCTATGAGAAGGAAGAGACAGCCCCTTCCTTACTATGTGAATAATATATTTGATGATCAAAGAAATCACAACTGTGATGGATATATATTTACTTCCTTGAACACAGAAAGTAAAACGCTTACAATCTGCGGATGGATTAGTAAGGATGAGTTTTATAAGAAAGCTACTTTATATAAAAAGGGTAGTCTTAGAAAAAGAGGGAATGATGTTTTTAATCTGCGTGCAAATAATTGGGAAATAGAAAACGACAAACTAAATATGTTTATAAAATAAGCAGCAGAGAAATGTGAATCTAATACCCCTTTGTGAATTTAATACCCTTGTGAATCTAATAGGGTCAAATGTGAATTTAATACCCCCTTAGTCGGGGGTTTTTGTTTTTCATATATTATGCACGCATAGTACTTTGCGTTTTTTCGCTAATTTGTTGCAGTCCTATTATATATATAATGCTTATTTAGAATAAATATAAATAGCGTTTTTTCGCTAATTTGTTTGGCAGTTGGAAAAATTATGCTACATTTGTACCAATAATTAACACTAACAAAAATTTATTTATTATGAGAACAATTAAAAACAAATTACAAAACACAGAAATTGAGGTACTAATTATCGGCGGGATAGGTTCGGCTATTGTGCTACCTATATTATTTACCGTTATTTATTACGGGGTAATTTTAGGACAATTCACCAACTCGATATCCTATTAAATTTATCTATTATGAACAACAAAGAAAACAACGCAAAAAATGAACGTATTCTTTCAACTGGTGAACTTATTCAGTTGGGTATCGGGTTCGGTACTTTTATGATATTTCTTGCAACCGTATTAATTAACGCCTAAACACTAACAACTAAAAAGACAAAAAATGTATACAATACCTAAAAAATTATTATCAAACGGCAATACCAACGCCAAAACAAAGAAAAACGACCTTAAAACGTTTATACTATATTTATCACCATATAACCAAAATAGTAAAGGTGTAAACATATGCCCAAAAGCGTCAAAAGGCTGCGCTGCATCTTGCTTATTTTCAGCGGGGCGGGGTGCTTTCAATAGCGTTAAAAATAGCCGTATAAACAAAACAGAATATTTTCTAGCCAATAAAGCTCAATTCATAAAACAATTGGCAAAGGAAATTACAACAAAGCATAAAACAGCCGTCAAAACAGGTGCAAAAGTTGCTTTTCGTTTAAACGGGACGTCCGATCTTGATTTTATATATTTGCTTAAAAAATACGCCAATTTAGACGTTGAAACCTTATCCAATGCAGTCTTCTATGATTACACTAAAATATTGGGGAAAGTGAAAAAGTATATTGATCATAAAAACTACTTTTTGACTTTTAGTAGGGCGGAAGATAACCAAAAGGAAACTTTGGAAGCGTTAAAACTAGGCGCAAATGTAAGCGCAGTTTTTTTAGGTGATTTACCAAAAAGGTATAAAGGCTTTAAAGTTGTTAACGGTGATAAATCTGATGATCTAATGATTAACGTTAAAAATAGCATTTTAGGCTTAAGCGCCAAAGGTGCAGCAAAAAAGGATCAAAGCGGCTTTGTGATTAATACAGATCCCGAATTCAGTTTTTTATAATTAACATCAACTTAAATTTATAACGATATGAAAGAATTAATTAGCAATTGCTGCGGTGCTTCATTATGGCACACAGAAACAGAAATTTGTAGCGAATGTTTGGAGCATTGTGAATCTGAAGAAATATAAAACAATATGAGACCATTGCAAAAGAGAAACTTTATAGCATACTATATAGAAATAAAGTTAAAGGAAAGAGACGAAAATTTTAGTTTGTCCGATATGATCCAAAAAATTAGCCAATTTCGATACACAGAAAAGGCGCATAACTTCCAGCAATACGAGAAAGAAATATTGCAATATTACAAAAGTATTGAGGACGAAAACCCCGAACAGACGTACAAAGAAACATTAATACAAAAAAATATAATATGAAACTGACAGAAAAACAAATTAAAGACAAACTAAAGCACCTTAACAACGTTTTGGATAGTAACCCTATTAAGCCTATAAAAGACAAAGCAAACCGCCTTAAAACGTTTTATACACGCTTATTAGATCCAGTACAAAGAGAAAGAGAATACCAACACCGCAAAGAACTAGCTGCAGCTTTAAAAAGTAGCGTTATTTTTTGGCGAGATAATACAACAACGATAAATATAAACAATAAACCAACAACATTTTAAGTTATGAAAGAAGTTCAAAGAATAATAAAGGAATGCATACAGCTAAAAGAATATGAACAAAAGCAAATTATATCTTCCTTAATTGCTAATATATTGATGGATATAAGCGCCAAAGAAGCAAGAATCATCTACAATAATGCGATTAATTCGCTGAAAGAAATCGACAAAATAAAATAATATGAAAACAAATAACATTTGCAACTTTTGCGGATACAATAACCCAAAAGATAATTTCAATTGTGAGGGCGAAGACTGCGGCGCACCTTTAGACCTTAGCATAGAAATAAACAAATTCGGTTTACCCGAAATAAAATAAAATTAATTATGCAATGGATTAACATTTTTAATTTTTAAGGGGGCTTTTTAGCCCTCTTTTTTTGTGCTATATTTTTGTAAGTTGCTGTAAATCATTGTAAGTGGGTTTAAAAAAGGGTGAATTGGTAGCTTCGTCCCTCCCTAGCATCGATTTTAAGGCACTTTTTAAGCGATTTAAGAGCCTTTCACCCATTAGGTGGTATATTGGTATAGATGAAGCAATTTAAGTGGCTTAGATGGCAACTCTGACGGAAAAGTATCGTAGTATACCTTATTACCCTACTCTCTACACAAGACTTAGTTTCCAACTGACAAACGCATTTGCTAGTGTGACTGCAATTAACTATATTTGTGTATGGCTAAGAAGCGGAATAAGATGATTGGTATACCTATGTACAGGGAAGATCAGGATAAGTGTATGCATTGGTGTTTGTCTAATGGCATTAAAATACATATAAATTTAGGCGAAGAGTATCTGGATACAGAATGGAGGACATCAGGTAAAGAAAAGTACAAAGTTAATGTGAATAAGATTAAGAATCCTTACGAGAATGGCTTAGTCAAGATATTTGTCGACAATAATGGAATAATAGCTTTATCGCCAAAAACCTATACCCAGCAGGAGGCTAACTTAAAAATCTATGAATTCTACTGTCACTACTATGACAACAATAAATAGACACATCTCCAAGTGTCATTTTGTCACATATATATATAATAGTATATATACTATAACTAAGGGTTTATATATATTTTACATACAGTATACAAGTATACAGTATATATACACTATTGTGTATAATATATATACATACTTTATGTATAGAGGTGTCAATCTATCAGTTGGAGATTCCCTTCAGTACATAAACCTTAAACACAGTTAATATAACAATGGAAGAATTAAAGCTAATCGTACCAGACAGTCTGGAAGAGATATCCTTAGGGCAGTACCAATATTATTTGGGCGCAATAAAGGGTAAAGACGAGGTAAAGGATGCAGAGTTTATCAATAAGAAGCTCATAGAGGCGTTTTGCGGCATCGAATACGACCTAGTGGATAAGATACCTTACCGAGACATAGAAAGGCTCTTAGGAGTGCTTAAAATGGCTTTTGAGAAGGATTATGATCTTATTCGCCACTTCAAACTGCTAGATGTTGATATGGGATTCATTCCGAAACTGGATGATATGTCTTTGGGCGAATATATTGATGTAGAGAATTACTTCGGTAATTGGGATGATATGCATAAGGCTATGGCTGTATTGTATCGCCCAGTAAACTTTAGGTCAAAAGAGCGTTATACTATAGCTCCATATGAGCCTAGTGATGAGATAAATGAATTGATGAAGGAGATGCCTTTGAGTGTAGTGATGAGTTGTACGCTTTTTTTTTACAATTTAGGGATCGAGTTATCAGCGACTACTCTGAACTTTATGGAGAAGACTCTTCAGAGGGAAGATATAACGTCTCAAGTGAGGATGGCTTTGGAAAAAAGTGGGGATGGTATCAAAGTATCTATGCGCTTGCTAAGGGAGATGTCAGAAGATTTGATGAAGTTACGACACTCCCCCTCCACCAATGCCTAACATTCCTAACGTTTGAAAAAGAAAAGAATGAACTAGAAGCTAAAATGATACGAAAACAATATAAACAATGAAAACATACTACAACTTAATCGATCAGCTATTCACTTATCTAAATGGTAGCAGTTTAATCAATACAGTTACCTTTGGCGATCTATTAGAGGTGGATTTGTCAAAGCAAACAATATTCCCGTTAGCTCACGTTGGCGTATCTTCGATTACATTTCAGGAATACATTATGACCGTATCTTTGAATATAATTGTTATGGATATTGTTGATGATGAAAAAGATGATAAACTATCTAAGGAAAATCCACACTTAGGTTTAGACAATACTCACGATATACACAATTCGTTACTAAACGTTGTAAATGGTATACAATCTTCTTTACGTAGAGGCGGTATGTATGATGCTAACTATGAAATAGACGGCAACCCTACGGCACAATTATTTGAAGATAGATTCGAGAACAAAGTAACAGGATGGTCGATGACGGTTAATATTAATATGCCAAATAATGATATGGCGTTAATAAATGCAGACGGAAGCCAATGTCCATAAAAACTAAAAATACTAACGCATACCTAAAAAGCTATTCTGATAAGCTAGTTTCATTACTTAAAAAGGAAATGGATACTCCGCAACCAGATAGACAGGGATATGCTAACCCTAGGATCACAAACACAGGTGCTGCTAGAGAAAGCATAAGGTGGACTTTATCTAGGCAAACTGAATCTGAACTAGGTATTGATATTGTTGGTATAGATTATTTAGAGGAAATAGGATTAAATGAACAGAATAAACCAAAAACAGTAAGCGTAAACGATTTAGCTCAATGGATAGTAAGCAAGCCAGTAAACTACAAGTCAGTTCGAGGGGTACAAAGCCTAGAGGGTCTAAGCACAAGCACTCCAAAGGTACAGAATCTAGCAAGGTTAATTCAGCGAAAGATAGCAAATCAGGGAGTTCGCCCAACAGGGTTTATAAACAGAATCGTAAAGGAGCAGTTAAAAAACCTAAAGGTAGTTGCTCCTGTAGTGGAGGATGTAAAAGAGAGTGTGGAGGATATTCTAAGGGAGGCAGGCTTTGATCTAAAGGGTAAAACAATAAAATTCGTATAATGGCGTCAGAAGAAGAATTAAGAAAAATAAATGTAAGAAGTCCATACTTCGTAAATGTGACTAAGCCTGTTTCGGAAGGTGGAGTTGAAAGCGATGATACAGGAGGTGGAGAAGAACCGTTTGAAGAACCAACAGAGCCTGTAGCTGAAACATATACTATTAATTGTGGGTCTAACTGGAATGCAGGTGTTGTAACGGGAGTATACAGATTTGAGCTTTCTGCAACAGGCAAACAAATTGGAGATTATAATATAAATTTTACTGGAATTACAGTTCCTTTCTATGCTAAGATAGGAATTAAAGGAAATATGCCATCTGATTATACGTTTATGGCTGGATGGATAAACAGCGATACCGATTGGTTAAATTCAGTAGGAACGCCAACACCATCATCTACAACAATAGCCACTAATCCAGATGGGAACGATCAAACAATAACATACACTTCTACACAATCAGATATAGATACATACGGAGAAACTGTGGTATTGGAGGTGTATCATCCCATAATTAATTTAGCTACAGGATTGGCGTGGGAATTTGAATGTCCAGCAGATGTTCCTGCTGTTGCAGAAGATAGTGGACAGAATGTAGTTGTTATTATGACTATATATAACGATAATGTTGATCCATCGTATGACGCACCTATTCCAAATAAACTTAATGGTGTGGACGCTGATTGGATGACATTACCAGAGCAAGGTACAGCTGTTAGCTATGTTTTTGGAGTATACACACCAGACTTAGCTCCATTTTACCTAGATGCACATCACGCTGCAGGTGGGGATTTCCCTGTATGGAACTCTCCTGATCATACTGTTGTTTATAGACCAGCAGCCAACTTAAATAACGACACTAATGTTTTTGAGATGAATCAATTTACTGGGCAGGACAGTACATATAACGGAAATTATGAGGTTAGTTTCTCCTCACACGCAATTGAACTTTTTACTGGTGACACTAGAGTTAATGACGAAGCGTTTGTAACTAGAGCAGCTGGAATATATGTAATTGGAGATAAAAGTTTAGTATCAAGATTAGGATATGATAATTCAAGATCAGGAGTATCTATAATAGCCAGATTAGATAACAGCACTAACAAACAAACATTTACCGTAAATAGATTAGGAACTATTGGTTCTAATCAATTTAACCACTTAGAATCTGGGTCATATAAAATTCAGCAATATTGGTTAAACGGTATACAGATTACGAACCAAACTTTTGAGTTAGCTTCATTCCCAGAAGCAGAAAGTTTCACCTACTAATATAAAAAAAATGGCAGAATTAACAAAAGCTAAGTTAGAATTATACGTTTATGGAGGGAGCATAGAGGCTATTCCAGACACACCCAACTATACGTTAACGAAAACTAGGTTATCTACAGAAACATCGATTGTATTTGAGATTTCTGAACTTATAAAAGACCACATCACAATAGAGTTTAATGGTGATTATGGTAGTCTAAAACAGACTAAATGGGTTCACTATAAAGTCACTAGGACTTATGGAACAGGGGATGATGCTACTGAAGATTTTTATGTCGTAGACGCTATTGCTTTTAGGGGATATGGTGAATTAGAAGATGGCATAAATCCACAGCTATCTAAAGATTTGTTAGTTTCTAATAAAGTAGTTCATAATCTATGTGGCGCACCTTTAACAATACCATTTTACACTAGAGGTGAGGATGGTGTAACTCAAATTACCTATGCCTCCGATGCAGCAGAAGCAGGAAATTTAGTTACTGGTAGTGTTAGTCCTTATACTGTAGCTCAAAGTATACATTTAAATCCCTCTGGAACTGTTATAACGATAGATAAAACAGCTTCATTAGCTGCAAATCCAGAAGACTCAACAGACGTTGCTGAAATAATAGATGGAATAACTGCTATACAGTATGCTACATCTAATGGAGGCACAAAAAGCATTGAAGTTAAATGTATAGATGAGTGTAAGAATATACCGCACAAAGTATCGTTTATTAACAAATTCGGTGTAATGCAAGATATATGGTTCTTCGCCAAACGTAAAGACAGTATATCTTCACAGAGAGAGCAGTACAAAAAGAATACGCTTTCTGTTGGCGCAACAGGAGCTTCATACAATATATCGGATCACCAGAGAGTATACTTAGAGAATCAGGGTAGAGAATCTATCACAATGAATACTGGATTTATTGATGAGAGTTATAACGAGGTTATGAAGCAATTGCTAGTTTCGGAGTATGTATATATTCACGATAACTTTAGACTTAGCCCAACTAATGCAGGTGCTAACTTAGCTATACCGATAAGTGTGGTTACTAATTCACTAGACTTCAAAACAAAGAGAGACGATAAACTTATCAATTACGAACTACAGTTTGAAATGGATTCTGAATTTATACAAAGCATTCGTTAATGAGAGAAGTACAGATATATATAGAGGATCAAAGAATTGATCTGTTCAAAGACGAAAGTATAGAGGTAACATCTTCGATTCAGGATGCTAAGGATATAAGCAAAGTTTTTACCGATTACAGTCAATCGTTTGCTTTACCAGCCTCTGCTGAAAATAACAAGATATTCAAACACTTCTATAACTTCAATATATCTGGTGGATTTGATGGTAGGGTACGTCACGAAGCTAAAATATTTATAAATAGCTTACTATTTAAGAAGGGTAAGATATTCTTAAATGGCGTTAATATGAAGAACAATGTTCCGCACACCTATAACGTTACCTTCTTTGGAAATACTGTATCATTAACTGATTTATTTGGCGATGATAAATTGATTGCCCTAGACTTACAATCATTCAATCACGAATATTCTTATGGTGATGTTGGAGCTTTCATAGTTGGCGATGGGCTAGAGGTTGATGGGGATGCTTCAGCACTCATATACCCACTTATAACGTCTAAGAAGAGGTTATTCTATGATAGCACATTAGCTAACAACGATAACAATAACTTTGAGGGAAACCTATATAGACCTGATCCTATAACAGGAGATACGGATAGGTATTTTAAAAGAGGTGTAACTAATCACGACCTAAAACCAGCTATAAAGGTTTATCATATTATAAAAGCGATAGAATCTAAGTATAATATAACTCTTATACCGAATGATAATGTCGGAACTAAAGATTTCTTCTCTAAACATAATGATGCAATATCCAATTTGTATCTATGGTTAAGCAATTCAGCTGGTAATATTTTTGGTGATGAAGGGTCTGATGAATATCCATACAAGACAATTGCAACTCAATACACTACCCACCCTGATGATAATGCGGACATTCCTTGGTTTACAGTATCTGGTTCTGAATTAAGAATAGGTCAGGAAACAGGCTCTTATGTTGGTCAACAATATTATAATATAAGAATCAAAGGTAGTGCCTCTGATGTACATCAAGGAGCTAAATATTCTATTAAGCTAATAGATAAAAGCACAGGAGAGGTTGTTTTTAGTATAGACGGAACTAATGATATACAGGGAGACTATTCCTTTACTCCGAGAACTGAAGGTGATCCAGACTTAGTGTATGAAGTAGAGATTTCATCAAAGAATCCTATGGCTGGAACTGAAGTGAGTGTTGAGGTTCTTAATCCTGCATTCGGAGGATTAATTAGAGACGTTTATAAGGCTGATGATGATAATACTGGAACTAATTTTGATGATATAGCTACATCAAACATAATCCTGTCAGTAAGGGAGCATCTTCCTGATATAAAGATTTTAGATTTCTTAACGGGAATGTTTAAGATGTTTAATTTGACAGCTTATTATATTGATGACGAGAACGATCCAGAATACAATGCAACAACACCAGTAATAAAATGTATAACGCTAGACGATTACTATGCTGATGCTGTAAACAATCAATCTAAAGGAATAATTGACGTTAGTAAGTATATAGATGTTTCTAGTCACGTAGTAAATACTTCTGTTCCATTTTCAGAAATAGAGTTTAAGTTTAAGGAATCAGACACACTACTGATGGAAAATCACACTAATTTGTTCGGAAAGACTTTTGGCGATTCAGTACTAGAAGTTCAGAATTTATATCCAACATTATTCCTTGGCAAAAAGTATGAAGTTAAGTTACCTTTTGGTAAGTTGAAGTATGAAAGAATAATTGACACAAATATACAATGGGGTTTTGCAGCAGGAGGTGATTTTTCTCCACAAGACCCAGACTATTCTGACCTAAACGACATTAGACCTCCAAAAGGGGGATACACCTCCACAAATATGCCTCCATTACTATTCTACGGACTCAAAGTTGATGCTTCGGCAAATCCTTTTAACTACAGTAACCCAAACTTTGAGACATCTGGTAGATATACAGGATATTGGAGAGCTTCAAATAGAAATGAAGATAGCACAGTATCTAACCCAGCCGAATACAGTTTAAACTTTGGATCAGAGCCAGATGAATGGACTACTGTTGATGATGGATATACAGACAATTCATTATTTGCTAAATACTACAGAAACTACATTAAGAGTGTATTTGATCCGACAAAAAGAATGTTTAAGTTCGAGGCATACTTACCGCCTAGTTTCTTAATACATTACAAATTAAACGACCAACTAAAGATACAAGATGTAGTGTATCGCATTAATTCTATAACTACAAATTTAACAACAGGTAAGTCAACATTAGAACTGATAAACCTTAATGCAGAAGAAATAGTAGAATGATAAAGAATATACTAGAGCTACTTAATAGCAACGAATGGTACGGTGTATCAGAAAATATAGATATTGCCAAAGGCAAGTATAAGGCGGTTAAAGACGCAAAGGAACTTAAACAAACACTAAAACGTACTTACTATGGCGCAAGAAATTCTAATTAGCATAAATGTAAACTCTGGAAAGGCGGAAGCTAATTTAGGTAATGCTAAGCAAAGCGTAGATAAATTAGCTGCTGCACAAAAAAGGCTTAAGGAAGCGGAAAGTGCAACTGCTGTTGAGATAGCTAAGGTAAATATACAAACCAAAGAGCAGATAGCCCTCAACAATCAGGCTGCTGCAGCTTTACTGAAAAATACGCAGAATGGAAGTAAGCAATTTAGAACACAGGTTGGTCTAAATAATGCGATACTACAAGAAGCTGGTAGAGCAGCATCTGACGCAAGATTTGGATTTAATGGTGTGGCGAACAACGTTGGTCAGTTAGCTAGTTTATTTGGATCGCTTATAAACACTAGCGATAATGTAGTTACTTCTCTTAAGAATTTAGGTAAATCCTTATTGGGTACTGGCGGTATTCTTATAGCTGTACAATTGCTAATTGCTTACGGAGATAGAATATATGCCTTTTTCTTTGAGACAGATGCAGCGGCTAGTAAACTGAAATCTACAATGGAAGGTTTAGTTAAGCCTATAAAAGAAAACAGATTAGAGCTTTTAGGGTATGTAGATGTGTTAAAAGACGTAACTTCTTCAGAGGAAGCTAGATTAGAGGCTATAAATGCTATCAGCGATGTTGTTCCAGATGCTATTGATGATAATGGTAACTTAAAATTATCTTATGACAATCTAACTGATTCGGTTGAGGACTATATAAATCAGTTACTAATAAGAGCTGAAATAGAGGCTATTATAGATTTGAATGCTGAAACATTTTCTCGAAAAAGAAAGTTAAGGGAGATTGATTCTATAAAAGATACTGATAAAAGGAGTGAAGCTATTAATAGTTTGCTTAAGGAGGAGGCAAACTTCTATGATGGTGTGGTCGCAGGTTCTGAACTTATTAAAGCTAGAAGTGTTGTAGCTAAAGATGCAGCTGAAAATGATGTTAGAACTGAAGAAGAAAAGAATAGAGATTTAATAAGAAATATTGAAAAATATAATAAAGAATTAGACGATTCAGATAATAAAAGAATAAAAATAAAGAGTCAATCTGATGCACAATTATCGAAATTAAAGGTCGATCAAACTGAAGCAGATTTCCAGACGTTTCTAAAGGCATCTGAAATAGAGGCTGACGCTATATTAAAGAGTGTAGTTGACTTACAGAAAAAGCTGAAAGGCGTTAGGGACGAAGATGAATATAAAGGAAACAAAAGAGGTTTAAGAGAATTTCAAGAGGGCTTATTTAGAATACAAAGGTTAATAGATAGATATAATGAAGAGGCTGATAAGATAAATGTAAGAACTTTAGATGAGAAGTTAGATTTAGAAGAGGAATATGCCAAAAGAGAAGCGGATTCTAAATTAAAAAACTTTGAGGAACAGCAGGCAAAGAGACTAGAAGAGTATAAGGAAAGGGTAAAGGGAGCTAAGAATGCTGGAGAGCTTATAGCTAACGCAGAGCTAGATTATCAAAATTCTATAGAAGATGCTAAAATTAAGCACGGTGAAGCCATTCTAGCTATAGAAGATGGTATCATAACTAAGCGTATTCTAGCTAAAGATAAAGAGGCGCAGGCTATAGGTAGAATTGAGCGATCAATAGAGGATGCAGAAATAGATAGGCTAAGATTCTCTATAGGAGCTAACGAAGAATATTTTAATAAAAAATTAGAGCAAGTAGGTAAGGATAAGGAGAATGTAGACGCTCAAATAGCTAATGCAGATACGCTTAAGCTTTCAGACTTAGAGGTTGCTGAATTAAGAAAGCAGTCATTCGCCTTGCAAAATCAGCAGATAGACTTGAATCTTGATAAGGAGATTTCATCTATAAAAGCTAAGCAAGCTATCAATATGGAGTACGTTGGATTTGCAAAAGGCATATCTCAACTTATGGGTACTTTAGCTGGGGAAAATGAAGCCCTTCAGAAAGCAGCACTAATTGTAGAAAAAGGAGCTGCAATTGCTGATATTGTAATTAAGACGCAGGCGGCAAATGCGGTTACTATAGCGCAAGACACAGCTTCATTAGGTGCAACCATACCCATAACAACTCCACTTAGGTTAAGGAATAACATAAGCGCAGGTATATCTATAGCCAATATTTTAGCCACTACAATAGCTTCGTTTAGAAAGCCATCAGCTTCGGGTGGAGGTGCTTCAGCAGCTAGCGCACCAGTACAAGCACCAGACTTCAATGTAGTAGGTACGTCTTCTGTAGATCAATTGGCGCAAACCGTAGCAGGACAAACAAACGAACCAATAAAAGCATATGTTGTAGGTAAAGACGTTACCAATCAGCAAGAACTTGATAGAAACATAGTAAACACAGCAGGAATATGAGAATAATAGAATTAATTATTGATGAGGAAGCAATGCTTTCAGGAATAGAAGCGATCAGCATAGTTGACCGCCCAGCAATCGAGGAAAAGTTTATCGCATTATCTAAAGAGGATAAAGTAGAGTTAGCTAAGGTTGATGAGGAGAAGCGAGTGCTTATGGGTGCGGCTTTAATTCCAAACAAGAACATTTATCGCCAAAATGAGGATGAAGAATACTATATCTTCTTTTCGGATGATACGGTTCGTCAGGCGTCAGAACTATTCTTAATGCGAGGCAACCAGAACAAATCTACCCTAGAGCATCAGGCAGACCTTCACGGATTATCTGTAGTAGAGTCTTGGATCATAGAAGATGAAACTCACGACAAATCCAGAAAGTATGGAATGAATCTACCAGTAGGTACGTGGATGGTATCTATGAAGGTAAATAATGATGAGGTATGGGAAGACTATGTTAAGACAGGTAAGGTATCTGGATTCTCTATAGAAGGTTACTTTACAGATAGAGTAGAGATGAGTCAGGATGATGAATTAAATAGCCCAGAGGCTATCTCACTATTAGAAGAGATTTCTGACGCATTAGAATCTAGGATGCTTAATCTAGCCTCATATAGCGACTATCCAGACTCTGTGTCAAACAATGCTAAAAGAGCTTTAGAATGGGCAGAAGAGAATGGTTGGGGAAGCTGTGGAACTGCTGTAGGAAAACGTAGAGCATCCCAGTTAGCAAATAGAGAGGCTATAAGCGTATCTACCATCAAAAGGATGTACAGCTACCTCTCACGCCATAAAGGCGATCTAAAGGCTTCTAAAGGTTATTCTGACGGGTGTGGCAAACTGATGTACGATGCGTGGGGTGGTAAATCAGCACTAAGCTGGTCTGAATCTAAAATTAACTCACTAGATAAGTAATGAAAAGCAGAAGAAGGTATACATACAGCAGAACCAGTAGAAAGGGCGGTAGAAGAGGCTGTTTATGTGCCGATGGGCGAACATATTCGTCTAAGTGCTGTGACGGAAGTTTGCAGGCACAGGGAATAGGAAGCATAACAGGAACTCCTTCTGAAGCTCCAGTTGAACCGCCACCAAACGGTGATTCATACTTACTACTAGAAAATGGAGATTTCATATTACAAGAAAACAACGACAAAATTATTTTATAATGGCAGATAAGAAAATATCACAACTAACAGAAGTAACGGCTGTAAACATCTTAGGAACTGAAGAAATAGCCTTAGTTCAGTCTACAGAAACAAAAAAAGCGACACTAGAGAATGTACAAAAATACATTACAAACCACCTAACGCCAACAACATTAAGTGTTACAGCAGGCGGAACTTACGATTTAGGAAATGAAGTTTACGATGAAGCAGAACTTATTGTTCTTAGTTGGGTTGGCGAAAACGGAAGAGCAACACTTACACTTCCAGATGTTACCCTAGATAAGAACCTAAATAGAACTAAACGTATCATAACCGACTCTAGTTTCTCTAACTCAACCCACGTAGATTTAACACCTTACGGCTCTCAAACATTAGACGGTTCTAACGATGCATTCGACTTAAATAGAGCATATGAAGGCATAAAAGTTTGGGGAAATGGAACTGAATGGTTTATTATACAGCAAAAAGCATAGTTAAAAATCGAACAGACAGCATATTAACAATTACTATTTAAAATTATTCGTAAAATGAACAGTCCAAAAGCAACAACAATTCTAAATGAAATCTTGCAGAAGCTGTCCTCTATTGCAGAACCAGAAAAAGTAGTCGAAGAGACAACTGAATTGGAAGCTGTAACAGAAGAAACTCCTACCGAAGAGGTGGAGGCTGCTGCTGAAGTTGAAGAATCTGTATCAGAGGCTACTGAAGAATTATCTGAAGAAGCTGAACTAGAAACAGAAGAAACACAACTTATGGAAGGTTATGTTACTGAAGAGGCGTTTGCATCTAAGATTGCTGAAATGGAAGCTAAAATGGCTGAAATGGCAAAAATGTTAGATAGCGAAATGGGTTACAAAAGAGAGCTAGAAGAATTATCTTCTAAAATGGAAAAACTTTCTG
>Ga0208148_1000079_pt1 | contig 34937 bp, 36 predicted proteins | sample DEB08_DNA_16_FD_184525 | JGI IMG/M metagenome (GOLD analysis project Ga0208148, IMG submission 184525) | Aqueous microbial communities from the Delaware River and Bay under freshwater to marine salinity gradient to study organic matter... | ecosystem: Environmental > Aquatic > Marine > Coastal ...
AATGCTACCAGAAAGCAGTGGGGCTTTGGCTCTTTCCACATAAGATCTGACCGCGTTGCTTGCGTCAGACAAATCTCTGGACCTTGCTTGAGCTTCTTCCAACATTTTTCCAACCAGAGGATAATTCAGCAGACCTCTGCGCTGTAATGCGCCTAACATGGTGTAACCTGTACCAGAAGGATTAAGCTTGACCTCAGCCCACATGGTCGGCAAAACATCATCTCTGAATTTTGAGATTCTTGCTATTTCTTCAGGAGAAAATATTTCACCAACAATTTCTTTTTGTTTGTTAAATATATCGTTGAAGTTTTTCACAATTGCCGACCGCGATATTTCTCCAGATCGAGGAGCTGCAAAGGCTTTAGTCAAAATAGCGTCTTTCATTAACGCCATAACTTCATCGTAACTTTCGGCTGGCAAAGATTTTTTTAGCCTTTGAATAACCAAAGGAACCGCTTGGTTCGGCAAAAACTTAGCGTTGCCAAACAATAAATTAGAAACTTGAAGGGCTGTATAATCACCGCTGCTAATTTGCTCTAAAATTTTGTTGGCCGATTTTTGGGCAGAATTTCTTGCTGAAGCTTTACCTGTCAGCCCCATGTAATCTGAATACAAACCAACGGCACTTTGAAGTTGATCCAAAACTTCTTGGTCACCGTTTATTATTCCTCGCTCAATACCGTTAAAGACAGCCTCATCTAAAGCCATTTTCATCTGCGTTAAAGCAGATTTTTCAGTATCATCAGAAGCTTGGCCTATAGCCCTGCCTAGCCTTTTTTGATATCCATACAAGTAATTAAGCGCTTTATCCTTGAACTTAGGATTCTTTGCCAGTTTCTTTAAACGGCGAAGGCTGGCAATTTCTCTTTTTAAAGGACCGTCCACGATTTGAGCCGGACTAATATTCATGCTAGGTATGACATCAAGAAGCTCATCAACCGTCTGCACTATTCCCTCTGGAGTCATTTTTGGCGGCATAGGGGCTTTAAGCGCTTGCTGGTAAAGATCGCTAGATTCCCCTTTTATTCTTTCTGCTTGCTCCCCAACAACGCCTTTAATTTTTTCAGAAGCCGCAATAGGCACGTTTGGATAATAAATATCCGACTCGCCGGGCAAGCCATCGCCAAACTCATCCTGCAACGACAAAGCATCTTGCCTGATAAGCTGCAACTGGTTCTCGTCAAAACCTCTCACCAGCATCTGGCCAGAAGTGTCACCGCTACCAAATCTTAACTCATCCTCTCTTCCCAGTTGAGACGTTTGAGTTGGGGTAACGCCAACAGGAGGCGTTGTGGTTCGTTGACCAAGCGTCAAGGGATACTTAGACTCAGAAAGAACAATTTCCGGCTCAAACCGAGGAAACATTTTTTCAGCAACCTTGCTTAAAGATTCACCGCCTTTTTTTGTGCCAGCGCGAATACCAGCACTTGCAGATTTTGCTATAGGAGGAATAACCGCATCTGCGACCACGCCGATTGCTGTGGCTGTGCCAATTTGTCCGGCCAAATCAGAATAACTTCTGTCTTTTGCGGCAACCGTCTCTGGCGTTAAGTAAGATTCAGACGCTGCAATGCCTGCTTCAGTAGCGCTGTAAGCGCCCAAGCCCCTTATCGCGGTTTCTTTAAGATTTTTAGCCTTGTTAACAAATTTTGTGGCCGGAATATATTTTACAATTTCTCCCAAAAAAGTTCCAAAATCTTGCGCGTCAAAACCGGGCTTGTTGACGTAGTAAGGAACCTTGTTCCAAACAACAATTGGCAAACCATACTTGTCCGCGTAAACGCCGCCAAAACGCTTATCATCTTTCCAAGCATTTTTAATAACTTCAGCTTTACCGAGATCATCCCGAGCCGCAATTACTCTAAAGTTTGGAATAAGACGCTCAATAAAACCCGGAGCATTAGATCCCATTTCTGTAAGTGACGGGTATTCGGGGAACTCGATAGGAACGCCGGAGCCGGTAAAAGCAGCTTTTAGGTCAGAAGGAAAACTTAATATCCGCTCAATTGCGGAAGTGTCTTCACCTTCTTCTGCAATTTTTTTTTCTGAGTTTTTGTTAGTAGAAACGCCTTCGTATCCGTCCGGTAATGGTATTGGCATTTTTACTTACCTCCTCTCGGCACCCAGCCTTTAATAACATAAGAATCGTCGGTGTCAAAAATCGATCTATTAGGATTAACAATAACCGCGCCTTCCGGCAAAGAGTCAACCCAAGATGAAATAGCTTGATCGCTGCTTAGATCGAGGTCTGCCGGCGGTTTTTCAAACAGCCCCGGATCGTTTTTGTTCAGCTCAGCGTTTAAACTTCCCAAGTCAGGATATTCTCCCGAGATCAAAAGCTCTGCTTCTTTATCAAGCATTCTCTTTACGTTTTCTGACATTTTCTTAAAGGCATAAAGCGATATGTAGTTAGCTTTTGCTGTGTTTTGCATTGACAAAATAGCTTGCTTGTAAGCGTTAAATTCTAAGTTGGACGTAGAACCAGACCCCGGCGTTCTCATCTTTGGTGCCATGTAATTTGAAACGGAGTCAAGTCTATTAAGGCTGGTTACATAAGGGTCGTTGATGTTAAATATTTGCGTCATAGCGTTTCTTATAGGCAGAACATAAGGCGTAAGCTGACCGGTTTCTACGTTAGGATCTGTCCTAATTAAATCCATTGCAGATTCAATCGACGGCAGCACCTCTTGTTGAACTTGAATTTGCTTATTTTGATCTTTTGCTAAAGCTTCAATTCTTTTTTCAGAATAAGTTTTCATTAAGGGAGAGCCAGCCGCCTTGCTTGCCGCCAACATCACATTAAAAACATCGTCACCTTGAACCAAAGGTGTTAACTCAGCGTATGCCCCCCCAACTATAATTGGCTTCCCAACCATGTCGTCGGAAGGAGCTATAATCTGAGAAACAGCTGAATCGAAATTCGGATTGTCCTCGCTTAGCCCAAGACCCTTTATTACCTGACGAGCATTTTCAGGGGTTCTCCATGTCGCCGTTAAGCCTCCTGCTGGAACTTTCCATCCGCTACCGCTGCTAGAATCTGCTTCAGTGATAAAAGTTCTAAAGCTAGAAGCCTCCGCCTCTGTTAAAGGTATTTTTTCACCTTGTTGGTAAATTTTGCCTCCTAAGCTTACCCCTCCGGGAGCTGAAACTTCGTAAAAAGAAATTTTATTGTCAGGCTTTTGTTTTGCTTTGTACAAAGAGTAGTCGTTAATCATTTTTGTAGCGGCAGCCTCGTCCGCCTTTGCCATCTCAAAAGCTTTCATTGCTATTGATCGGTCTTCAGCTCTTTCCTGACTCCTAAGCTTTTGCTCCTGCTGGTCGTATTCTGCAAGACCAAGACCTAAAGACCTAAAAGTTCCGGCCGTTGGATCGGCTCTAAGCATGGCAGACCCTACCGTCGAGGCCATGTCGTAAAAGTTTCTTTTTTTTCTTTGGCCGTAAATATTTCTTAGTTGATCTTCATAAGCCTTTATGTTTTTTTGAGATGGCGCTGACGGAGATTTCGCCGACATGAGATCCATTATTTCTTTGAGCTTTGTGTCGTACTCGGCTGATGCAGACACTGAGCCGTCAGAATCAAAAGCGTCCAAGCCGGCAATACCTCCGCCTTGATTATTTCCGCGTATCTGCTTGTTCATCTGTGATCGTCCAATTGTCATCGTTTATTTTAGCTAGGCTGCCGATAATTCGGCATCGGATTCATAAAGTTCCCAATCGCGCCCAACGCCGCCAAACCGGTTCCAACGCCAGCCTGCAAAGCAGACGGCGGTGGTGTGTATGTCATTTGAGTTTGCTGCGCGCCCTGCGGCACCATCTGCATAAAAGGCATCATTGCATTGTACTGAGCGAGCGGCGCTTGTTGCGCTTGCAATAAACCAGCGCGCTGCGCGTCAAGCTGCTGTTGCCGCAACTGCTGCGACTGACCGCCAATTGCCTGCATTCCCGCTACGTCTTGAGCGCCTGCCTGCTGAGCTTGAGCGCCCAATCCTGCAAGCATGCCACCGTATCCGGTTTGTGCTCCGCCAAGCGCTTGTCCGGCTTGCGCCTGCTGCTGACCAATCTGGCCGTACTGGTTAGCTAACGATCCGGCGATGTTCATGCCCTGCTGCCCTGCCTGAGTTCTAGCGGCTGCTTGCTGCTGACCTAAACCGGTGAGTTGTTGACCTAGCCCGGTGCCTGCGCCAAATCTTTGTTGGGCGGCACCGCTCATCACGCCGCCAAGCTGCTGCTGAGCGCCAAGCTGCTGCTGAGCTTGCTGTCCCATCTGCTGCGCTAACTGCTGTTGCGCGCCCAACTGCTGCCCGGCTGTTTGGGAAATTAAATTGCCATAACCTTGCCCGGCAGCAAGCTTTTGCCCGGCGACTTGTTGAGCCATCCCTGCAACTTGTTGGCCCGCACCATAACGCTGTTGAGCGCCTTGTCCCAGTATGCTCGACAAGCCTCTTGAGGCGGCGAGTTCGCTGGCAGCTCTTTGCTGTCTCGCGCCAGCCAAGTTCTGAGCGGAACCCATTCTCTGCTGAGAAGCTTGCGCGGCACGATCAATCAAACCGCGCTCGCCTGTAAGTTCTTGCCCGGCGAGGGAGGCCAGACCGGAGGACGCTGTTCTTTGCGCCTGTCTTCTTCTTTCGTCTTCGCCGATAGCTGTCTGTTGAGCGCGCTGAAACCCTGCCGAGCGCAAACCGCCGACTTCTCTAGCCAAGCCTCGACCCATCGCTTCCGCTCTATCTTGAGCGCTAAGTCTGGCGCGAGAACCAAAAGCAGACTCTCCGCCTTGAGCAATGTCGCTCGCATACTGCGCCATGTCCTGCTTAGCCAACCCTTCTGTCGCGTCTCGAATGGTCTGTTGGACTACCCTATCTTCGTAAGGGTCGAAGTAGCTGCCGGTTCTTTCTGCGATATCGAACGGCCCATCGACTGTGCTCTGAAGCTGAGTTCTCGCTTGACCGAGCTGTGAGCCAAAATCTCCTGTCGAAGCGGCTTCTGCGCCTAATTGCCTCGTCAGATCTCGGTCCAGACGACTGATGCCGCCTGTTAATCCTTGTTCCGCCAGACCTAAACGCGCTCGTTGGGTAGCTCCAGAGCGAGCGGCAAGCTCCTCTGATCTTGACAATCCGCGAGACAGATCTTCTGCGCTTCGCATGCCCATGCCGACAGAGTCTGTGATATCTCTGCCAAATTCATCGTAGCTCCTGCGACCTTGCTGTCGAGCGCGAGCCAAATCCATGCCGTAATTTTCAGTCGCGCCTCTGGTTAAATCTGCTTGTTGGCCTAGTTGCTCGGCAAATTGACCAACTCCTTGCTGCGCCATTCCGGTGATATCGCTAAGATCTCCGCGCAATCTTTCTTCAGATGTAATCGCTCGACCACGGCCTTCTTGAATGCCACGCATTGAATCCGTTAGCGCTCGATCACGTTGGTCAAGTGCAAACCTAGATGCATCTTGAACCTGCCCCAAAGCTCGGCGGTTGGCTAAATCTTGTCCGGCAAAACCGCTCTGCAAGGCGTTAATCCCTGTCTGACCTCTCCGAATAGCTTCTTCGATAAAAGGCTGCTGCGTTCCAACATTCGCACGAGCGAGCTGTTGCGCCTGAATTTGATCTGGCGACAATCCGGCAACTTCTTGAGGGATGACAATCGGTCTTCCTTCGCTGTCAAAAAAAGTTCTTTCCGCTGCTCGAAAAGCCCCGGGAATAAAACCGCCGGTACCATCCAACCCGAACAAAAGCTGTTGGGTAACCGGGTCCATGCTCTGTGTTTGTTGCTGAACCTGAGAAATGTAACTGGAGGGATCGCTTGAGACTGCACCTGAACCTGCACCTGCACCTGCACCTGCGCCTGCACCTGCGCCTGCACCTGCACCTGCACCTGCACCTGCACCTCCTGCGTTTCCAGCAACATCTTCTGCTTCAGCTACTAATGCTTTTTCTTCTTCAGTTAAGCCACCTAAGCCGTCAAAATTAGAATCGCCGCCTTCGCCTCCTGCATCATTTATAACTTGGTTTGGCTGGTCAACGCCTGCACCTTGGTTTGCCCCAAATTGCTGCTGAACTTGCCGCGTCATCGCTTGAAGCTCTTGAACGGTTATTTCGCCCCGCTGCATTTTAGCGACCGCATCTCGCAAGTCTTGTGGCGAAGTGGAATTAAACGACTGCTGTTGCATAATTTGCGGTTGTTGCGCTGCGCTTTGATTTTGCTCAGGACGGTTAAACAGAGTAAAATTATTGCCGTATTGATTTTGCGGTTGTTGCGCTGCGCCAGATCCGTCTCGCAAGTCTTGCATTTGACCTTGAAACCCCTGCAAGATCGCTAATGAATCTTGGTCTTGGCCTTGAGAATCGTTATATCTTCGCAAAGCGTCTTGATATTCGTTAGACGACATTATTTGATTCGCTGCACCACCTTCCTGAAACCTTCTAACATTTTTCAACTGGTGCGGAGTTAAAATACTCATGCGGCAACTCCCTTAGCGTTTGGCTTGCCGGCGAATTCTGCAAACAGATCCATCATTTGATACATCAGTTTTGTCCCTTTCTCCCTGTCTTCGTCGCCGTTTTGCGTCAGCGTGATGATACCGTTGTCGTTTTTTAGGTCAAAAGAACCGGCACCTCTGACAGCTTGACCTGTCATTACAAACTCTCCGTCACTTAGCATCGCGGGAACGTCATCGCTCACCTCTGTGCCTTCGCCGTTGATGCCGCCATTTTTCCTTTTGAAATCTTCATTGGATACGTTGCCGCCATCCGCATAAGCCATTGGCTGAACAGCTCCGCCATACCTTGCGGTCATGACCGGTGCTGGCCTTCCGCCACTAAGCAGCGGCATTTCCGCAGGCAACATGCCGTAGTCAACCGGATCCGGGGCGGCTTGTCCCGCAGCTTGCGCGTCACGCTTCGCCATCTGATAGCCGCCGTATCGGTTCATCGTCATTGCCGGGGTAAGCTGAACGCCGCGCCGATCTTTTGCTTCATCGTAAGCGAGCTTACCGAGCAAACCAGCAAGCCCGGCAGTGCCAAGCGCGCCTAGATTCATGCCGCCACCACCGCCACCACCACCGCCGAACAAGCTTGCGATGGGGTTGGTGGATCCTTCGCCGTAAGCGTCTTTCAAGCCGCTCGCGCCGCCAAACCCAAACGGATCGCCTAGCGCTTTCAGCCAATCTGGAGTCTTGAACGCCTCGTCAATAACGCCACCGCTGGTGAACGGATTGAAGCCGCCGAAGGAAGAGTTTGAAGCTTGCGCGCCGCCTGAGGTTGCAGCTTGGTATGCGGCTGCCGCCATTTTCTTAGCCTCTGATTCCGGCACATTTTCGCGCAAAGCTTTCATATAAATATCAAAGGATGCATCCTCTGCTTCTGTTTGACCGGCCGTAATAACTTGCTGATAATGATATTGCGCGGCGGCTTGAGCCGCCTCTTCCGTAGCGCCACCCTCTATCGCTTGCGCCCTAGCTAGAGCGGCGGTCTCAAGAGCTTTTGCTTCGAGGGGTGACATTTCGCTGCCATCACCTTGCTGTCCAACGCCCGCTTCTCCAGCGCCTGTTTCTCCAGCACCTGAGCCTTGACCGCCAGCAAAATAAGACAGAAAGTCGCCAGCCCGCCCAAATCTGCCTGTGCCGTCGAGACCAGTACCGGTAAACAAATTGCCTTGACCGGCAAACAAGTCGCCAAAACGACCTAAGTTGCCTGTCTTGTCAAGACCACCGCCAGTGAATAAACCACCGCCGGTTCCTGTGATAACCCCGTCTCCTAATGACCCGTCCATCAACCCGCTTGCTTTCCCGCTCATATTTGCGCTTCTCAACAAGCCGGGGATGCCCTTGTTCCCGTCTGCGCCGCCAAGAATCGTTTCCATTGGGTTGTTTATTAAATTGGTGATCCCGCCTTTTACTGAATCGAAGGTGCCAGTAACAGCATCTCCAATGCCTCCCATGAAGCTACCGCCGCCAGCAGCCGAGATGTCAGAGATGTTCTGACCTAAGCCGCCACCGGTTGCCATTGGTCCGGCAACGGTCAAAAGGGCGAGAGGGCTTGCCCTGCCTTTTGCAACGTCATAAACCGTCCACGCTTTGGTCGCAAGCGCGGCAAACGGCTGCCAAGGCCCGGGGATAAATTGCGCTACCTTTGCTAATGGCTTGATGACTTTTTTGGCCACCTTTTTCAAGCTTTTAGCGGTTTTTTTGAGCCAACCAAATTCCTCTAAACCGGTGATCGGGTTGAGCGAAGCAATGCCAACGCCGACAACCATTCGGCGAGGGTCAATGTCCAGTTCGTTAAACTTTTTCTCTATCAAACTTTCGAATTCTTCGTCCTCGAAAGCTTCTGGCGGAATGATTACTTCGCCCGGTCTCAGGTGCGCCAGCGCCGTATCTTCTCCGCGACCAGCTTGAGTTAGCTCAACAGCCATCTGCGCCATCGGCGCTTTAGAGCCAATCTCCGCTGCTTCTGCTAGGTGTAGGTATTGATCGCGTTCCGTCGAGTCTTCTGCCTGCGAAGCCTGCATCAACATCTCGTCGATTGCGGCTCTTATCTCAGCGTCTGGATCTGTCACAGCCTGAGCTTCAGCCTCCGCCTCCATCGCCTGCATCATCATCTCTTCTTGACTAACTTCGCCGCCTGCGGCTAAAGGTATTGCAAAATCGTTTTGAATTTTTTCTTCTCCATCTTGATAAAAAGGGTTTTTTCCTTTTTCAAGTCTTTCGCGAGCATGCCTTTTGGCTTTATTTATTATTGTTCTTTCAATTTCCGACTCCGATAACCTCCAACCTTCCCCTTCTTTCATGCCTCTCATGTACTCTATCTCTTGATCAGAAAGCGAAGGGATCATTGTGGGTATTTCAATTTTTTTTCCTTGCCAATTCATATCCGTAGAAAATTCAGTCATTGGATTGCCACTAGCATAATTTGTAACTGGCCCAAGAAAACCGCGAGCAGACTTTTTGCTGCCATCTGCTCTACGCATATTCATAGGCTCGCTAATCGGCTGGCCACCCATTAAGTTTTGAATTCGTTGTTCTAGCTCTGGACTCATGGTGTGCTCACCGTCAGGTTTCCAACCGCGCTCGTTACTTGAACGCCAGTTGGGTAAGTTTGATGCTCATACAAATTTCTGAGCTGGTTACCATCAAACGCTTGATGAATTGATTCTGTCGAGTTAAATATTATCGCACCGGTCGCAAATTGTAACTCACCGATTTGCTCGTTGTTAAAATGCGGAGATATCGTAATATCCACCGCACCTAAGTTTATCTCAAGAATGCGAACAAGGCGATTATATGTGTCTTGAGTGACAAATTCCTTGAGTTCGAGCGGTAATCTCGTCTCTAGAAGCTTGCTCATCTTCGACCACTTTGTTGCAACTCGACACGGGTAGCGCCAAGCCGCCACTTGTAGCTTTTTTGATTCAAATCGGATGCGTCATCGTCTGATTCAAACCGGAAAACTACCTGTCTGCCTCTTGTTCGCACGTTACTAAAAGTGCTGGTTGGCGTAACTTTGGTGGTTGAATCTGTCGTTAGCGCTTGACCCGGATAGTCTCTGCGCTTGACCACGATATTCATGCAAGGGTCGTTACTTACGCCTGCATCGCTAACAAACGCCATGTCGGGGATAATTTTTTTCATGAAGGCAAAGTTTTCGCCGGCAGAAATATCAATATCTGCCGACTCAACGTAAACATTGGTCATTGCGTCTAAATTATCGTTGTAACCCGTTTCATGGTTATACAGCAAGTTGTTGCTGCCAACCGTAGCGGAGGCGATTGGCAAATCTTCAATGCCCGCATCAAGCCACGAGTATCGGGTCAAAGAACCGTTCGCCCAAGCTTGCTCTTGATAGTTGTAAGTGACGTACCTGCTTATCTCGCCAGTGCCGTCTTCGAGGCTGGGGTAAAAGAACCACATCTCGTTGTAGCGGGAGTTCACGCTCATGAAGCATTTGAACGCCTGACCTAGATCGATGTCATTGAACACATATTCTTGAACCGTACAAGGCAAGCGTTGCACCGATCCGTTGTAGAAATTAAACCCGGTCTTGCTGGCAAAGAAAACGCCAGAGGGAGAGTTAACAGCGGACTTTGGCGAAAGTAATCCTGCGCCCTCATTAACTAAATTGACGGCAAAGGTTAACGGTGGCCCGATAAAGTTCATCGAGTAGAGGGAAGTATCGGTCCAGATCAAAATTTCTTGCCGAGACTTCAAGCCGCCAACGATAAATGAACCGGACGAAAGTCTTACGTCACCCGCGCTGTTGGTTGCGGTAGGCTCGAATTCAAGCTCGTTTTCAGCATCGCTGAACGCCACTAACATCGGGTCAATAACGCCCGTTCTGGCCGTTCCTGCCGTGTTGATGGGATCAGCACCTAAAACAACTAAATGTCTGTCTGTTTCGCTGGTTATAACCTGTAGGCCAAGCGTTGGGACCAAGTTTGCGCCAGATCTGGTCGCTAAATTAACCGCTCTTACTGATACGCCGTTGTTTTCAATCCACTCGTAAATACCAGCCCCACGAGGGTTCATGATCAAGTTCTCGCCGAAGTTATCATGCGTCCAGAGGCGTAACTGGTTTACAGCGCTAATCGCAGAGGCTGATCCAAAACCTCCGGCACCCCAAGTGCCGACACCCCAACCAGAGCTGCTGACGTATGTGTCGAGACCAACATTAATTTGGTAAGTGCCGACAACGCTTGCTCCGCCGTTACCACTGTCAGACGAGTTTGCCACCAACGTGTCGCCTGCCGTATCTTTCGCAACAATCTCATATGTATTCACTCCTGTGACGAGTGATATTTGATATTCTTGGTTAAGCGCGGACGCAACAATCAACCCGCCCAATGAGGCGGCACCGGAGAATGTCACAAAGTCATTGTTGACAGCCCCATGATCTGCATCAGTGACAGTGATCGTGGAAGAACCGTTGGTCGCACCGAAAGTCACATCTCCAGCGCTAGTGGTTAATCTGATGGGGGTTACGTCAAAGTAGCTGTCGCCTTCTTCAACGTAGTACTTCCACGTTGAACCAACGCCGAGAAACCGGGTTCCGGCTAGAGAGATCCACGAGTGCAATGCTCGACCAATACCGAGATAGTATTGTGACCCGAGTTGCAGCCATCCACCTATTTTTTCAACACGGCTTTTTCTGAATCGAATCAGATTACCATCGACCCATCCGCCTTTAGCGCTGTAGTCTGTCGCCTCTTTGTTGATTCCCGGCTGAAAGTCTATCTGTTGCAGGGGCATAAGGCGCTACGCCAATCGGATGATTGCGCCAGTGGCGGTTGGTGCCGGAAAGACCACGGTAAAATCGCCAGCGGTGCTGGTTTTGTCGCCGCCAAAATCAATCGCAGCTACAGCCTTATCGCCTTGAGTGTCGTTATATATCAAACAACCTCTCGCAGTGACGGTTGCCGTACTGAAGGTGAGGTCGTTGAAGTCACAAACCGCCGTAGTACCCGTGGCGAAAGGCGTTACGTTTGTTAACGCAGAGCCGCCAGCCGTGTAATTTGTGCCAGAAGCCTGACCGGTGGTGACGTAAACCGTAGTCCCCGCCCCCAGAGTCGCGCTAGAGGTGTAAAGCGCCAACTTGAACGAGTTAGCGCCGTTCGTGAAGTTGTGCGTTCCAACGAGTAGTTGCTGTTTAAAACTTGTGCAAATTGCAGAGGTGATGGCCATCTCAAAGCTCCTTGATAATGTTCGCCATTCTTTCGTGACCCTGATCGCGCAACCTGTTTGAAATAGTGACGCGATCTGATCGTATTGAGTTTTTCATACCATGCAATATTACTTCATAAACGGTCTTTCTGAAAGCTTCAGCTTGCTGCCTGACATGAGGCGCTGCGTTCGCGCTAATTCCCACTATCTTGTTGGTAACCTGCTCGGCCCAGAATTCAGGATCATGGCCCTTGTTCTGGGTGGTTGAAACCATGACATTGCCGAGCTGAAATCCTATATCGTCACTCATCATCCCTTGTAAGGCTCCGGCGCTTTTGGCATTTCAATCGTCTCAAGCCCATGTTTTTTCACCATCTCGCTCATCATTGATCGCTGAAAAACATGCCACTGGCCATCTTGCGGCATGGCAACCAACGGGTCATCAAGACGATGGTAGCCATACAATCGCTCGGTTACTCCGACATTGCTGTCTAATAACGAAGATCTTGGCGAAGCGCCAATGCCGATACCGTTCTCAAGACACTTGCTGATCCAAAACTCAACGCAAGCGCGGCCAGCTTCAGCAAAGTGAATGTTGTGCGCGTAGCTAAAATCTAAGCCAAACAGATCGATGTGACCGACTCGGTTCCAGTACGCAAAACCCATCGCGTAGGCTACTGTGGTGTTAAAATAGGCGCACTTGGCATCGGTCATAACTTCCGCTAACGGAAATTCAACCAAGGCTGGAACCCGGTCGTCAAGCTCGCATGTGTAAATTGGTTTGTCGAAATCAGGGAGCAGGCGGCGCATAACCTCTGTCTGGTTGCCTGCGTCTTCCGTATCCAGATACCGGCTTGCCGGATCCATCATAAAAACTCGGTCGCAAGCAAAGACCGAAAGGGCGCTATTGATCACCCAAACCTCGTCCCACTGTTTACTGTTTTCCATACCGATCACATAGTCTATTTGGCTTGCGCCTAAACCGATTAATGCAATCTTTTTTCCTTCAAGACTTTCAATCTTCTCCATCAACTCACCCCTGTCCGCAATAGATCGTAACGATATTCATCTCGCGTATCACGACCTTCGGACAGGTTTTTCATCCGACCGATTGCTGTCATGAAGCGCTGCTCCATGTTGGCGATCACATCGGGAGTTTCTTTCAAGAAGACAGCAGCTTCGGCCAACGTACCGTAAAGCAAAGCATCTGGATACTCAGTGCTCAACAAAGTGGTTCCGCTGTCTGCGCCAGAAGTAAGAGAAGCCGGTTCGTAAAGATAATGCAGTTCAACGCTGTAATCTGCATCAGGAACCGGCGATAACTCGAACGCTGCGTCATCAAAATTACTATAATACTTTGGCCGACCCCTGCTTGAAGAAGCAGGATCATACTGCTTCAAAAAAGACGGGTGCTTCAACAACAAGTAGTAGTACGTCCCGCTATCAAGAATAGCTAACGAAAACGGCGCATAAAAATCGCTTGGCGTTGCCAAAAACCGATTATTCTGCGAAGTCGTCGCGGTGACATTCTTGCGCTGCTCAGACAACTGAACCATCTTGAAGATGCGCGTCTCAGCCTCCTGAATGAACGTGTTCAAATTGTTGTTAAATGTCGTTTCATCGACCTGCAAATAGTCTTGAACGGCGGTTTTCAAAGTCGCTAAAGTAAAACTCACGATGTGGTTACCTCCACCGTTCCAACATTACAGGATATTGCAAATGTTTGCAATTGTGTGCCTAGAATTCCACTGCCTACATTGGTGTAGACGTTGAAAAAATTGTTGTCGCTTGTCTCGGCTGGACGAGGGTCTTTAAGTGCTTCAGGATCAATCGGTGTAGGCTTACGCATCAACTGAGGATGCTTTGGCGACCATTGATCAGGGCCGACCAAATAGCCGTCCCAAGTTTTTTTCATGTCTCGCAGGCGATAGCGAAAACCCGTGATGTCACAGATTCCCCAAGCTTTCTTGTTGGATGCAAAAGCCATGACTATGCGATATTGTAACTTCGAAGATCGGGTGCAACGCGAAAACTTGCTCGCTCCTCATCTTGGCTCATTGCCCGGGTAAACTCTTCCTCATACAATTGCTTGAGCAGTTGCACCTTCTCAGGCGCTTTCTTGAGCGCCAAGTAATAGCTCAATCCAGCCGTCAAGCATGGATAAAACCGGAAAGGCATTTGCAAAGAGTTCGCGCCGTTACCTGCGTCATCCATCCTAGTCAGTACGTTCACATACACCGTGTATGCGCTGTCTTTGTCTGGTTGCGGCCAAACGGTCAGCGTGGGAGATAATTGCTTGTCCACAAAGAATTGGTTTGGCTTGCCGGTTGATGTTTTGGTCGCTAAGTGAGCGTATTCAGCTCGACTCATGCGGCTTAAAGGCACATCGGTGTTGGTGCCTTGAATCTCTTCTCTGACGAAAACATCAAGCACATCAATTGCTGCCGTTGAATCTGTCGGGTCCAAATTATAGGTAATCGTGTTAGTAACCATTGGGATTGCGTTTTGCTTAATAGTCCACTGATTCAACCCTCTATTTGCCCACTCAGCCAGCATTAGGTTGAGTGAGCGGGTCGCGGTCCGCAAATCATAACCAGTACGCAGCTCAAGTCCGCATCTTTCAAACGCTTCCTCGATGTATTCGGCAACATCTGGCTCGAAACTTTTAGTTCCGCTAACTGCCATTAGGTCTTCCCGGAGGTTTTTGCTTTGCCTCTACCGTAAAGGCCGCAGTTGCTTTTTGATGGCCCTCGCTTGCTTTTGCTTGCTAAGCCACCTTTTTTCATGCCCATAGCTCTTTTTGCCGCCGCCTTGCCTGCTGCGGTGTATGGAAATTTTTTTCCGTCAACGTTTGGCATTACCTTCTCCTCCCTCTAGGGATTGGAGGGCGATTTCTGCCCCTCTTGTTCATTTTCCTACTTCTTGAAACTGCGCTTTTAACGCGGTCGCTTTGTTCGTTCAAGCCAAGGGCATCAATGATGCTTGCGCCCATCCCTTCAAACCGTCTCGGTCCCATTTGCCTAGCATCAGGGTTTGGCCCCATTTCTGGCGGCCTTAATCTTCCTCCGCCGGGAAGTCTTGGCCCGCCTCTTGGGACGGGCAGCGTATTGCTGGAGGCTCTAGTGCCTCTTAATTGCTTGCGACCTCGATTGCCTCTGCCCGGAGATCTTGGAGGAACTCTCGGGGTGGGAATGTTTCTGTCGGGCCTTGGTTTTGTGGTGCCAGAAGTATCGTAAGAGGGATCATTTGGAACTCTTGGGACGGGAATATTTCTACCGGGACTTGGGATTTTGGGAAAGTCGCGAAAGTCGCGAAACTCTCCCGGCAGGACTCCCTTGGGCGAATCGTTGTCCTCGAGCCTTCCTCTCATGATCCGTCCAAGATCCGGCCTCGGGGCAAGTCCCATGCGTTTAGAGATTCGCCCGCCAACGCTTTTTTTTACCGCCCTGCCATATAAACCGCAGTTTCCATTTGAGCTTTTCATAAATCTACCCGCCTAAATTTTATACAATAATAGTTTAATCGACATTTGTTAAAATGAAAATAAAAACAAATCTTGCTTTATCTTCTTCCGAACAAGCCGCAATTTCCGTTGCCGGATTTTATGACACCACCCTTCGCTGCAAAAGTTTTTACCATCGTAGGTTTTCCGCCTACCGCTTGCTTTTTAGATCTTTTCCGAGAAACCGCGCTGGTTTTTTGGCTTTTAGTCATTTTGGCCGCTTTTGCGGCTGGTACGCACTTTGGGTAAGACCTTCCGCTTTTTTTTGACGCGCTTTTCCTTCCGCAAGGTTGGTGCTTGCCGTTTTTCTTGGGAGCGCCTATGTCAACCCATTTTTCATCGAACCACTTTGTAAGACCGGTTTTAGCCACGAGGCACCCTAACCTTTTTCCGTCTAGATTCTTGAACTGCGCCGCACCCTCTTGGCTCAATATAAACCGAGCCGCCAAGTTTCATCTTTTTTGGCGTTTTATAGGTTCCGCCCATTTTTTTGTATTCTTTAACCATGTAAGCGTTCGCGTAAGCGCTCGGATATACGTCAAACTTCTTTCTAGCCTTTGCTTTTGCTTTCGCGTAAAGAGACGGGTTTGCTACGTTTTTTGGCGCTGAACTTTTCATTTTTATTAAAATGGGCCTCGCAGTCTAAACGGCTTTTTCAGAGCCGGTGGACCGCCGACTCTAGGGTTTAACCTTGCGAAATCGTTTAAATTTACCGTGGGGGAAGCGGCGTTTTTTTGAAAAAGCAAAGCATCACGCGAGTTTATGCGACCATCTTTGTTTATATCGTACTCCATGTTGCTCGGCATCAGTCCGACACTCATCTGCAAAATATCATTTGCCGTAACCCCGGGAGAAACAGGTGCTGGAGAAACAGGTGCTGGAGAAACAGGTGCTGGAGAAACAGGTGCTGGTTGCTGAGGAACAGCTTCAAAAGAACCGGCTATTCGGCCAGCCGCTTCGTCAAAAAGCCCCAACCTGTCTGCTTGGCCGTCTGAAATGTTGGCGCTTGCCGAAGGTGATGATCCTGAAGGCGTGTTGACAAGCCCCGACTCAACCGCAACTTCTCCAACATTTACGTTTCCTCCGCCAACAGGTGCTGGAGAAACAGGTGCTCCGGCACCAGATTGGTTTTTCATCTCTTCCATAATTGATTTTCTAAGCGCGTCAACGTCAACTTCTTGCGGCATTTGCTGTTGCAGCGCCTGAAGCTGCGCTTGAAGAGGGTTGATTGCCCCAGAAATTGCTTCCTGCCTCTGTCCGGCTATAGGATCCATTGCCGCCTGAATAGCTGCCTGCCTTTGAGCTTCTATGGGGTCTATTGCTGCCTGAATAGCTGCCTGCCTTTGAGCCTCTATGGGGTCTATTGCTGCTTGAATATCCGCCTGCCTTTGGGCGGCAATTTCATTAGGATCAAGCATTTGGCTTTGAAGATCTTGTATTTGTGAAGTCGTTCCCTTCATCATCTCTTGAAGCGCCGCCAACTCTTCTGTGGTTGCTCTCCCTTCAACAGCTTTTTGCAGAAGATCCATCTCTGATCCAAGCGCAGATGTTGACCCGGCTACGGTTTCAACTTCTTGCTGCAACATCTCCAAACTTTGCATAGGGGCTAAACTGCCTATTTTCCCCTCTACGTCTTGTTTTAGCGATTCGATAGCCGTATTAATTTGATCCGGGGTCAACGTTCCAGATTGCATCGCCTCTGCAATTGAGCTGTTTACCTGATCATTCGTAAGCATGCCGTCTCGCAAGGCTTGCATTTGATCAAAAAGCTGCTTTCTTTCGTCGCTCGCGGTGTTTTTTAAAGAATCTGACTCTTCTCGCAAATTGTCAATTTCTTCTTGAATTTGGTCAACCGGCAACCCGTCAATATTTTCTTTCAGGCTTTCAACATTCGCCTCAATATTGCCCAGCAAAGTTTCTCGCTCATCTTTCAAAGCTTCAAGCTGAGATTTATTTTCGGTTTGAATTTCGTCCTGAACCGTTCCCAAGCTTTCTCTTACCGCGTCAATCTCTGCCTGAATTGCTTCGGCAGCGCTTTTTTGGTCACCGGTTAATTGGGCATCTCTAGCGTCAAGATCAGCGTTTATTTTCTCTTTGGTCGAGTTTAGGCTTTCTCCAAGACCGCTAATCCTTTCTTCTATATCGCCAATCAAAGATCCTTGACGATCCTCTAAACTCCCGATGGCTTCTGTTTGGGCGGTCCTTACCCTTTCTTCCGAGGCCGCTAAATCTGCTGCGGTCTGGTCAATATTCTTTTGAACCAGATCCGAAATTCTTTTTTGCTCCGCGCTCATGGCGGCTCTTTCATCGACCCCTTGTTGTCGCAAAATCGCAGTTTCAGCGTCAACGCCGGAGCGCATATCGGATATTCTTTGCTCTAACGACTTGGTGAGATCGGATCGCTCAGAAGCGGCTGCCGCCTCGGAGGTTGATAAATCTTCTTTTAGCAAGTCTCTTAGCGAATTTATTTCAGTTTGGCGGGCGGCAGCAGCAGCGTCATCTGCAACCTGCTGCTGATCCATAATTGTTTTGTATTGGCTTGCCAACAAATCTTCGGTATTCGGACCCTGAACCGTTACTTTGTTCATCGCATAAGGGTTGGGCGCTTCTCTTGGACCTCGAGCGTAAACCGGCTGGTTCATCAAATAATCTTGAAGAGAGGCGTAGGGAGAGTCCGCGCTGCCATACTCGTCAATTGCTTGTTGCATGTTGTCTGATACAGCCATTAAATCACCATTTTTTACAAGACCAGTAACGCGGTGTCAGCTTGTCCTTCGCCGTTGAGCACTTGTGGCGAGCGCGAAAACTGGCTCTTCGTTCTGGTATATTTTTTTTGATCGTCATGTTTGGATCGCCGAAACGTACCAACTTAATTTGATCGCCCTGACGAGCAAGAACCGCGAACTTTTTGCTGCCGCCAGAAGTTCTTTTTGGTTTGTTAAAGCCAGAGAACGACTCGCCACGATAAGTGACTCTGCCGCTCCCTGTTCTTTTAGCGTCTTTTGAAGAGGCCATTATCAATATGTCTTTAGGACTTCAAGAATAACGGTATAAGTGTCGCCACTGCCAGCGCCAATAGTTGTGAACTTCATATCGCCAGTTTTTCCGCTTCCTGCGTCATTCGGAATTCCAGAAAAATCTGAATAATCGTGATATCCATTTGAATCTGGCGACAAACCAATGATAAGCGTATCGGAAGTAGCGTCATTCAGTAGTTCAACACCCATGCCGACACACTGCCACCAAATTTTGGCAACAGCGACTTCGGTGCAAGCGTCTCCCGAGCTATTTGCGCTCAATGCGCTTACATCAACTTTTGTGACAGCAGACTCACCAGTACCGTCAGAGATATTGGTAAATTTTAAGACGGCCTTTCTCTGGCCGTCTTGTATCGTTTGGCTTGTAACTGCATCTGCCATGCCTTTCTCCTATTCTGTGGATTAAGCGTTAGCAAACGGGGTTGCGATAGTGCCAGAGCCAATCAACAATGAATCGTGAACCAGATAAGTTGCGGCATCAATTGCCGTAACTTTAACAACGCTTCCGACAATGCCGCCTTTTGTGGAGCCGTTCAAAGTAATTACATCGTTTGCTGCTGCGGGAACGAAAGCTTTTTTGGTGCCATCGTCAACGGCAACGATCACAGCGCCAACAAATTTGTCAGTACCATCTGTCAAAATATCCAGATCGGTTGCTGCGGTTTCCACATAAAAGAAAAACGAAGCGCCAATATTGTTCGCCTGATCGGGAGCTGTCGGATCACTCGGAGTGGCTGAAGAAATAGAAGGCAAAGTAAATTTGCCATCGGCATCATTGAGCAAAATAATTTTTCCAGCGTGAGCTGCAACAGTTAGCGTTGTGTCCGCAGACACGCTAACGCTACTATTAACGCCGGAAGTGATAAAACCAGCTAAAGATTTAACGGGTCCAGAAAAAGTAGTTTGAGCCATTATGTTCACCTCTTACGAAAGGATTCGCCCCACTGTCTTCGTAACGTCCGCTGAGCCGGTCGGTAGGGCTATTTTATCTCAGAAAGCTCACATTCTAGGCCAATATCAAGACAAAAAAAAGGGGCCAATCGGCCCCTTAATTTTAAGCTCCTTGAGAGCCGTAGATGCCTCTCCAATCGGACCAACCGAAACTATAACGCTCACGCGCTTTGTATCGGATGTTTCCGGTAGAAAAGTCAGGTTCCATCGATGTTTCCATGCTTGTGCGTTGGAACATCTTGAGACCTTCGCCTTGGTCTGTAACAGAAGTCAACAGGAAGAAAGCGTCTGGGTCGTTAAGATAGTGATTAACAGTGTAACCACCGGGCAGAACGCCAGTGCTTCTTATTGCGTTGAGATCGTTATCAGCAGTACCTACTCGCTTGTCCGAATTCAAAATTCGATCAGCGACGAATACCAATTGCGGCGGAACAACAAGTTTGCTCGCCTGAACTGAGATAGTCAGTCCTCGGTCATCCGTAAAAGTAGATATGTCAATCAAAGCATCTTCGAGTGAAGTTTCATTCAGGTCAGCCATCGTAGTAGCTCTGTTAGCAGCAGTGCCGCCGCCAGCTAGAGGATGACCAGTGTTGATCAATGAAACGCCATCACCGCCCGTGTAAGTACCAGAGAAAGCGTTGTTCAGCACATCAGCGCCTTTAACTTCTTTCGTGTTACCCATCGAGCGAGCCAGTGCTTTCACATACCGCTTGCCGAGTGAGTCGTACAAGTTATCTTCTACGGCCTCGTCGGTGAGTGCGAACGCTAAAGCGATTGTCTCGTGGGTGTAACGGGCTGAATAGCTTTCGGAAGCATTGTCAAAGACAACGCCTTGGCCTTCAGTTTTTGTAGGTGCTGAACCAAAACCAGTAATCAGAACCTCTTCTTCAAAAGCACGTTGACTATCTTCGATAGCATAAATGTCTTCGTACTCGCGGTCGTAGCTGTCGTAGCTCATACCAAAGAGGCTGTTTAAACCCGGTTCTAATTCCTTGGCTAATTGCGCCCTTGAAATTGCCATTAGTCAGTCTCCTTATGCTAGACCAGCAGATTTAACACCGGCAATGTGGTTTTGTATTACCACAAGCACGTTAGTGTTAGCACTAGCTACGTCTTCGTTTGCAGGATCTTGAGAGATGTCCAAGGCTTTCAGCGGCAAAGTTGTTGCCGTTGCGCCAGTGGTCACATCAAGTTCCACGTTTGATCGGCCAGAAGCTGTATCGCCAGTGGTAGCTTGATCAACAATATCAAAATTGCCGAACAGGTCTGCTACTGGGAAAGCTGCATCCGCTTGAACTGAGAAAACGACCATAGGATCGTCTACAACAAAAGCAATGATGTCTGATGCCGAAATTGAACCGGGATAGTAATTTGAAAAAACTTGCTCACCGGAAGTTGGGTCAGTGTACATGCACCCATTAAAAACCCCGACTACGGGGACAGTGCTACTAGCTGCGGCTCGTTCGATACCACCTCCGGTTACCTGCTTAACAAGATCTCCTTGAAAGATCTTGCCGCTTAAACCTGAAGCTACACGATATCGACTTTGGCCACCAGAGTAGGGAGCACCGCCCATCATACGGACGGGTCGTAAACCAAAGGCTGCGTCTTTGTTAGCCATTGTTTTTCTCCTTTAGACTTATCGTCTGCCAAATGTGACTTGGGAGTCTCGCTGCGGGTCATACTTAACGTAACGTGAATCGCCACGGGTCTCGTTGAACATTGTGTTATCCAATGCGTCACGAGCCGCTTGGTTCTTATCATTATAATAAGAGTTTCGCTCTTCAATCGTTTCGTTAGGAATTTTCGCCAGCAATAGTCCTTCGTTGTAAATGACGCCAGCGTGTCTACCGGAATCCATTGTGGGAAGTTCCCACTCTGGAGGTAAGTCAGAACCTGTTACCAGTTCCCAACCTTCCCTGATCCTTCGACTAACGTTAGCCCTATCTTCCGCTCCCAACATGCTCTCTCGAATCCACCGGTAGGTGTATCCGGGAGGTGAGGGCGGAGTTTCAAGCTTTCGAACTGGTCGCCACGGTCTTCGTCGAGCCTGTTTATCGTGCGTCTCGGATTCACGCGAAGCGCGGGTTTTCGTTGTATTCGTCATTATCTTGCCTCCCTTTGTGCAATTTTTTGCTTTTCTGAAGCTACACGTTTTAACCAAGCTTCCTCAGTCATGTTGTGTGGCTTCAGACCACGGAGGCGTTGAAGTTCAGAATTTGTGAACTTAACACCACGCTTGTTGCTTCGTGATTGTTGCCGACCAGCAGGGCTGGCGGAAGCGACTCTTTGCACGTTGGGTCTTTCTTCCTTTTCACCGGCTTTTGGTTCCGTCCTGAGATCAGGATAGATCCGAAAAACTCTTGTATCCAGCTCATTGTAATACTCTTCTGAGTCTGGTTCAAATCCTTCGTTCATAAGGTTGAAATGCGTAAAATAAGCAAACTGGGTTGCTTGCAAATTTTCTTCGTTCTCGGAGTCTCCGTACCACTGATTCTGATCGTGCCAAGACAAAGCTTCGTTTGTTGGTTTGATCTCTTCTTGCTGAACTTGCTGTTGTGGTTGCTGAGACGGGTAAGACTGATAATTCTCCTGCTGAGGCGCGGTAGCTTGCTGAACAGGTTGAGATTGTCGAGATTTAGCCACCCTGAGCTTTTCTTTCTGAATCGCGATGTCATTTTTTAGAGTGTCAGCCTTGCTGATCAGGTCTGCGTCTCCTGACCGAATAGCTTTTTTGTAAATGTCATCAATCTGGCTTTCTTTGCTAACCAGCGCTTCTTCTTCTTTTTGAAGAACGGTATTCTGCTGAACCACAGAATGTTGGCGGTAAGCATTAAGCTCTTGATCTTTCTGCATCGCCAACTGCTCAAGATATTCAGCGCGATCCTCAGCTTGTTTGGTTTTTTGATTAAGCTTGTTTATCCGCTTAGAAACGGATTTCGTATAACGTTCAAGCTCATCACCATCGTTTTCCGAGCCTGCTTCTTGACCCTCTGGCGGATCTTCAACAATCTCAACGGAAATCTCTTCTTCGGCAGCTTGAGCTGCGTTTTCGTTTTCAATCATCTCCAACTACTCACTATATCTTCTGGGTTTAAAATCGTTCCGATAACCTCGTCATCATTGATGATGCGAACCTCATCCCCCTCGTCCAGCTTGAACCGAGCACCTGCGTATCGGCCTATCAAGGCCCAATCGCCTTCCTCGCACCAAGCAGTCTTTCCAAACTTTTCTGCGTCCGAATAGCAGAGCGGACCTTTTTTGACAACGTAAGCGACAACCGTAGCCAGCGATTCGCGGTCAATGGTGTCTTTCGTTAAATGAATGCCGCCCTTGCTTGTCCTTTTGCCGACATACGGAATGACAAGCATCCGCCAACCAGACGGACTAGGCATGCGATCTAGTACGCTTTTGTCCAACAAAGACGGATCTAAAACAAGATCATCTTTTTGAACGAAAGCCGATTCAATCGACGTTTTTTTCACTAGCGCTCTCCTTTTGCGTAAAAATCTTGGATTTGTTGTTCCACCAAGTTTAACGCAGTTAGCTCTCCCTGCAAAGATTTATAATGAAGCATATCTTTGAGCAAACCTTCGCACATTGTTTCAACTATCAAACTTTTGCGGTCGGCGATTAATCGCTTCAGGGAAGAGGCTAGATCAATGTCGTCCCTCATACGCGCTCGTAATAGTCTAAACCGCGAGTCGCTGCGCCTGTGCCGCGAGTACGCATCTTCTTAACTTTTACCTTGAGCTGTCCTTTCGAGACAGATCCGCCGTCTTTCATGCCTTTTGCTGTTTTCATGGCAACAGCGACAGCTTGCTTTTTGGGCTTACCTTCTTTTCTTAACATGCTTATATTCCTGCTAATGGTTTTTTGACTACTCCCCTTCTTCAGCGGCATCGTCTTTCTCCTCAATGATTTCTTTTTTCTTAGAAAAAACTTTCGCCTTAAATTTTGGCTTAGGCTTCTCTACAACAGTTTCCGAAACAGCAGCTTTTGGTGCTTCAATAGAAACCGTGGCCTTGGCTGGCGTTGGAATACCTTTCGATATCCGCTCAGCCTTTGCTTTTATTCTTTCGTTGTTCGCCTCTTCGCGCAACTTTTTTTCGGCTGCTCTGTTGTCGTCAGAGGTTTTTTCGGCTGCCCTCATCATTGCTTTATGCGCTTTGAGGTCGCGCTGTTGGTCTAAAATATAGCTTGTTGTCATTTTCTATCCCCTAAATTTAGCTTGCAGCTCAAGCAATTTCAACTCAGCTTGCTGCTCAAGTCTTTTCATTGCGATGTCAAGCTTATCATCTGCTACATCTTTTTGAACGTTGATGCGTTGTTTCGATATTTCAGATTCAAGCAGTTTTTCTTGCTGTCTTTGAGATTGCTTCGACTCAAATTGATCTTGATCGACAACCATCTCTTGCTCGCGAAGATCAAGTTCTCTTTCGCGAATCTTAACCAAAGGATCTTCTTCGTTACCTTGGCCAATAGACATCAAGAAATCCTGAGTCAGCTCAGCCATTATTGGAGCAGAAAAGCTTTCAACAATCATCTGAATTTGACTAGCAACTTGCGGCTGCTGATCCGGCGGAACTTGTTGCATTTGCTGCTGCATCTGCTGTATTTGCTGCTGTATCTGAGGCGGAATCTGCTCTTGAGCCATCTGAGTGCTCATAAACTGCAAGTGCTGCATGCTGTGCGCGATCACCAGAGATTGTAACTGCGGCGTGTCTTTGACTACTTGGGTCAAAAATAAAGATCTGTGAGCGTCAACATGTGCTTGATGATTCTGCGGCTCAAACGCTTGCTGGGGCTGTCCGATCATTAGCCCGCTATTTTCTATCCCGGAGTCAACCGGCATCGGAGTTGGTGGTGGCGCAGGCGGCTGCAAAAGGCTGTCAACATCATCAACACCGAGCGCGGCGTACATCCGGCGGTAAGCTTCGTACATCCCTTGCGGGCCGTGAATCTCTGGGTTTGACTGAACGAGCTGCATCAGCTCTTGAGCCATCGTTATCCGCTGAGATTGGCTAAATATATTTGGATCCGAAACCGGGATAACGTCAACACGGCCATCGAAGTCTGTTTGTTTAACCTGTTGATTACCGTTTGACGTTTGGTATGGGTACGTTGGCGGCAGATATTCAGAGAAAACTTTGGCCAAAAGTTGAAACTCAATCCGTTGGGAGTAATGCAAGCGCTTGTGTATCGCGCTCATCACTTTGGTGCCGCGCTCAAGCAGTGCGACCGTTGTACCAACGGGCATAGCCTGATTCATGTCGCCAACATTGGTGTCCGCAATCGACGCAAAACGCTTGCCGGATTCAACCAGCATTCCCAGCAATTGCATCAAGACGTTAGACGGCTCTTTCACCGGCAGCGGTATCAAATTTTCTCGTAATGAGCCACCAGTGGTGTCAATATCTCTAAACTCTCCGGGCTGGAGCGGTTCGTCCTCATCGCGAATCCTCATGCCTCTGGCTTTAAATCCAGCAGGCAGATTTGCGATGGTACCGGCATCAATTAGCTGTCGCAGGATGCTCGTTGCAGCCTTGGAGAGACCGCCGATCATGTGGCTTAATCCAAGACCGTAAAAACCCAATCCGGGCAGAAATTTGTACTGAACAAAGTAGTTAATTTTTTGCTTGAGAGGGTCTTGTTCAGCATAATTTCTGCGAAGCGCTAAGATTTGCTGACTTTGCTCATCAATCGTGACGATGTAGGGTAATTTTAACCCGGTAGGCTGTCCGTCAGCGCCAATATCTTCATACCCATCCAGATCCAATATTGTGTGGACCTCATAAACCGTCCTGTCTCGGTTTTCTGAGTAATTTGGCTGCATGCCTTCTATTTCATCAACTTCCTCTTCAATATCGCTGCGGTTAGAGACGTAAGAGTCGCCTTTTAGCTCAATATCCGCATAAAATCCGGTGAGCTGCTGCTTCCTTATCTCGTTTTTGCTCATGCTAATGACATGAGTGACTCTTTCTGCCGATAAAATGTCAGATGCTTCGTAGGGAACAATAAGATCTTCTGGCGCAATAAATTTTGATACCGCTCGACTCAATGCTTGGTCGTAATAAACTTTTTTGAAGGCGGATCCAGCGATTGGAAGGTAAAAAAGAAGCATGTCCAACTCGGGATCGTACTCTTTCATCACGTTCATGACGTAAAAATTCATGAAATCGCCGACTCTTTGCGCCTGCATGTCAACTTCCGGGGTTCTATTGCCGACAATCTCTGTTTTGACCGGCCCCTTGGCTGGCAAAAGCTCCTTGTACGCCTGAGCTTGAAATTGCGTCACGCTTTCGGCAAGGATAGGGTGAATCACGCCGGAAGAGCCTTGAAACGGAGAAGATCGCATCTCGTCAAACTTCATTCCGAGGTATTTTAACCCGTCAACATACGTTTTTTCCCATTCTGAGCGGCTTTCTTTGTCGGATTCGATGGATTGCAAAACGTCATCGGCAAGCTTTCCAAGGTCAGACTTGTCAAGAAACTCGACCAAATTAGAGTCAAATGGTATCTGTGGCGTTTCTGGAACCGCGTCGATTTCGTCGTCGATTAATATTTCTTCTTCGTCAACCAGAATCTGAGCAGCGTCCCTGATCATGTCTTCTCGAGAAGGGTCTGGCTCAACCTCAACTTCTCTTGATAGAGGGATTACGTCTGGATCGTCTTGAGTGCCTAAAAGTCTTTCCACTGCCATTAGTAATACACCTGTCTATTGCGAGGCAAAAACCTAGCCTCGTCTTGGTAATCGTTTTCGAGCGTAACAAATCCGCCCTGCCTGAACCTCATTAGCGCCATTGTAGCAGAATCGCAAAAATCGTCATGATCTCCGTAAGGAAAAGATGCCATTTCCTCTATCACTTCTTCGGCAAACGTGTCTTCTGGTGCCCAAACCATCGCAGATTCAAACAATGGGGCCACACTATTCATTCTCGCAATCTTATCCTGACCGCGAGAAGGAGTATAGGCCGTCACCGGGATGCCCATTCTCCTTAATTCTTGAGTCAACGGGGTGCCGGAAGCTTTTGCTTCAATTAACACGCAATCAGGCTCCCAATATTTGTATTCATCCATCGCAATTTTTTTAAGCTCGGGAAAGTCAACGCGGAATCTTTTTGCGTCTAACAGTATGACGCACTCTGGGCCGTCAACTTCCGGGGTAAACACCGCCCAAGTTGTTATTGCGGAGTAGTCAGCGGTCTCTTTCTTGCTAAAAGCCGTGTCGTAACTCTGTATGACGTAAGAATATGCCGGGACATAATCTTTGTCCCAAACTTCCCACCATTCGCGCTTTACGATTGAACCCTCTTCGGCGGTTGGGTTCTGCATCCACTGAGAGTTCCACTTTGCAATCGGTAGGGATGCCTTGACGCTGAGAAGTTCTTCCTTTTTCCAATACTCGGGCCAGAGCGGTTCATCTGACTCTGGCATGATCGCCGGGAATTCGATCATTTCCCACTTATCTGCGTGATCTTCGGTTTGCTTTTTAATGACCTTGCCAACAAGATCCTTGGTGGACCATCTGGTCATTACGATTACGATGATTCCGCCCGGCTGCAAACGCTGTCGAGGACCAGAGGTATACCACTCGTAAACCGAATCCATTGCGGTAGGAGAAAGCGCGTCTTGCTCAGAAACCGGGTCATCGATGATGAGCAAGTCTGCGCCCCGGCCAGTAATCGCACCGCCAACGCCTGAGTAGAAAGATTCTCCGCCCTCGTTGGTCGTCCATCGACCGGCAGATTTGTTGTCTGATTGCAGCTTTAGCTTGGGGAAGACTTCTTGATAGTCTTCCGAGTCGATGATGTTTCTGACTCTTCTACCAAATCGAACCGCAAGCTCGGCGGTGTGCGTGGTTTGAATAATCTTTAGATCGCCCCGCAGACCCATCATCCAAGCCGGGAAATAGGTGCTGGCAAATTCAGATTTGGTGTGACGAGGAGGGAGGCAGACGATTAATCGCTTTAACTTGCCTTGAGCTATTCTGTTGAACTTCTCGCCAATAATTTTATGATGACGACCCTCGACAAATTCCGGCCACATGTGCTCAACAAATTTAATAAAATCGTGTTGGCAGTCATCTTGTTTTTCTAGCTGTTCGTATTTATTAAGAAGAGCAACGGCTTCTGTTTTTTCGTCATCCGATAAAATGTCAAAATCTTTCAGCGCAAGACTAGGCATGGCGTGGCTCAATATTCTTTCATCGATTCTGATATTCGCCAGACTTTATCATCTGACATATTTCTAACGACCTGTCGCCAACTTGCTTTGCCCATTTGCTGTCGTAAAATTCTTCGCCAGCTTTTTCAAAATTGTTTTCAGCCATGCATTCGAGTGCTTTAACAAAGCCTCTCAATTTTGTTTGTCCGATATTGAACGACAAGTCTATTAGCGCTTCTTTTCTTACTACGTCTAACGTATTGAACCAAAAGTATTCTCTAGACAGCTCTTCTCGGCACCTGTTGATGTCGTTGTTTAGCAGGTAGTCTATTTCGTCATCCGAAAGACCAAGACCGGACTCGGATATGTTTCTGCCGACACCAATGGTCTCGTATCCTGCGGAACACATGTAAACCTTGTCCCTAACGCCCTCATGCCTTCTGAGCATTTCTATCAATCTATTCATTTTTCATGCTTATGTGACGCGCCATAATAAAAGCTGATGATCGATGAAACGATACCTCCCAAATAACCCAGTACAAGATTAACGATGCCGTCATCGTTTGCAGTAGGATCTTGCAAAGTAACCAATGCGATATAAGCTCCGAAGAAGAGCACACACGCAACAGCGATGAATTTCGGAGTCCAATCTCCTTTAAAGGCAGACCTAGCGTGTTGAATGTCTTCTGTTTCTAATGCAAAAACATCTACATCGAGTTTTTTCATCTGCACTTGAAAATCAAGCTCGGCCTTTTTGAGTTCTGCAAGCTGTTCTGGCGTTGCTGCCTGCACCGCGCTGACAATGCTTTTCTCGTCAGGTTTGCAGCCAAGAACGCTGGCAATTGTTTGAGCGGCTGCGCCGCCCAATGGTCCGCCCAATGCTTGGCCAATAGTTGGAGCCACAGCGCCGATCAAACCCTTGATTGCCTTGAGATTCATTTTGCAAGCGCCAGACTAGCAACCGCTATGAACGAAGCAATCATCACCGGGTAGATGCCCCAGATCATGTTTTCCAACTTGTCGAACCGCCTGCTTCCGGCATCTAGTCGCTCGTGGATTGATTCATATCGCAAAATGCATTCTTTCTCGTGAGATTCGATTTTTTGTAACGCCTTGCTTGCATGAGTCTGAGCCATCAGCTTGCTTCCGACTCTGTTTCGACTTCTTCAACCGGCTTAATTGATTCGCGCAAAGCATTTTCGCGAAATCCTAGCGCAACCTGCAAGTTGATGCCCTGCTGTTGTGCCGCAGCGATCTGGTTGCTTAATTCGCCAATCTGCTTGCGAAGGTTGACCACTTCGACGTAATGCACCTTGGAATCTTCTCCCAACTCATTAACATCGTACTCTTGGTCGTCAATTGTCAAAATAACCGGTTCCTGTTGTTCGCTCATACGTCCTCCTGTTTTTTTACATTTTGCATGTTTGTGCTCAATTGAGCAACCGCTCGGCAGAACTTTATTTCTTAAACAACAAAATAATAGCGCCAAGTATAACGCCAAACCCGACAATTCCTGCCGTGAACGCAACGCCAAGTTGTTTGGCAAAAGCAATGTTCTTGCGCCTGCGGATCAACGCTATCCTTATTTGCTTTTCATGTTCCAAGCGACTCTCTTCGACCCTGTTCATCATTTCTCTATAGTCGGCCCCTAAGCCCGCCATTGTGAATTGATCTTTGAGCTGCTGGTTAAACATTTTCAATTGCCGTTTTGCCATCGTTATCTGTAACGATTCTTTCACAGACAGCTTACCAACATATTTACTTTCTACATCTTGGATGGTTTCGTTAGCTTTGCTATACCGTTCCATAACAGAAGATATATCGTTAGCATGTCCGCCAGCTTCTTTTAAAGCGCCTATCGCATCATTTAGCCCTTTGACAACCGATATAACTGTAGCTATCTCAGCAATCATTAGTCTTTCTTGTTCCATAGCTCAAAGAGCAGCTTTACCTTCTCTTTGATAGTCTCTATGTCGCCATGCATCTTAGCCAGCACTATGACCAAGGTAACAAAGCCCACTGCTATCGGCCACATTGTGTTTACAAGGTCTAGTGCTTCCATCAGCTTGGACTACCAAGGCACCCCAGATTCAGTTGTTGCAGCCGCATCAATTTGGTTCTGAACGCGCTGAGTGCGATTAGCTTCTATGCGAGCTTTAGCTTCGTCAGCAGTTTCTTCGCCTTCTTTTAAGCTGTCGTATACCCAGCCTAAAACATCAGCCTCAGTTAAATCGTTATAGCTGATGAAACCGGAAGCAGACGCATCATAAGTACAGATGAGCTTGCCGCCTTCTACTGCTGTGTAGGATGGTGTTCCGTCTGATGCCGCTACGCAGCTCCAGTAAACTTTCACCACACCTCCGTCCGCGTCCATGTGTGTCATGTTGCTCACTGACCACGTTGTTGAAATTGTCATTGCTTAAACTCCTTCTGTCTGTGATGCGACGAATGAAGCGTATGCCGCGATTATTTGCTCGGTATGCACGGCAGCACAGATTGCTTGAACTTCTGTTGATTCGTTGCTGTAGTCATCGCCTGCGGAGATAACGTGTCTGTGGTAGCCAGAGGATAGCTCTACGCCGTCTTCTAAGACTTGGGTACAGGTTCTGATTTGAACGGCCTTGTATGGGCCTACTATCTCTATCTTGTCTTCACTGATTACTTTTTCTAATGCCATTGTGTTACTCCTGTCTGTGCCTAGCGTCCGCCAGACGTATGGTTGTTAAATTTGTTTTCATTATTTAATCATCAGTGTAATAAATACAAGTTCCTTTAAACTGTTCATTGCCACCAATATAACTTGTTGATATGTATTGGCTGCTTCCACTACCAGCAGCAGCAACACCCATAAGCCACATAAGAGTTGTAGTAGAGGATATATCAAATGATAATCCTGATACTGCTGTGTCAAGGTTAGTAAATTTATCAATATGTCCTGTTCCGTTATAGGAGTTATTTGGGTGAGAGAAAGGCAAATTACTCATGAGGCAAAAATCGCCTGTCATAGAGCCTTTACTGCTTAACGTTAGATTGAAATTTAAAATTACTTGTCTACCAATTTTTGTATATGAACCTAACGCTGTAGAAAGTGTTGCTAAATTACCATTTAAATCTCTGAATGTAGGAGTCCAAGTTCCCTCCTCATAGTCATCTAGGGTGTTACTCGCAGAATTTCCACCAAGAGATATAGACGCGCCGTTAGTGCCAATAGCTATGCCACCAACGTCTGTGCCTGCTGTGTTGAAAAAGCCAATAGCTGTGTGACCGTCTACGGCAACTTGAACATTTTGCGCCCTCAGCGAAGCATCACCCTTGACTGACAATTGAGCGTTTGATGTAGCGCCGTTGACTAGAAGTCTATCTCCAACATTAGCATTGCCTGATAGGTAGAGGTCTTTGAATGCCGCACCAGAAACACCTAAATCAATAGTTCCGTTTGTTGCTGAACCGCCAGTTGTAGTAGCGCCTAAATCCCAAGGAACTAAGCCTGTGCCTGTATCAAACCTAATACCAACATCATCGTCACCAATGGTTAAATCGCCAGAGTATGTACCAATGCTACCTACGACTGCGCCACTTTTTTGGAAGTTAACAATGTCACCATCGCTAGTTTTGCGATTTAGGATTAAAGGAACGCCTCCGTCTCTTGTAATGCCTACAACACCTGACGGTTGTAACGCCACTCCATCTACACTGAAATCAGCAGCAGTTTTGCCAACCAACACGTTGCCATCACCCGTAATGGATAGCCTCTCATCAGCAGCGGCATCTCCAGCGGTAGAACCTACGAAGAATCCTAGTCTCCTGTCTGCTTGGGTAGCGTTGTTGAAAGACATGATGTACATATCTTGTTGGTTGCCGCTGAACTTAATTGCGTTATAAACACCATTACCAGCACCAGTGTTTCCAATACTCAAAGTAGAATTAGTATTAGCGGAAGTTACATCAGTGACCGTGTGAGTAGTGCTAACGTGCAAGGGTGAGCGAGGGTCGCTAGTGCCTATACCGACCTCATTTGAGCCAGCGTCAACAAACAGCATATGGGTGTTGCTGTCAGACTCAACGCGGAAGTCTACGTCTGCGCCGCCCTCATTAAAATTTGAAGCACCATTAACATCAAGGTTGCCATTGAACGTAGCTACACCACTACCCGCGACACTGAACCAAGTCCCATTATCATTTTCAAGTTGTATTAAGTTGTAACCAGTGCTTGAGCCGTGATCAACAACTAGTCCGACAGTTTGAGAAGAAGTGCCCTCACCCATCTTTAATAAAAACCCACAAGTAAGACTAGAATTAAACGTTGCCGCTCCTGCCGCGCTCATATCTAAAACAAGAGCATTAATTCCTGCACCACCATCATCGCCTGAGAAATATAAATCTTTGTCTTGCCCTAAAGTAGTTATAACACCGTTATTGCTGCCGTCTGTGGAAAACCTTAATCCCGCTCCTGCGTCAATTGAACTATTAAAAATAGCCGCACCTGCCGCACTCATATCAAGTGAGAGGGCTGTGATTAGGCTACTTCCATCAATACCATTAAATTTTATGTCGCTATCAGCAACAGGAGATTGGAGTTCAACAAACCCAGACTCATTTGATACTTTAAAAAACTCTGTCCCTGCATCTTTAAAACGAACTTGAGCACCATCAGCATCAAGAACAATGTCGCCAGCAACGTCTAGTGTTAGGTCGCCAGTTGAGTTTGCAACTGTCATTGCAGAGCCGCTATGAAAAATAGCTGAATCATTATCAGTTCCAAATCTTACAGATTTACCATCTAGTAGCCCAATATCATTATTAAAATTAGCCCTACCACCGTCACTAAAATCTAGGGTCAAGGCTGTGATAACACTACCGGAATCGTTGCCTTTGAATATGAGGTCTTTATCCGAAACCATTGAACGAATAATGAAATCTGAGTTACTAATCTGCAACATTCCATATTCGCCTCCGGTTTCTAGTATTCTTACAATACCGCCAACGGTGTCTAATTTTATTTCTCCTGCGGCATCTAGTGTCATATTACCAGAAGCATTTGCTATGTTTCCCGTGACCTGAATTCCTGTTGCGCTCGTCGATAGTTTTCCAGAGTTATCATGGTATAAAGTTACTTCACCATTTGCTGCTGCATTAATATATACTTCAGAAGATGATGACATAAGTTGTAAATAGTCAGATGCTAGTATTCTTAAATACCCTGTACCTGTGTCAGAAATATAAGAGTGACTACCATCGTGATAAATTTCTAGCCCATCGCCACCAGTTCCAAAGATGGCCTTAGCATTGTCAGCAAAAGTTGCATTACCCGCGTGAGCTGTTGTAGACGCAAAGTCCACAGCACCATCAATGTCTACTACGTCTAGGTTAGTCGTGCCGTCTACGTCTATGTTGCCTGAGATGTCTAGTGAAGCAGCAATAATTTCACCGCTTGCGTTGATAGCGCCGTTAATATCAATCGTGGTAGCAGCAATCTGGACTTCATTATCCGCAACAATATCAAGCTGTCCGTCTGCGCTTGAGTTTATGTAGATTGCTGAGTCGCGAAATTGAATCTTTTGGTCGGTGGTGGTGGTGTTGCCAGCAGAAAGGACTTCCGCTAACGTATCAGTTACGCCGGGGTCAACGCCCGCCATCGCATCAATAACCGCTGCGCCTGAGCCTGCGCCATCGAGATAGACGACTGCCGTCTTGCCGGTAAGGATGGTAACGTTCGCACCGGATCCTTGGGAGATTGAAATTGATTGTGATCCGGTAGTTGCATTCTCGATGAACATCACGCGGCTAACGGTATTCGGCGCAATCGTGCAAGTTCTGGTCGCGGTCAAACTGCCGGCAGACGTTATCTTGAAATACATTGCCCGGGCCGGGTCGGAAGCGCCATCCGCAATCGTGGTCGTTGCGTCTGCGTCAGATCCAAATACCTGCTGAGTCGCGTAGCCTAAAGCTTCGCCGATTAGCTCTAGGCTGACATTTGTAGTCGTTCCCCATGTACCGGAGCCTTCCCCTGTCGCTAATTCAGTTAATCTCAGATCATTAACGTAAGTTGCCATTTGCTATCCTCTTCTTCAGGCGGCATCGCGCCCTGCTTCAATTTGATCGTAACCAGCGGTCTGGCTGGAATCGATTGGGTTGTAATTCGGACTCTGCGATGTGTCTATATTTGAATATCCAGAGGTCTGGGCCGTATCAATCGCAGCGTATCCTGCTGACTGATCTGTATCAATATCGCTATAACCGGGATCTTGGCCCGGTACTATTTCACCCCATACTAAGGGTTTTCCGAGATCAATTGTAACCGATTGGCCGATTAATGAAACCACCGAGCCTGCGACGATTGTTGCGTTGCCCAAGGCGGAGTTTGTTTGCTGACCGGTGGGAATTATGTTTGCCTTCCCGGTGGGCGCAAGAGACCCGGCGGCAGAGGTTATCTGTTGACCGGTTGGGGTAACTTTTGCTTCTGCGTCAACCGTGACAGCGCCAATCGACGAGGACGTTTGAACGCCAGCGGTCTGGACAATCGCCCGAGCAACAATTTGAATTGATCCGGTGGCGGAGGTTATCTGCTGGCCGGTCGGGGTGATGTTAGCCTTAGCGCTGACGGCTAAACTGCCAACGGCGCTAGATATGCTTTGGCCGGTGGGCGTTACATTCGCCTCCGCATCAACTGACGGCGCGCCAACAGCGGAAGTAATCTGCAACCCGGTGAGTTGGACCACTGCGCCAGCGACAACGGACATCGAGCCGAGCGAGGATGTGGTCTGTTGGCCGGTGACAGGAACATTAACGTAGAGAGGAGTTCCCCAAGCGCCTAAGCCCCAAGTGCCGCGACCCCAACCTTCCTGCATTTTATCCGCCTATCAGTTGGCTCTCAGCATCGCGCAAGTGACCAACAGCGGTCGTCATGATGTCTCGCACAGCGTCAGTCATGAAATCTTGCTCGAGAGAAGCTTCGAGTTTGGCGATGGCCAATTGAATGTCTTGTAAAGCAGTCATAACCACTCCTAAATGAACGCCCATCTTAATCCTTTATGCAGCCGTTGATAAGCCCTGATATTTGCGGTTGAGGATACGCTTAATCTTAGAGGCGTACATATTTTGGTCTCGATACAGGCTGTTAATCTGCTTAGCAATCCGGTGGTCACTTAAACCACGGGACCGCAGTCGGTGGATCGACTTCAACACCTTCTGCTCTTCCGGGTGCTCGACCAAGCGCTTGCGGGTTTTGTTGCCAATCTTAACCGGCTCTGTGACGTAGCCGAAGGGTGCGGATCCACCAATAAAGAATCCGCGAGAAGCCCAATCGACTTTACCTTCGCCAAACCGGTCCTTGATGTTGGCGTGTTCGATCTCGGCGACCGCTGATAATACCATCAGCATGATCTTGTTAGCCATGTCGGACATGTCAAACCGTGATTTAAGACCCTTCTCATCCTCAAACTTGGGGTAAACAATCGGCATGTCGCCAAACTGTTCGCAAAAGAACAGTGTGATATTGGTCTGCTGCAAGACCGGTATCATAGATAACAGGTCAGAAGTTGACCGGGACAGCCGGTCGAGGCGGGTGCAGACAATGATATCGGATTCGTCCATGATATCTGTCATGTCGCGAGACGCGGGGCGCTCAAGAATGTCT
>Ga0208148_1000081_pt1 | contig 34901 bp, 42 predicted proteins | sample DEB08_DNA_16_FD_184525 | JGI IMG/M metagenome (GOLD analysis project Ga0208148, IMG submission 184525) | Aqueous microbial communities from the Delaware River and Bay under freshwater to marine salinity gradient to study organic matter... | ecosystem: Environmental > Aquatic > Marine > Coastal ...
CGTCATGTTCTTGCTGAACTATCTGAATAATAGTATCAGTCATCTCTGCATATGCAACTTGGTTTGCATCAATCTGTTCTACAATCTTACTCTTTAAATAAGTTAATCTATTGTAGCTTGCGTAGCAGGAAGATTCTGCTCGTTTTTGATAAAGGTATTCGTCCTGTTGCTCAGACCCAGTTGATGACCATGTTGCTATTGCCAGTTTATTTGCTATTAACTTTTTCATTATATGTTCCTTATTTTAAATCGCCTGACCATACAGGCATGCTTCATCTAACAGGAATAGCCAAACTGGCTACGCCAGCCACACAAAGAAACGCCTGCCACATCTATCGCACAAGAAAAATCGACGAGGGCAGCCCGTAGGGATACGTCTATTATTCTTGTGTGACCAGTTTGACTAATCCACTTAGATATGCCTGTATGGTCGGGGGATTTACAATAAGCCTTACGAACATATGGTGACAAAGTTGGTAGCCAATAAACTTTTCCGGCAATAACAATATGGTTAGCGACGCAGTGGCTGTGCATCAGGACACCTTTATCGGAAACGAGTAGAATCTCTTTTGTGTAGTGTAGTTTACAATAGATTAGAGGTCCGAGCGGGAGCGAAAGGCGTCCGTGCCGTACAGGTGACACACGACTGTGTGTCATGCGGCCTGTACTTCACAGGCAAAATCAGGGTTGTCCAACCTGATTTTAGCAGTCTCCTGTGGCCGACTACAGCTAGACCAAGCGAGGACACCTATGATTGGCCTGCCCTTAGCAGGCACCGTAATCTATGGAATATGGGTAGTATTACGACTATTTAACACTGTTTGCTATATTGTGAGTTGACAAGTGCATTTAACTAAAACTATCTGTGAAGGGGGAGAGGTAAGGAGAGGGGGTTGTTCCTGATGATACCTGTAAGTAATAGAAAACTAACACGAAGACAGATAGCTTTAGTTGATGCATATGTAGCAAATGGAGGGAATGTCACACAAGCCGCAAAAGAAGCTGGATATGCAGAGGGAGATTCGGGCAGAGTCAGCGCACAAAGGGCTTTGAAGACTGCACACGTCAAACAACACATGATGCAAGTAGTAGCAGATGAGTTTAGTAAACATGCTCCGATGGCATTGGGTCAGTTAGCTGGACTAAGCAAGAGAGCTAAGAGTGAGTATGTACAGCTGGAAGCGAGTAAGGATTTACTTGACAGGGCAGGATTCAAGCCCGTAGATAGAAGTCAAGTACAGGTAGCTGGTGACATTCGTGTCAGTATAGACCTGTCGTAACAGTGGTAGGGGGTCAAAAACTGCAACCACTCTGTTGCAATAGGTCTAACCCCAGCATTTTTCTTTAGAAAGGTTCGATATGGAAAAGAAAGAAAGCAGTTCGATAGAGATGGGAAACATTGAGTTTCATCATGCATTAATGAGTGAAGATAATTATGACCCTATTGTAGCGTTAGGTTTTAATCCTAGTGTAGCGCATCACATTCCTGACAGTGAGGCTATAAATTTTTTATACGATGACAATAAGAAAGTAATGGCTGGTATGTATGTACCTGACACTCTTAACTATGGGAATGTATCTCAGGCTTTTGCTGATGCTCAGGAGGCGGCTGGTGGTCCAGTGACTGTTGAGTCTGGTGAAGATTTAGTTATGACATTTGGTTCGTTTGCGAATAAGAGTGCGGTTTGGAATCATGAGTTTAGACACAGGGGTTTAAGGATATTGCGTCAGGAGTATAGTGACGATGAAATAATGGAGCGTGTTCCTCTTAGTTTTATGGAAAGATTGAGGGACTTTGCTGGTCGTAGTATTAATAAGACTAAGGTTATGGAGGGTTTGTTAGACTCTATGAGTAAGCCTGATGGTCAAGAGTGGTTAATGGCAGCTTATGATGACTTTGATAATGTAGGTTCTGGTGTTATTGATGAGAGCAAGTTATTAACTCCTGACCAAGTTACAGAGTTTATGGATGCTTTGAACTCACTAGCGAACGACCACTTAGAAAGAATACAAAAAGAAAAGTATGAAACAAATCTTAGGAAAAGGGGATTAGATAGTGAGCCTGTTTTTAACCCTACTAATCGTGCAGGTAGTGGTGGCATTAGTAGTACATTCATAGATACTGAGGAGTCTATGCTTCAATGAGTTTTATAAGTACGATTAAGAGTGAGGACTTAGATATACTTCGTAGGATAGTTAAGAAGGTAAATTTTGTTCACTTTCCTAAAGATTTTGTAACGGATTACGAGGCTGACAAGTTTATTGATACGCTTGCTCCAGCGACTGTAGAGAGGTTGTTGAAGGTTGGTGTTGATAGTAAGGTAGCTGATAGGTAATGGTTGATTTTAAATACAAGCCTGACGGTGAGACTTTAAAAGCTTTTATGAAAGACGATACATTTTTTCGTGGCATAAGGGGTCCAGTTGGTTCTGGTAAATCTGTTGGGTGTTGTGTTGAGGTATTTCGTAGAGCCTTGGGTCAAGAGAAGGGTAAGGATGGTAAGCGTAAGAGTCGCTGGGCTATTATTCGTAATACCAATCCACAGCTGCGAACTACTACTATTAAGACTTGGTTAGATTGGTTTCCAGAGAATGAGTGGGGTAAGTTTAATTGGTCTGTTCCTTATACTCATAGAATACTAAAGGGTGACTTAGACCTTGAGGTTATTTTTTTAGCCCTTGATAGGCCAGAGGATGTAAAGAAACTGTTGTCTTTAGAGGTAACAGGTATTTGGATTAACGAGGCTAGAGAGTTAGGTAAGAGTATTATTGATGCCTGTACTATGAGAACAGGTCGTTTTCCTTCAATGCGAGATGGTGGTCCTACTTGGTCAGGCGTAATAGCAGATACTAACGCACCAGAGGAAGACCATTGGTGGCCTATTATGTCTGGTGAGGTTCCTATTCCAGACCATATTCCTCGAGAGCAAGCGAAGATGTTGGTTAAACCTACAAACTGGAGGTTCTATACTCAGCCCTCTGGTATGGTTGAGGTTAAGGATGAGGATGGGGAGATTGATAAGTATAGCCCCAATAAGAAAGCTGAGAACGTAAAGAATATGTTAGACAGCTATTACCCTAATCTTATACAAGGTAAGACAAAGAGTTGGATAGATGTCTATGTAATGAATAGACTTGGTAGTATTCAAGACGGAAAGCCTGTATATTCTATGTTTGTTACTGATACACACGTTGCTAAAGAAGAAATCCCAGTTGCTGCTTCATTGCCCTTATACGTTGGTATAGACTTTGGGCTAACACCAGCGGCAGTATTAGGTCAAAAGGTACGCGGCAGATGGCTAATACAGTCAGAAATTGTAGCCATTGATATGGGCATTGTTAGATTTGCAGAGGTACTAAGAGAGGAACTAGCTACACGATTCCCTGACTGCCCTGATGTTCTTATCTTTGGTGACCCTGCTGGAGACTTCAGAGCGCAGACAGATGAATCAACACCCTTCCACATACTAAGGGGCGCAGGGCTAAGAGCATTACCAGCACCAAGTAACTCTGTAGACCTTAGACTCGAGGCGGTGTCCTCACAGTTAAATAAAATGTCCGAAGGTAAGCCTGCTTTTCTCATTGATAGGCGGTGTTCATCCCTCATAAAAGGCTTTGAGGGAGGATACTCCTACCGCAGAATGGAAGTATCGGGCGAACGATACACAGATAAACCTGATAAGAATATGTATTCACACATACATGACGCACTACAATACCTATTACTAGGGGCTGGAGAGGGCAGAAACCTTATAAGTAACCAGAAACCAGCTCAAGCTACAGTTGTACAACGCAACTTTGATGTATTTGCACGTACTAATAAGCCACGAAGACGACAAGGATTATGGGCTAGAATGTAATTGTGAGTTGCAAAAAATTTTTTTCTGTGCTTACACAGTAAGCAAGAAACACAAAGGAGTATATTATGTGCCTGCCAAAACCTAAAAGAGACCCAGCTATTGATGAACTTGCCAAGCTTCAAAAAGCGCAAGTTGCAGAGCAAGAAGCTGCAATAGCTGCTGATATTACCGAAGAAAAGCAAGAAGACAAAGATTTAGCTATTACCGAAAGACAGGGTATGAAAATGCGTAGACGAGGCGGTGGCCGAGGTAGACGTAGAACTATGCTTGCTGGTGGTCAAGGCTATGAAGGTAGATTTGGTACAGGTAGGTTTGGTTAATGGATAATACCAGTAACTATGGTGACGACCCAGTTGCCAAAAAATATATGGAACGATATGAAAAGGCTAAAAGTTTAAGAGAAAACTTTGTGCCTTTATTCGAGGAATGTTACGAATACGCTTTACCCATGAGGGAATCGTTTTACCATGAGCATGTTGGTCAAAGACGCGATGATAAGATATTCGATGAAACTGCTGTGGTGGGTGTACAGGAGTTCGCTTCTCGTTTGCAGTCTGGTATTGTTCCCAATTTTGCTAGGTGGGCTGACCTTGTGGCTGGTTCTGAAGTACCTAAAGGAGAGCGTGACCCAATTAACAACGACCTCGATGAGGTAACAGAGTATGTATTTGAGATAATACAAAACTCTAATTTTTCCCAAGAAGTGCATGAGTCTTTTATGGATTTAGCTGTAGGTACTGGTGTATTGGTAGTAGAAGAGGGTGACTCTTTAAATCCTGTAGTGTTTAGTGCAGTACCTTTACCCCATGTAATACTAGATACTGGCCCTGATGATAAGATTGACCATGTGTTTAGGGAAAGAAAGAAGATACGCTTCGACCAAATACCTATATTATACCCTAATTCTTCTATGCCTCCTAAGATTACAAACATGATTGCTAGTGATGGCAGTAAAACAACAACACTTTTGGAGATTGTGTGCAGAGATTATGCATCTAAAAATGAAGAATCCTACTTACATTACGCTATATGTATGACAACAAAGTGTGTTGTGTTCTATAATAAGATGCAAGGTGTAGGTTCTAATCCGTTTATTTGTTTCCGTTGGTCTAAATGTGCTGGTGAAGTATATGGTCGTGGCCCACTAATGAACGCCCTTAGTGCAATTAAAACTACTAACCTTACTATCGAGCTTATCTTAGAGAACGCACAGATGTCTATTTCTGGTATCTATCAAATGGAAGATGATGGCGTAGTAAACGTAGATACTATCCAGCTAGTCCCAGGCAGTATAATACCAAAGGGTATTGGCTCTGCTGGATTGCAGCCAATACAAGCTGCTGGTAACTTTGATGTTGCACAGTTGGTACTTAGTGACATGAGATTAAATATTAAACGTGCGTTATACAACGATATGCTAGGTAATCCTGATAGAACACCAGCCTCTGCTACTGAAGTTGCAGAAAGAATGGCTGATTTATCGCGTAGAATGGGGTCTGCATTTGGTAGATTACAGGCAGAATTAGTACAACCAGTGCTACAAAGACTAATATATATCCTTAAAAAGCAGGGTAGAATAGAAATACCTGTTGTAAATGGCAGAGAAGTTAAGGTTAAATCAATATCACCATTAGCTCAAGCGCAGGCAAATCAAGATATAAGTTCTGTATCTAGGTTCTTAGAGTTAGTTGGTGGTGTATTTGGCCCCGAAATGCTTAATATGTTAATCGATGGTGAGGAGACTGCGGTACATTTAGCTAAGAAGTTTGGTGTACCTGACGCATTAATACGAGATGAAGAGCAACGTAGGCAGATAGCTGAAGCTGCTCAACAGATGGCAGCAATGCAACAACAGCAGGCTCAACCACAACAACAGGAAGAAATGGTTGCCCAGTAAAGTTAATATTGGAATAGATGGATTCCAAAGAGATGCTACAAAAGATAAAGAGGTAAGCAAAAATATAGCTTCCTTGCTAGAGACTCCTGCTGGTAAGGAAGTTTTAAAGTATTTACGCTCTATAACTATAGAGATGGTAAATGGCCCGAATGTTACAACTGAGGAATTGCGTCATTTGGAAGGTCAGAGATATATAGTTGGTCTTTTAGAGAGGCGTATACAACACGCGCATAGGAAAAATCAATGAATGAAACACTTATAGATACATCGACAGAAGAAGTTGCTGAAACAACAGAAGCAACAGAAGCAGTAGAAACTCCTGATAGACCAGAATGGTTGCCTGAGAAATACAAAACAGGTGAGGATTTAGCTAAAGCTTATAAAGAACTTGAGTCTAAACTAGGTAACAAGGACGAATCTTTACGCAAAGAAATAGAAGAAGAACTAAACGTAAAGCGTTATGAAAATCGTCCAGAGAATAAAGGTGATTATAAATTACCAGAAGGAATAGATGAAGGTGAAGCAGTAGAGAGTGAGTTACTGCAATGGTGGGCTGAACATTCTTTTGATAATGGTTATGGTCAAGAAATGTTTGAAGCTGGTATCCAAAAATATATGGATGCTATTAGTGGTGATGACATTAATATTGATGATGAGATGATTAAACTTGGTGACCAAGCATTAGATAGAACAACTGCTGCTAGTGCATTTGCTAATAAATTTTTTCCAAAAGAAGTTATGTCAGCAATAGAGCGTATGGCAGAAACTCATGAAGGTATTGTTGCAATAGAACATATAATGGAAAGCATGAAGTCTCCGTCATTAAATCAAGGAGCAGACCCTGTTGATACTATAGATGAGTCTGATTTAAGAACTATGATGCTCGATGACAGGTATCACAATCCAACTAAACGTGACCCTGCATATGTAAAATCTATCGAAGATGGATTTAAAAAGTTATATGGAACCTAATGTTATCATGAAGCAGGGGCGGTTAAAGCTAGTCCCTGCTGAAAAGAAACATATTATACCCCTAGCTGAAACACTTAGTGAAGAAAATATATTTGAACTGTCATTGTTTGACAGAACTCCTATAGATTTTTTTATGGAATTTGTAGAAAAAGACGATGTTTATGTTGTTGAAAAGGATTATGTGCCTCTTGCAATTACAGGTGTAGAGGCTGATGGCCCACAAACAGGGTTAATGTGGGCAATGTTTGCAAAAGATATGCAGAAAAATTGGTATAGTTTTTTAAAAGCTTCACCTAATCTCGTAGAATTTATGCATGGTAATTATTATAAGCTTAATATGAACATATTAGAATCTAATGAACGCATAATAAAGTGGGCATTATGGCTAGGATTTAAGGCAGATGCAGTCATAAAAGGAGAAAATGTGGATTATGTGCATTTTGTGCGTTGCAATTTGTTGAAAAAAAATGTTTACAATTTAGCATCACGGCCTGTGATACATTGAGTAGCCCTTCTGGATACCTACATTGACTATGTGAAGCAGATACCCAAGATACAAAATAGTGCAACTTTAATTGAAAAGGAAAGTCGTAATGGCAAATTCAATCGACACAGCCTTCATCAAGCAGTTCGAGTCCGATGTGCATTTAGCGTATCAGCGTATGGGTTCTAAACTGCGTAACACAGTTAGGTCTACCAATGTAACTGGTAGCGTAGCTAGGTTCCAAAAAATTGGTTCTGGTGAAGCATCAACTAAATCTCGTAACGGTATGGTTACTCCTATGGAGCTAGCGCACACAACCGTTGAAGCAACAATGGCTGACTACTATGCCGCTGAATACATTGATAAACTCGATGAGTTAAAAATAAATATCAATGAGCGTCAAGCAGTAGCGCAATCTGCAGCAGCGGCTCTTGGTCGTAAGACAGATGCAATAATTGTTGCGGCCCTAGATGCTGGTGCAAATAGTACACAAATCCATGACACAAGTTCTGCTGTAGAAAAAGCTGACTTGCTTTCATTGTTTGAAACTATGGGCGCAGCAGAAGTACCAGAAGATGGTCAAAGATATTTAGCAATGCACCCTAAAGGTTTTGCTGATTTATTCTTAATCACAGAGTTTGCATCGTCAGACTTTGTTGGTGACCAAAATCTACCATTTGCTGGTGGCATGACAATGAAGAAGTTCTTAGGCTTTAATATATTCTCAACAGCAGCAATAGCTGGTGGTAAGAATATGGCTTATCATACTTCAGCTATTGGTCTTGGTATCAACGCTGATGTTTCTACAGAGGTAAACTATATCCCTGAGAAAGCTTCTCATCTCACCACTTCAATGATGTCAATGGGGTCTGTTGCAATAGACGACAATGGTATCTACGAAGTTCTTGACAATAACGGATAATAAAGGAAGGACTTTAAAATGGCTTATGCGGCAAGCGGACTCTCTAGATTAAGTGGAGATTCAAATGGCAATTTTTGGCGTTATACGACCACGGATGCTATTGCTACTGTTAATACTGCTGGTTACTTTAATGATGCGGCTAATATGTTAGCTGTTCGTGATTTAATTTGTGTGCATGATACTAACGTGCCAACAACAAATTTTGTAACTGTGTTAAGTAATACTGGTAGTGTTGTTGACGTTTCTGACGGCACTGCTGTAGCAGAAACAGACGGCGATTAGAGGATTAGGGGGCTTAACAGCCCCCTAAATTACATATGGCAACAGCAGCAAACTCATCGATTGATGTTTCTTCAAGAGCTTTAATATTGATAGGGGCAGAACCTATTACATCTTTTGAGGATTCTACTAATGAAGCACTAGTTGCTTCTAATATGTATGAAGATATAGCAAGGGCGGCATTAACAAATTGTCGGTGGCGTTTTGCAACAGAGCAAGCACAGCTTAATTTATTGTCTGATGCTCCAACAGGTAGATATGATGCAGCATATCAATTACCATCAAATTTAATAATGTTACACGCAGTTACAGTAAATGATTTTCCTATAGATTATCAAACTTATGGGGATAAAGTATTCTGTGATGCAAGCAGTACAGAGACTTTGATTGCTGATTATACATTTAGAGCATTGGAAGTTGATTGGCCTTCGTATTTTACAATAGCTGTTGAATATACTTTAGCTAGTATGTTTGCAGTTTCTATAGCTAGAGATACATCTATGGCTAGTATGATGGAAGACAAGGCTGCAATATCTATGGCTAAAGCTAGAGCAAGTGACTCTCAGCAACAAACAACTAGGAAATTTAATACCAGTAGGTTTATTACTCAAAGGCGTAGCTAATGCGGAAAGTTCGAGTACCAGTAAATAATTTCCAATTTGGTGAAATAAGTCCGTCAGCAATATCAAGAACAGACTCTGCGGTATATGCAGCATCGGCTCAACGTGTAGAAAACTTTTTACTTAGAAGTGAGGGTGGTGTTATTAAACGTGCTGGCACAGAGCGTGTGTATGAATATGATATTACTGTAGAGCAAACATCATTTACTATAACTGTTTCTGATTATGCTAATATTGCAGTTGGTACTCAAATAAAGTTTTTAACCCATGATGGAACAGAGATTACATTAGAGTCTGAAACTTCTAGTGGTAGTAGTCCATCTGCGTCTTCTGGTAACACTCATTACTTTAGACCTAATGAAAGTAATAATACTACTGCTGATAATATTTATACAGCTATTAATGCAATATCAGGATTTACAGTAGCTAATCCTTCTGCAGCAGTTGTTACTGTTGTAAGAGATTATCCTCAATCTGGTACAAATTTAACAGTAAGTACAACAGATAGTACACGTTTAACTGTTACTAATTTTACTGGTGGTAGTGATACTCAAAGCAGATTAATTCCTTTTATATTTTCTGATGATGAACAATATATAGTATCAATAGAAAATGCTAAGTTAAGAGTATTCCGTGTAGTGCAATCAACTGGTGTTACAAGTTTAGTTTCTACATTAACTGCTGATGTAGATACTAATGCTATACCATTTGATGATGCGTATATTCATGAGTATTCGTTTGCTCAAAGCGGTGACATTATGTGGATATGTCATTCGCTGTTTCAACCAAGATTATTAGTTCGTACAGGCGCAACATCTTTTCAGTTAGAAGTAAAAGCGTTTGATAGTTTAACGTCAGGGTCAACAGTAACAGATACATTCCAACCTTATTATTATTTTCAAGACACAGGTGTTACACTATCAGTTAATGCAACTGCAGCTGGCACAGGTAAAACTTTAACAACTAGTGCTGATTACTTTGTATCAGGTCATGTTGGTACACGTTTTAAATACCATGATTCTGAAATACTTATAACTGCTGTAACAAATGCAACAACAGCTACAGGTACAATACTTAAAACATTACAACAAACACTTATAAACAATGCGTTTAGAACAGCATCAGGTAGTGACGTAGTAGAAGTAACTCATGTTGGTCATGGTTTTGTAGGTGGTGAAACAATTACTATATCTGATGCAGCTTCAGTTGGCGGTATATCTACTTCTAATTTAAATAATGCAGAATCTATAACATCTATTATAGACGAAAATACATATACGTTTACAGCTAATGGTACAGCTAATGCGAGTGAAGATGGTGGTGGTGCAGCTATTAAAATAACTACAGGAGCTGCAACATTAGAATGGCAAGAGCAAACCTTCTCGAGTGTGAGAGGTTTCCCTGTAGCGGTTACGTTCCATGAAAATAGACTAGTATTTGGCGGCACTTCCTCCCAACCTGACGCCATTTGGATGTCTAAGACAGGTGAATATTGGAACTTTGATGTTGGTGAAGCTAACGATACAGACTCAATTCAACTCATTGCCGCTACAGGTGAGGTAAATGAAATACGTCATTTGATTTCTAACAGAGACTTACAAATATTTACAGCGTCTAACGAACTGTTTGTACCTACATTTCTAGGTAATGCTATTACACCTACTAACGCTCAGTTAAGAAAACAAACTCCGTATGGTTCTGAGTGGATTCGTCCTGAGTCTTTAGATGGTGCTACTATATTTGTGCAAAAAAATGGTGCTATTGTTAGAGAGTATTTGTTTTCTGATGCAGAAGATTCTTATACATCTTCATCTATTTCTTCTATATCATCGCATCTTATTAAGACTCCTGTTGAGCAAACAGCACTTCGAGGTGCTATAAATCGTAATGAGTCTTATTTATTTATTACAAATAATGATGGCACGATTGCAGTATTTAATTCTAATAGAACAGAAAAACGTGCTGGGTGGGTAGAGTTTACAACTCGAGGAATGTTTAAGTCTGTAGTTGCAATAGATGATAAAGTATTTTGTAACATTGTTATTGATACTGGTGCTGGTACACAGAAAATGATTTTGTGTGAATTTAAAGATACAGTTAATTTAGATGTAGCTAAAACATATACTAGTACAACAGGCTCATTTTCAGTTAGTTCAGAGTTTGCAAATGGTGCAACAGTAAGTGTTATAAGTAATACTAACTATTATGGCGATGTAGTTGTTGGTAGTGGTAACGCTGATGTATCTTCTGTTGAAGCTATAACTACAGCAGAAATAGGATATAAGTTTGACGTTACATTAAAAACAAATCCTTTAGATTTTAGTGCAGACAATGGGCCAGTTACAGGATTACCTCGAGCATTAGGTAGTGTTTTCCTTGATTTAAATAGTACACTTGCAGTAAGTGTAAACAACACAGCATTAACAATACGTCAGGTTACAGATGATATGTCTAAGATAAGAACACCTGTTACTGGTAAAAAAGAATTTAGATTACTTGGTTATAGCAATGACCCACAGATAGAAATAACTCAGAGTGAACCATTGCCAATACAAGTTAATGGTCTTGTTGCGGAGGTAATTATATAATGGACCCATTTACAATGATGGCAATAGGCGGCTCTGCGCTTTCTGCTTTTGGACAAATACAATCTGGTCGAGCAGCAGCTGGACAAGCTTTGCAAAGTGCAGAGTTAGAATTAATTAATCGTGACCTTATGGCAGTACAAGCAAAACAATCTGCAAAAGCAAGACTTGACCAATATGAAATAGAAACAGCTACTAACAGAGGTCTGTTTTCTGCGCTTGGACGATTAGATGACCCAAGTATGAAAGCATTTTTTGATGCACAAGATAGAATTATAGGCGAAGATTTAAAAAGAATATCAGCACAAACTAATATTGAAATGACTAATGTTTCTATAAAGGCTGCTGGTTTAAGAGCTAAATCTAAAAATGTAATGAGGTCAGCTACTGTTGGTGCAATGGGTACATTGCTTCAAGGCATGAACTCATGGAATCAAGCAAGGCCAGCAGAACCAAAAATTACACCATCAACTCCACCGCCTATGCGTAACAATCAATATAGACAAACTTTACTAAAAAGAATTTTTGATACTAGAGGTTAATTATGCCAGTCTTAAGACAAAAAACTCAAAACATAAATAGACCAATAAATGTTGCGCGTGTAGATACAGGTGAAGCTGAGTTGTGGCAAACTATATCTGCTAATGCACAACAAATGTCTGAAACAGCATTTAAAAATTTAGCTGATAAATCTTTAGAAGAAGCTGTTGAGTTAGGTCAATCGGCTGACAATGCGCGAGTAACTACTATTAATCCAGCGACAGGTAAGCCAGAAGCATTAGATGCATATGATTTAAACCCTCGAGCACAACAAGCTTATAATAGAGTAATACAACAAAGGTTTGAAACTTCTATTAGCAATGAAATAAAGTTAAAAGCTAAAGAACTTTCTATGATTGAAAATATTTCTCCTGATTTATATTCAGAAAAAATGTCTCAATACTTAGAAGAAATGATTAATAGTGCTTCTAGTGGTCAATATAAAAATATGATAGAAGAAACAGGTACATTTTACCTAGCTTCTACTAAAATGAATTTAATAGAAACAAGACGTAGAGAACAAAAAATAAAAAATAAACAATTTTTTATAACTAATCATACAGAAGTATTAAAAAGTTTTCAAGATTTAGATGCTAATGATAGGATTTTAGCGTATGAAAAATTAATAGCAGATATAGATTTACAAATAGAAGCTGACCCTAATTCATATTCTGGTCCAGAAATTAATGCTTTAAAAAAGAATGCTGAAGAAGCTTTTTGGATTGCTTCTGTTAATGAAGATATGGAAAATACTAATTTTAAAACAGTAGCAGAATTTAATAATTATGTTTTAAAATTAGGTAGTGGTAGTAGAATTTTTGGTGTTGGTAAGCCCCCCGAATATTTGCAAATTAATTTAGCTAAACATGCTAATAGTTTATCGTTCCAATATAAAACTGAAATTCAAAATAATATGGATAGACGTTTTAATTATGTTGTAGAAAAATTAAAACAAAAAGATATTTTAATTGATAGTATTTTTCCTGAAATGGTATTTGGTAAAATACCTGAAGAAGGAATAAGGGTGAGTCGTTCTGATAGAATTGAATCTGCATTAGAATATTTTGGAACAATGATGGATGAAAGGAGAGCATTTTTAGCTGAAAAAGCAGAAAGATTCCCCGATTCAAGATTTAGTAATTTAGATAAAAAAGTAACTAATGAAGCGCAATTATTATTAAGTTACGCTATTTCTCTTAATAAAGATACAACTGAACAAATTGCAACAGCAGTGCGTGGATATAATAATAATCCTTTATCTGAAGATGGAAAACCTCTTTCTAAAGAAGTTAGAACAATTATTAATGGCATACATAAAATGGTTGGCCCAGAAAAATTTGCGTCTTTAAGTGATTATGTTAAGGGAAGTTATAGTGATGCGTTTGCAACAAAACAAAAACAAGTACAAAAAGCAGCTTTTGAAGTTGCAATAGCAAAACAAAAATATGCTTTTGCAAATAGTGTTAATAGACAAACTAATATAATTAACGACACAAGCAATAATTATACTCAAGAAGATTATGATAATTATTTAACAGAGTTTGAAACACAAGTTGAATTTTTCCAAGAACAAGGAAAACCTCTTGGTGTTGATAATGTTATGTCTCATAAAATAAAATTAAATAAAGCATTTATAGTAAGACAAGCTAATGTTTTATTAGAAGAAATACCAAATCTTTCATCGATTGTTTTAAAAGATTTAGATGCATATTTTTTAAGTAGTGGTGCAAATAAAAGTTTATTAAATAAATATGATGTAGGTCTTGGAATGTTTCCTGTAAATCATTTAAGAGATTATGCAGATGATTTATTAGAAAAAACATATGGAACAAATCATAAAGAATTATCTACACATTTTGGTAATTTATCTGCTGAACAAAAAAAAGAAGAAGATAGATTAGAAAAAATTAGAAAAGAAAGTACAGATAAAAATTTATTAATGTCAGGTCTTGCTGATAAAAGTCATAGAAAAATTGTAGATGACAATGTTGATTGGCGTGATTCAAGAAATTGGGAAACAATAATATCTCAAGCTGGTTCTAATAATTTAGAAAAACAAATCAATCTTCTTTTCAATGGTGCGCCTATTGACCCAAATGATATTAATTTAATTATGCAACTGTATAATCAATACAGTAATATTAAAACACCTTTAGGTGGGAGTTATAATAAATTACTTGCTAATGGCGTTGTAACTCAACAGCAAGCTGCTTTCTTAGAAACTGTAAGCGATTTATCTTTAGTTCTTGGTAGTGACCAACGTAATACAATTATTGAAAGATTGTCTCAAATAACTCCAGATGACCGAGCTAAACGATTAGCTGATTTTTTTGTTACTGCTGATATAAAAGATAGAACAACATCTAATAATAAAAAAGATATAGTAAGTTCTATTTCTAAATATATAAGAACCGTTTTACCAAAACCTGATTTAATGTTGGGTACTGGTTTGTATAAACAATTTGAAGCATATGTTAATTATCAAATTTTAAGTGGCATGAATGAAGAAACTATTAGTAAAAATTTAACTAATATGTATAACAAAGTTTTTGTTGAAGACGATGTTATTCTTGATTTAAGAACAGGTGGTGGCAAAACAAATCTTACTTTGCATAACATATTTGGTAATGACGAAACTGCAAATTGGGTTCGTGCTCAAATGGAACAAGAGTTAAATCAATTTGGTTATACTATATCAGATAATAAAACAAATTTTACATTTAGCCAATTGCGTGAGCAATATAAAATGGGAGCAGCCGAAAGTAGTAGAATTTTAGACCAACAACGAAAAAACAATCAAAATAAAAGAGTTGTTTTAATACCTGATGAATTTTCTAATGAAGATAGTTTAAATTTTTGGCCTCATGTTCGTAATGAAGATGGTTCATTAACTCCTTTGCAAGCTAAAAAAGATGGTGAATTAATAATGCCATATTTTAATACTTTGCAATTAAAAAAACAATATTATAAAAGTGGTTTTGAGTCACAATTAGAAACTTTAAAACGTAAAGCAGAAAAACAAATTGATGAAAAAAGAATAAAAACTGAAGAACAAATAAATTCTACACTACGTTTAAATAGTCAGATTAAAACTAACAATATTGAATTAAAAAATAATAATACAGTGTCAGTGCCAATAGGTAATCTTGTAAAAGGTGAAAAATTAAATGCTAAAATAATTAAAAGTATAGATTTTAATGATAGTCAAAATGTAATTAATGCTTATGTTGGTCAAGGTAGTAATCGAAGAGGATATAAAATAATTACTGGTAAAAATAACAGTACCAAAAAAGATATTTTATTAAATCAAAAAAGAGAACAAATAGTAACAAGTAATGAGTTAGATACTATTAAAGAAAATTTAAGAAAAGACTTAAAAAACCATCAAGCAGGCAGTCCAGCATATAAAAAATTAAGTGCATTTTATGAACGTGTAAATAAAATTCATAGAAGAATAGTAATGGGTAATTAATGTTAAACGGTTTTAAAAACAATAGAGTGTGGAGTAATCAAACTACATCTATTGATAATATGCCTAAAACTCCAACATGGGGTGAAACAATAGGTGCTAGTATTAAGAGTGCTGGTAGTCCTATTGTTAATCATATTAGTAATTCTTATAAATTTAATCATATAAGAGATAATAATTTTCAATTAGATATAGATATGTTTGAGCCACGACATTATGAATATGTTGGTGATTATATTGATGTTCAAAGTCAAGAAGAACTTGATGCTAAATTAACTCAATTAGATAGTTTATTAGAAAACAGAGAAACCTTGTATGAAGCTGGTGTTGCTAAAGCAATGATTAGTGAGTTTGCTAATCCTATAAATTGGTTAGGTTTAACATGGGGACTTGGTGAAGCAAGATTAATGTACGCAATAGGTAAGGTTGCTACAGCATCAGCATTTCATCAAGGTGCTTTAGAGTTAGCTCGTGCGCCTTTTGACCCTACATCAGTTCCTCATGAAACACCTATTAATATAGGTGCTGCATTTATTTTTGGTGGATTTTTGCAAGGCGGTTTAAGAATACCATCTGCAATACGAAGTCGTAATCATAACATTTTAATGGATGATTATAACGCAATGATGGATGGATTGGATGGGCTTACTCCTGATGACATAGATAATATGCCATCTGTTAAAGATAGAAAATTTGCTGACCAAACTACAAAACAATTAAATAATAGAAAAAATAAATCCAATAGCAAACAAGAAATTTTTGATTTAAACAGAGAAATAGCTGTAAGGCGTATGGAGTATTGGAAAAGCAAAGACCCAAACGATATTTATAAAGCTGATAACTTTTTTGTAAAAGCAATGCCTACACCATTTAGAAGTTTTTTGCGCAGTAAATTGACAACTACTAAAGGTTATATGCATAGATTAGCTAGTGACCACGGACTTGTTACAGTTGCTAATATGATGGGTTTAACTCATGGCCCTTCTATTTATTCACAAAAAAAATTGCGTGTTGGCCCTGTTGTTAAAAACATGAAACAATTTTACAGGCTTTGGGGTGAAGAACAAGGCGGTGCAATGGAAATGGCTGGTTATAGATTGTCTAATGCTGGTGCAAAAGCAGCAAATTTAAATCCATTGAAAAAAAATAAAATGACTTTTGATGACTGGATTACTGAAACAAACATGGCAAGACTGTCTGATGACCCATCTTATACTATGAGTCCTAAACAAAAAGAAGCTGCTGATTTAATGGATAAGTTTTTTAAAGATGCAGAAGTTGAATTAAGAGATTTAGGTCTTATAGGTTCTGCTAAATCAGTTAAAACAAGTATAGCTAGATTAACAACAGGCATTGATTCTAGTAAAAGAAAATTAAAAGCTGCTACTAAACCAGCTATGAGAAAACATTTAGAAAAACAAATAAAAAATTTAGAAGAAAGATTAAAAGAACAAGAATTATTATTAAAAGAATCTTATAGCAATCCTGTAATGCCTAAAGGAGAAACTAAATATTTTGCGCGTTATTGGAATCAAGGAAAAATTAAAGCAAATAGAAATGTATTTACAAATAAAATTATACAACATTATTTAGCAAATCCTAAAGAAGGTGCGCCAATGGATGTGCAATCTGTTACACTTAGAGCAGAAGACACAGTTAAAAAAATACTTGAAGAAGGTGAGTATGACCCATTAAATCCTGACACTTTATTTCTTGGATTAGGTTCTTCTAAACATACAAAAGGTAGAATATTAGATATACCAAATAGAGATGTATTAGAATTTATAGAATTAAATCCAGAAAAAGTAATGTTAGAATATACAAATAGAATTGCTCCATTAATAGAATGGGAAAAAGGATTTGGTGGTAGGACATTAGGTGATATTTTAGATGAAATAGACGAAGATGGTATTGCTAATAATATGAGCGTTAGACAAATAAACAAAGCTCGTATGGAATTTCAAATAATGTACAATCGTGTTGTTGGAAGAGTTGTAGAAGACCCCTCTCGTTGGGATAGTAAAACTGCTTACGCAATTAAAGAATTGTCTGCTTTAAGTTATTTAGGGTCTGCTGGATTTGCAACTATAAGTGAGCCAGCAACTATGTTTATGAATCATGAAGTTGGCACTGTTTTTAAAAGTTTATTTAATGTATTAAAACGTCCACAAAATGTACAACAAGCATTAAGAGAAACTAAAGAAGTTTATGCTGAAGCTTTAGAAATTGAAATAGGTAATGCTCAGGTACGTTTTACAGACGAAATGCGTGGTGAGTCTAAAATAACTAAGACTTGGGAAAAAGGTAAAGATGCTTTTTATACACTTAATGGTCTTGCTCCTTTAACTGCATTATTAAAAAACTGGGAGTCTTTAAACAGACAGCACAGTATTATTGATTACTCTATTAAATGGGTAAATGGTAAATCAAATAAATTTGAAACTACTTGGTTGTTGCGTAATGGTATAGATAAAGAAAAAGCTATTGAAATAGCAAATGCCCCTTGGGATAAAACTGATAATGGATTGTATTTAGCTAACATAACTAAATGGAAAACAAAAAAAGGCAAATCAACTAAACCTAGTAAATTTGTACAAGAAGATACTATTACATCATTTAAAGCTGCAATGACTGATGGTATTTTAAATACTATTTTAATGGGTACACCAGCAGACAAACCTATATTAGCTGATGGTATCGTTATGATACCTATGCATATTGCTGGCAAAATGGGATTAAAAGAACATCCTAAATATCGAGGGTATGCTCGAGTAGAAAGTGGTTTATTAAATATGCCATTACAGTTTTATTCCTATCTCATGGCAGCGGCTACTAAAATACAAGGTTCTTTGGCTCAAGGACAAAACAAAAATAAAGCTATAACAATAGCTATGTTTATGGGGTTAGGTTATTTACAATACCAAATGAGAGTTCCTGAGTGGGTTCAAGAAAGAGATAATATTCCTACAAAACTTATGAGGTCATTTGATTATGCTGGTTTAGGTGGTGTTTATTCTGATTTATTTTATACTGCATTACATACTGGTATGGAATTAACAGGAGAAAATTTTACCAACGGTATAGTAGCAGCTAAATATGGAGCAGAACAAAATTATGCTGATGCATTAACTGGTATATTAGGTGCTGGCCCAGACATTGCATTACAATATGGTCGTGCAGCAGGCAATATAGTTCAAGGGAATTATGGCGAAGGTACTGAAGATTTTTTAAGAATATTACCTTTTCTTAGATTGTGGTTTTTAAAAGACCAAATGAAAGAATTGGGTAGAACCTTTGGTAGTATGTAATTGTGCGTTGAAAAATATAAATTTAATTGATAACAGGGGTAAAATGAGGTAACAAAATGACTATAGCAATAGCAGACAATTCACCAAGGGTATCTTATTCTGTATCTGAAGGAGCAACACAAACAAGTTTTGCAGTTCCTTTTGAGTTCTTTGCAGATGCAGACCTTAATTTCATTGTTGATGGTACTACTAAGACATTAACAACACATTATACTGTAAGCGGTGGGTCTGGTAGTACTGGTACTGTTACTACAACATCAGGCAATACAATTACTGGTGCTACTGGTGGCAGTACAGTTGTTATTACAAGAGATATTGCTTTAGAAAGAACAACAGATTTTCCAGCGCAAGGTTCATTTCAAATATCCTCATTGAATACTGAGCTAGATAGATTTACTGCAATAGCAGCTGACCTCAACGACAAAGCTGGTAGAGCATTACAGTTAACAGATTACGATACTGCGGTTTCATTGACTCTTCCCGATGTAGATTCACGCAAAGGTAAGGTGTTAGCGTTTAATGCTTCTACTGGTGCTGTTGAGGCTGGCCCAAGTACATCAGATGTACAGACTGTTACTGCTAATGCGGCTTCTGTAGCTTTACTAGGTACAAGTGATGCGGTGTCAGATATGAACGCGCTTGCTACTACTGACGTATTAGCTGATATGGCATTACTAGGTACATCTGCGGTAGTTGCGGATATGGCGTTACTTGCAACCTCTGCGGTTATTGAGGATATGGGTTTGCTTGCTACTTCTGCTGTTATTGAAGACATGGGGCTGTTAGGTACGTCTGCAAATGTAACAGCAATGGGTTTGTTAGGAACATCAGCAGTCATCGAGGACATGGGTATACTATCTGCAAGTGCAGTTGTTGCAGATATGGCGTTGTTAGCTACAACAGATGTTATTGCAGACATGGCATTGCTTGGTAATAGTGACGTTATTGCTGATATGGCTTTACTAGCAACGAGCGATGTAATTTCAGATATGAATACATTAGCTACAAGCGACATTGTTAGCGACCTTAATACACTAGCTACATCAGATATTGTTAGTGATTTAAATGCACTTGCTACATCGGACATAATTTCCGACATGAACGCACTTGCTACCTCAGATATAATTAGTGACATGAATACGTTAGCTACATCGGCTGTAATAGCTGACATGGCTTCACTTGCTGGGTCAGGTGCTAATCCAAACATAACATCTGTTACTGCATCAGGCACTATACAGTTTGGTTCTCTTTCGGATGGCACTGTTACTATTACAGACATAGCTGATGAAGATAATATGTCTTCTAACTCGGCAGTTAAGCTAGCTACACAACAATCTATTAAAGCTTATGTTGATGCTAACGCTGGTTTAAGTCTTATTGACGAAGATAACATGGCTACTGATTCTGCAACTCGACCACCTAGTCAGCAATCAGTTAAGGCATATGTAGATGCTACGACTACTATAGCTAACGCGGCACTTCCTAAAGCTGGCGGTACAATGACTGGTGCGCTTACTGTACAGGAAAGCGTTACTTTTGAAAGTTCTGGGTCGTCTAAACCAGTATTAACTGTAAAAAACACAAATGCAGATACTACTCCTCCGTCAATAACATTTCAAAAAGATAGTGCCTCTCCAGCCGATAATGACGAAATAGCCAACATTAACTTTTATGGAGATGATGATGGGGGCAATGTAGCGGCGTATGCTAATTTAAAGGTAATTGCGCCAGACGTTTCAGATGGTAGTGAAGATGGTAAAATGACTATAAGAACTATGAAAGCAGGAACACTTACAGATACCTTAGTATTAGAAAGTGGTACGACTACTGTTTCTGAAACTCTTGCACTAAGTGATAATGTTAAAGCATTATTTGGTACTGGTTCTGATTTAGAAATATTCCATGATGGGTCTAATTCCAAAATAGTTGATGCTGGTACAGGTGACTTGTTAATAGCAGCCGACAACAATATTACATTTACTAATGCCGCTGTAAGCGAAAACAAAGCTATCTTTACAACAAATGGTGCAGTAACTCTCTACTATGACAATTCCGCCAAATTTGTCACCACAGCTACAGGCATTGCAGTCACAGGAACAGCCGTTGCTACAACAGACACAGACACAAGTAACACAGGTAACGTCACACTAGACTTTGCCGCAAATCAAAACTTTGTACTTACACTCACAGGTAATACTACCTTAGTTAATCCAAGCACTGAGCAAGTAGGACAGTCAGGGTTTATCACACTCATACAAGATGGAACTGGTGGACGGACACTATCTCTAGGCACAGACTATGAAACCGCAGGGGGTGCTGGCATAACGCTTACCTCAACAGCTTCAGCTACTGATATAGTGCCTTATGTCGTAGCAGCAGCAGGGCGAATACTGCTTGGCGCACCTCAGTTGGCGTTTTCATAATGAGTGGCCCTTTTGGTTCTTCACAATGGATGTATAATGCATCTAGTGGGTTGTATGGTCACACAATAGACCAATCTTGTAGGTTTGAAGATGCTTTTTTAACTAGAACACACGGTAGTGCTGGTAATAGAAGAACGTGGACATTTAGTGTTTGGGTTAAACGTGGAAAACTAGGCGTTCAACAAAATATTTATAATCCTCACGATGGTGGTAATGAAAGTCAAATGCACTTTCTTTCTGATGATGTATTTAGAATCTATGATGCTGGTGCTTTAGGATTAAATGCTAGAACGACTATGAAATTTAGAGACACAAGTGCTTGGTATCATATTGTTGTTAGAATAGACACAACTAATGGAACTGCGGCAAACAGAGTTCGTGTTTATGTTAATGGTGTTGAGCAGACATTAAGTAATGGCGGTTACGGTACGGCTGAACCTTCCCAAAATTATGACACTGAATGGAATATGGCTACTCTTCACGCTCTTGGTACTTATGCAACTACTACAGCAAACTTTAGGTATTTTGGTTATATGGCTGAAGTTAATATGATTGATGGTACTTCATTAGGTCCAGATAGTTTTGGTGAAACTAAAAATGACATATGGATTCCTAAAGATACTTCTGGATTAACTTTTGGTACTAATGGTTTTAGGATGAAGTTTCAAGATTCTAGTGCATTAGGAGATGACACTTCTGGTAATGGAACTGATTTTGCTTCAACTGGACTAGCCGCTACGGACCAAGTTCCTGACAGCCCTACAAATAACTTTTGTTTGCCAAATCCATTAAACAAATCAGACGATATTGTATTTTCTGAAGGTAATACAAAAGCTGTATTTTCTACATTCTCTCAATCGCCAAATGGAACTATAGGAGCTAGGTCTGGCAAATGGTACTATGAAGTAAAAATGGATAGCACTCACGCAAGAATGGGTTTTTGTGAAAGTCATTGTCCACAAGGTGATGCTGACACAAGCACAACTTTCCCACTATATGCTGTGTACAGTAACGGAAGTAATGGTTTAACAGTTTATAATAGTGTAACTGCAAAATCATCTACTGCTAATAGTGGTTACACAAGTTTTTCTGGAGGCGACACACTAGGTCTTGCTTTAGATATTGATAATGGCAAATTTTATGCACACCTAAATGGTACTTATTATAATTCTGGCGACCCAGCTAATGGTACAGGAGCTTTAGTTACTGGCATTACTGCACAAAAAGGTGGTATATTTTTACCTTACTTAAACGTAGGTACAAGTGCTTCAAGAACTTTTGAATTCAATTTTGGTGCGCCATCTCACGCTATATCGTCAGGAAACGCAGATGGAAATGGTCACGGGAACTTTGAGTACGCTGTACCTACTGGTTTTTTATCTCTATGCACAGCTAATATGCCTGACCCAGTTGAAACAATAGACCCTAACAAAGGTGGTTCTCCTAAAGATTATTTTAATACTGTGCTTTGGACTGGTAATGGAACAGATGACACAAGTATTACAGGAGTAGGATTCCAACCTGATTGGGTTTGGGTAAAACCTAGAAGTGAGGCAGATAACCATTATCTTCAAGATTCTGTTCGTGGAGTTACTAAACAATTAAACACTAATCTCACTGGTGCTGAAACAAGTTTTACAAATGGTGTTAAATCTTTTGATAGTGATGGATTTACGGTAGGTACGTCTCAGTGGGCTAATGGCAATTCGAAAACAAAAGTAGCGTGGAACTGGAAAGCTAACGGTTCTGGTAGTTCTAACACTGATGGTGCAATAAATACTACATCTACATCTGTAGCAACTCACGGTGGATTTTCAATATCAACTTATACTGGTACTGGTAGTTCAACTACAGTGGGTCACGGTCTTGGGGGCGTACCTGATTTAATTATTATTAAACGTAGGAATAGTGCTAGAGAGTGGTATGTTTATAACTCTATTAATGCTGGAGACGGATACTTATATTTACAATCAACTGCGGCTTTAAATACTGATTCTAACCGACACGATAGGATTGGTAATGGAAGTGCTTATGTTGCTCCCACATCTACTTTAATTACGTTAGGTACATCAGGCGATGTTAATGGTAGCAGTGATACTTACGTTATGTATTGTTTTAGAAACATAGACGGTTTTTCAAAGATTGGACAATACACTGGGAATGATAATGCAGATGGCACGTTTGTTTACACAGGGTTTAGGCCAGCTTTTGTATTAATTAAACGCACTGATGGTACAACAGATTGGACAATACACGATAATAAAAGAAGTCCTTTTAATCTTGTTGATGATATGTTGCGTCCAAATTTAAGTAATGCAGAAGCAGTAAGTTCAACAAACTCATTTGATTTTGTTTCCAATGGATTTAAAACTAGAGGTACTGGTGGAACTGTAAACAGTGGCAATTTAATATATATGGCTTTTGCCGAACAACCTTTTAAATACGCAAACGCAAGATAGGAGATTAATATGCCTTGGAAACTAAGTGGAACTATAATTAAAGAAGGTCGGTCTTGGGTAGATGCTAGTGGAATTAGACACCCCACTAACTGGATACAATGGACTGATACTGAGAAAGAAGCAGTTGGCCTAGCTTGGACTGACCCAGTTGCTCCGCACGATAACAGGTTTTATCATGGTCGAGATGGTAGTGGTAATTTAATTGCTAAATCATTAACAGATGTAAATGAAGTTGATAGTGATGGCAATCCTATTAACGATGAAGATGGAAATCAACTCGTTACTTTAGGTCTAAAGAGTGCAGCTATACAGGTCATTGATAGACAAGCGCGTAGCTATTTAGCTGAACATGATTGGTACGTTACTCGTAACGCAGAGAAATCAACAGCTATACCTAGTACAGTTACTACATATAGAGATGCGGTGCGCTCTGCTCACACCACAATTAAAGGTAAGATAAATGGTGCGGCTAATCTTAATGCTTTCATTGCTTTGTATACTACGCCTGTTGATAGCGATGGTAAACCAACTGGGAATGCACCTATAGTAGATTGGCCTAATGCAATTTAAATTATTATATATAGTTTTGCTGTTCTTAGTAACGGCAGGAGGGGCTATTTCTGCTGACTCCAATACTGTCTCCTCAACGGTTGTCACTGACAAGGCTCCTCCAACAGCTTCAGCACCGTCCGTTGTAGTAAACAATACAGATGTCTGTAAGTCAGGCGCATCTGCTTCTATACAAACACAAATACTAGGCATAGCTAGCGGTATTGCTATCTCTGATTTAAACTGTGAACGTTTAAAACTATCTAGGTCATTGTATGCAATGGGTATGAAAGTTGCAGCTGTATCTACGCTATGCCAAGACTACCGTGTCTTCGATGCTATGGCTATGTCAAATACATTTTGTCCTTTTATGGGGCAGATAGGTGCTGATGCACAGCAAGCATGGGAAAAAAATTGGGAGTTAATTCCAGAAGGTTCTACGATTAAAGATTTATATATACCACCTCCAACAAAGAGAATTAAAAGTGACACACCTATTCAACTTGAGCCTAAAAACGGCATCATTGGTTTTCTTCTGGCTCTTCTTATCTTATAGAGTTGCGGCCGATGTTTCTACCTGTCCTACCAACGTAGTTGGTTTGTGTGACCCATCTGTTATTGAGAGTGTTGTATCTGAAACTGTAACTGAAAGCTTCAATGAGGCTAATGGTATTACAACTGTCGAGACTACAACCAATACAGTTACTACAACTACTATCTCAAACGCTGACACAGGCGATATACTCGCTTCTGGGTCGGGGTTTGTTAGTTCTACTAAGGAAGGTGACATGGATTCTGATTGGGGTGGTCAGGGGCCAGCTTCTATGCCTAGCGGAAATTCATGTGGTGAGTTAGGTCCAGACAAATGTGCTATGATTACTGGTAGTGGCAATACTACAAGTACAATGGGTGTTGCTGGTATGGGTACTACGTTTACGAACACAATAAATCTAGCTAGTTTAAATATAGATAAGGGTGGTCGAACTAATTACACAATTAAAGTTAACAAAGAAGATGCTAGTGATAGAATTTATATGCACATTACTGGCTATGATGGAAGCACTTCTACTTTTAATGGTACTGATATTCTTTCTGAATCTGGGGTTAATAGTGGGTTTGCTTCTTACACTGGTGGTTTTAATTTTGGTGGTAATCTAACTAGTTTAATTGTTGAGATAGGTGGTCGGGATATTAACTTAGCTGTTGGCCCAATGTTCGATGACGTTACTGTTAATGTACTTTACAATGTAATTAATACTATTGTTACACAGAACATAACTACAATAGAAACCTTCATCTCTTTAAATCTAGGTGGAGATGATATAACTATAGATATAGCTGAAGATATATTTGAACATAATGATGTCGTTGATGTAGGCGGTGTCATTGTAATTGAACCAATGGAGGGGCCAAGTGATGCGACTTACACTGAGATTGAACTTGAACTGGATACACCAGTTATTGAAACGATTGAGATTAACATGGACACGGAACTCGGAGGGGGAACAGGTGCTGACGTACAATCAGACTCCGTCCTATCTAGCCAAGAAGCCAACCTCGAAGCCGAAATCGAAACCAGCACCGAAACCGAAGAAGTCGTTGAAGCCAAAGTCACCGCCAAAGAAGTAAAAGAAAAAGTAGCTGAAGTTAAGAAGGAAGAACCTGTTAAGAAAGTTGTTGTTAAAAAGAATAACAAAGAACAAAAACAAAAAGTAGCTAACAAGATAGTTAAGAACATGGGTTCAAAAGGTAGGTATGACAATACTAACCAGCTCAAAACACTAATGGTTATGAACGTCCTCGCTGATAACAAGAGTTTCTTTAACAACCAAATAGCTTTAACAGACAATGTACAATTATTTACTAATGACACAATACCAGATGGTATTATTAATGATAACAATGTAGCTTTATACTTGTTACAGTACGGTGCTGATACACAGATGATGGCACTAGTAGATATACAATATAAATAGGAGGTAATATGCCAAAGAAAAAAGGACTATACGCTAACATGAACGCTCGTAAGAAAGCTGGTACATCAAGACCTAAATCTAAAAGTACAGTTACTGACAAAGCTTATGCTAATATGAAAGCTGGGTTTCCTAAAAAGAAACGAGCCTAGTATGTATGAGTATGCTGTAAAGAAAGTAGTCTATGTTGTTGATGGTGACACAGTAGATATAGAAATAGATTTAGGTTTTAGTTTAACTAAGAAAGAGCGTGTGCGTCTAGCTGGAATTGATACACCTGAGAGTAGAACACGCAACTTAGAAGAGAAAGAGTTAGGCTTAAGAGCTAAAGATTATTTAAAACAAATGTTAAAAGACTCTAAGAATTTAAAAGTACAGACATCTAAAGATGGTAAGTATGGTAGAATGTTGGGTTGGTTCTTTGAGAATGATTTAAATATTAATTTAGATATGGTTGAGAATGGTCATGCTTGGGCATACGATGGTGGTACTAAGATTAAAAACCTACAAGATTTAATTTCAATACAGGAACAAAGTAATGAGTCTACTTAAGAAACATAAGAATCCTAAAGGTGGATTAAATGCAGCTGGTCGCGCTCATTTTAAAAAAACAGAGGGTGCTAACTTAAAAGCACCTGTTAAGAAAGGTACTAATCCAAGGCGTGTAAGTTTTGCAGCTAGATTTGCTGGCATGAAAGGACCAATGAAAGATGAGAAAGGTAGACCTACTCGTAAAGCATTGGCATTAAAAGCCTGGGGATTTGGCAGCGTTGCAGCTGCGCGTTCGTTTGCAGCTAATAATAAGAAGAGTTAGGTATGGCAGAGGTTGAGTTTGCAGGGGTAAAGTTTACTGGCGGTAGGATGGTTGCTCTGATTGTAAGCTTAAGTACGCTTGGTGGTGGTGCGTATGGTGTGTTCGAGGCATACAAACAATTTACTGACATGCAAACTGCTATCTCTGAGTATGTAAGTCCTGACTTATCCCACATAGATAATCATATGACGTTGGTATCGGGTGAGCTGGGTGTGATTGAGGCTGAGTTTGTTGCGTTGAAAGAGGCAGATACGTTAATGAACGAGCTAGTTAGAGAGCAAGTTAATTCTATTAAGAGTACAGTAGCTGAGTTGCAAACACAGATACACGACCTAAAGATAGAACAGAAGGTTGACCTCTCTGATATGTCTGCACGATTAGATAAGGATATAGAAAAGCAATCGAACAAACTAACAACAAGTATTGAGCAAGTTACTAAAGACTTAAACAAAGTAATTAAATCTACTGACGACCAAGAGAATAGAAACAGGTCAAGCATTAGAGATACAGACCTACTGTTACGCGGTAATGTTAAAACAATTAGAGATATTATCTCATCGTTTGAAATTAGAATGGATGCAAAGCTAACTAAACTTGATGAAAAAATTGACACTCTCGAAGAAAACCTAGATAAGAAAATACAAAGAGCATTAATTAATCCATTACTAGGAGGATAGTATGGGACTATTAAGTACACTTGTTGGGCCAGTCACTGGTATCTTAGATAAATTCATAGAAGACAAAGACCAGAAAGCTTTACTTGCACATGAGATTAGCACGATGGCCGAATCCCATGCGCAAGAAGCACTGCTCGCCCAGTTAGAAATTAATAAACAAGATGCAAAAGGTAACTGGTTTCAATCTAGTTGGCGACCAGCTACTGCTTGGGTATGTGTTCTTGGATTCCTTGTAAATTTTTTGGTGTCACCGTTATGCGCTGGGTTTGGTATTGATATACCTCAAGCGGATACAGGTACAATGTTACCTGTGTTGATGGGGATGCTTGGGCTTGGTGGTTTAAGAAGCTTTGAGAAAACAAAAGGATTAAATAAATGAGTGAATTTAAATTATCGAATAGAAGTCTAGCTAATCTTGAGGGTGTGAACTCTAAGTTGGTGGCGTTAGTTAAGATGGCGATTGCTGAAACCAAGGTAGATTTTGCTGTGATATGTGGGATGCGTACTATTGATGAGCAAAGAGAATTGTTTGAGAAGGGTGCATCAAAGACAATGGAGAGTAAACATTTGCAGGGGTTGGCTGTTGACCTGATGGCTTACATTGGTTCTCGAGCGTCTTGGGAATTAAATCTGTATGACGATATAGCTGATGGTATGAAGAGAGCAGCAGTGTTAGTCGATGTGCCGCTTCGCTGGGGGGCGGCTTGGCACATCGACAATATTGCTGAGTATAAGGGTTCAATGCAAGATGCTATGAATGATTATGTAGATTTGCGTAGGTTTCAGGGTCGTCGTCCTTTTATAGATGGCCCCCACTTTGAATTAGGATAGCCATATTCAGTAACTATCTTATGTATTCTTGACCTACTTAGTTTAAATAGTTTTCCTACTTCCTCCAGAGTAGGTCTGCCCCCACAATGGGGGCAGTTTTCTAAGTAGGTTTTGCAAATCAATTCATTGCGTTCCTTTTCTTGTTTGTAACCCATTAGAACGGTATCGAGTCATCATCACCTAATGCATTAGATACGCTAGATTTAGGTGTGACTTGCGTGCGGTCGGTAACTTGTACGCTAATCATATTAAGTCCAGCGTCTGTAGTTTTTTTCCAAGCTGCAACTTTTTTGTTCTCAACGAAAGCACCTGTGTTATCTAATGGCCCTGAGTAATTAGGTTTGCCATTAGTAACATCCTCTTGCTCAAACATTATGCCCATCTTCTGGTATATTTTAAGCACACGTTGCCCTGATTTAGTAGTAGCAGCTACATAGATAACATCGTTGTCGAGTCCATCGACATTAATCTTCCCTGTTAGTACCATCTTCTCTTCGTCGTAGGGTGGGAATCCAGCACCTCGATTAGTGTTGTCATACTCTGACATTTAAAAGTCTCCTTCTGGTTTAGATTTAGGTTTGATAGGTGTGTGTTTAGCTGGTGTTTTACTAGCCTCGTTACCGTCATCATCTTCTGGTGCAATGCCAGCCATTTGCAATAGACCATAACGTCGAGCGTAAGTAATAGCTGACCCTAGCCCTTGCATAGTTTGTTTCTCTATAACTAGGTAGACTTTAGATTGGAAAGCCATACCTGTTACATGAGTAATGTTAGTACTAACAAAGTCACCGTACTCGTCACGACCTGATGGTTGTGTAACAGTAAAGCCATTGTCATTAAATGGCTTAAGACACGCATCATACACATTACCTAGGTCAGCATAGCTGCTGCGGAAATGTGGGTTGGTTGAGTTCTTAATAGCTTTACCCATTGCTTGTTGCGCTCTGACATAATCGTCAATAGCGACTTGCTTCTCACTTTTAGTTGCCATCTTATGTTCTCCTTTTGATGGTTATTGCTCCACGCTTATTGCGCTTCACGGTTATGTAGTCATTATAGACTTCGCGTTCATTAGGTTTTATTATTTCTTTGAGTCCTTTCTTTGCATTTTCGTATGTCTCAGCTGAACTTTTGTTAGCTGTAAAATCACTAGCTAACATACCGAAATGATTATCGAGTGTAGCATCACGTTTAACCATGCTGTCTACAGGTATAGCATCTGTTAATTTTTTATTATCAACTTCAAAATCGTGAGGCTCTTTATTATGATGTACATGAGCCCAGAAATCTAAGACTTCTTTTCTCATTACTCTAATATACTCATCGTCTCTAGCTATAGCTGTTGCTTGATGCTTAGAGTTACCAAAGATAACAGAGAATATACACAAATCCATGTCAGCTAATTCTAGGTAGCATTGTATTTGTGGCATATAATACTCTACTTGTTTATCCATAGTAGTAAATGCATTGGTATGTTTGCACTCGATGATTGCTTTTTCACCTTGGTCATTGATACCTATAGCATCTATTGTACCTTGCATTGGTGCTATAATTTTATTTGATATAACATCTGATGCATCATGACTGTTAGTATTACTCCAGCCTTTAGCATAAGGTGCTTGATTTTCTGATGCACTCCAGCCAGTTTCTTTTTCTAACCAATATAAATTAAATGGTTCAGTAAAACTACCTAGTTCTACTTGTATTAAATGTGATAAATCCTCAGGTTGTTTGCGACCTGTTTTGATTTCCCATAGCTCATACCATTGTCCGTCCATAATCTTGACGCAATCAGAGCCGCCTATAAATCCAGTTCTTTTCATAATGTGTTCTCCTTGTTTCCATTATATACTAGTTGTCAACAACATCAACCTCATATTTTTTAAGGTCTTGGTTTGTAAGGTTGGTAGCAGCTAAAAGTTTACTGCGCATAATACCATTTTTAATATAGCTTTCTGCTATTGGTTCACCATTACGCACACGTTTCTCCATTATCTTATAGGTATCTAGTTGATAAATTTCTGTTGGGTCTACTGGTACATCTGGTGCAGATTTTTTGGTGCAATCAATAAATGTTTTAACAGTAGGCCAAGTACGTGCGCCATGATTGGCGCGTATCTTAGACTCGACACGCTCGAGCAACGAGTTGAGTTGCTCTTGTGTTACATGAGCCGCGATATTTGCGTTCACATCTTTGACAATAAATGTCAGTTCTTCTCTAAGAGAGTCATCATCCATCCTAGATGGTGGCTCATACCTCTTGAGAAGCCCCTGTACCCACCGTCCGATGGTATTTGTACGCTCAGTATAGTTCATGCAATTACTCCTCTCTATGAAGCTGTTTAAGGGGCAAAGGAAAACTAAGAATATTATCTAATCTTTCTTTGTTTGTCTCTTCGCGTAAGTCATCGATGTCATCTTCCCATCTTTCTCCGTTTAACCAAGTAGATGCATGGGGTATGTACTTCTTAGGTGTGCCATTAGATTTGATTGCTTTAGCAAATTCTTGCGCTGCTATTATGATGTCATACTTGTCGGCTATCTTGCATGCATTATAAAAAGCATAACGTGCTGTCTTCTTTTGCACACGCTTGGGATATGCTTGCCAAAATCTATGGAAGTCTAACTCATCAGGTGACTGTGTGTCACCCAAAGAGTTAAGTTCTTTATTGTTATAACTAATAAGGTTACTCTCTTTGTGTGACTGTGTGTCACTACTCTTGTCTTTCATGTGTGTTCTCCAATGGGCAAGTGAGGTCGTAAAGTGTGGTGTTGCCCTTGCATCCACGCTCTCGATGTAAAAATTTATTATCTTCTAGGTAGTTAATGCAACGAATAACTGTCCGACTAGATAGTCCTGTTCTCTTTGCTATACCTTGAATAGATGGATAGCATACCCCATCTTCATTCACATAGGAAGCAAGAATAATATAGACATACTTAGCTAGTGCATTATTAACTTGCGTTCTGCAAATATTTAATGCTAGTGTATCGGCATATATTGGACGCCTTTGAATCTCCTTATACATTGATGTGTTCTCCGACCAGTAATGTATAACCCTCGACCTGCCATGAGGTCGGGGGTTTTTTTAACCCCAGTCGGGCAACATCCAGTTACGTTCTTTCTTCTTTGGTTCATCTCCTTCTGGGAAATATTCATAGACTGCATACGTCTTGCCATTGTATGTATGCATGTCAGTTGTGATAGTCATACCTTCTTCTCTAAGTATATGTATGACTGCTGCTAATCTAAAGCAGCCGAACTTCTCGAGTGCATCGAGTGGTGTAATCCTGTTACCTTCTTCTAGGTAAGATTTAATCTGGGTTTTTTGTGTTGCTCTTGTCATGTTCTCCAACTAACTCCGCAAACAAATCTCCGTCCATGATAACAAGCGTTTGCGGTTTGCCTGTTCGACGTTTGTAAAAGGCTATGTCTCTGCCTTCTAATACTTTGTAAGGGCTAGGGAAGTTAGACTTATCCCTGTACTTTACCTCACCTACTAGGTTTCTGCCTACCATAGACAGATGTATATCTCCTGACCATTCACCGCCAAGCGCACCTGATAATGGTACTCTCTTAGCTTTGATGCCTACTTTTTCGATGAGCCATTTAACAAACCATCTTTCATGGTAACTTCCCTTTGACTTATTGTTGTTTGCCATGTGTCCCTCTCATAACAATCTAAACAAATAAAATAATGTTTAGTTGGTTTATAACTATGCAACATAGCAACAAACCATTCAGTTGTAATACCGCAGGCTTCACAGTCAGCGGTATTTGATTTCATTCTTTGCTTTAACGACTTCGATTTTGCAACCAAGTGAATCTACCCAACACGATAGCATGAACCCACTTGGTATGCGCTTGTGCTGCTCCCATTTATGTATCAAAGAATTAGTAACACCTATCATAGACGCTAATTGTTCTTGACTTATTTTCTGTTTATGCCGTTCAATAACTAATTGTTCGACTAAAGATTTGTACTGAATACTCATTTAGTCTGCAACGTTATAGACATGGTGTTCACTAGTCAAGCCCATCATCATCTAAAAATTTAAATCTATGTAGAATTGTACAATAACCTACGATATCTCGTAGACTATCTTCACTTATATTGTGATGACAACGTGCTATCTTAACTAGTATCATCATCATTGCTACGTCTTCCTTACGAAACTTGTAGCCTCGAGTGTAGTCAGTCCACATATTAGCAATGTCAGTAAAGTTATTAGCTGCATCACCATACTCTTCATGCCTATCACCATAGATAATTGAGTGTGCTTCTTGCAAAAACTTTTTAGAATTATCAGCTTTGTTACTCTTCGAGTTCATAGTATCCTCCTTCGCAATTACGACAGGGTTCTTCCCTGTGTTCTGGTATGTACATGCCAGCTACACCATAGTCACATGCAGCTGCGTTATATACTGGCAAGGCATAGTTATCTACCATGCCAGTACCGAAACATTCTTTACATTTTAAATAAGTTACAGACATAACTCCTCCCATTCTTTTGATTGTAATGCTGACTTAACTAAATTAGTACGTTCAACAGATGTATTGTGTGGACTACGAGACATACGTCTACCTGTATTGTCAGTAAAATCTGTATGCGTAGACCAACTTGTTAAGCAATTATATAATGCCCACTTAGTATTACCTAGGTCTTGAACGTGGTCATGATATAAACTCATTAGGTTTTCGAGTTGACGCTCGTTGTTTTGCTTGATGCTCGAATGTGTTTTCTTTTTAACAAGTTTAGATTTAAAGAATTGTTCTACAAAAACATCTGAAATAAATTCATTAGCGTATGTATTCCAAATAGATTGTTTATCTTTAAATGTATCTAGCTGGCTAACAATATGATTAGCAGTTGCATCTACATTAACACGACTCGTATGCTTGAGAGAGATGCGTGCTAACGGGTCAGGGAATGTCATACCATTGAGACATACAAGACGTAAGCCGTCAGCTGATATACAATACTTCCAAGCAGCATCATGGCTGCTAAACATTTGTATTCTAAAGTATGAAACGTCACGCAACTGAGTCGGTGAGTTTGTTACCTCGAACTGTAAGTCAGGAAATAAAACGTCAACCTTTAGCTTGCGACCACCTTCATACACAGTAATCTTCTCATTGTAATCACTTGTAATATCAGATGTCTTGATGGCTGACATAAGATTGTCTACGATTTGGTCGTAGTTAATAGGCGTGTAGCTATTGCTATGCCTACCTAGTATTTGATTAGTATCTGGATGGGTGAGTACCTTCATGTCTGGTATCTCAGTACCATCAGCAAGGTATGCTTTCTGCTCTTTGACTTGAAAGCTATGGTCTATTGTCGTCATGTCTAACATCTTCGATGTCCTCCTCTTTTGTAAATAAAACAGGAATACCACACAGCATTAATGCACAGCCGATTATGAAATGTTTTGGTAGTTTCATTGTGTTCTCCTGTTAGTTAGTATGTAGAAATCTAGTTAGATAGTCAACTTGATTCTTACATAATTCAATTAAATCAGTAACTTAGAGTGCTAGTTGTGCGCGGCCCTTGCTTTAACAAAGACAGGGTGGTTGCGCTTTTGACCCCCGAGGTTACGATATGCCGTGACTTATCAGTAGTATCCCAATAGTAATCACGCAGATAAGGGCAATGCCCAGTATGTCTTGTACCATTAGTCAGTCTCCTTCCAAACACGCACTATAACTTCATTCTTGTTGTTCTTTAAGAATTGAAAGTTCACTTCATTCAAGTCACTGTTTTCATCAGTCAGTAGTCCAACACAACAATCATGTAGGTATTTTCTATCAATCCCATCATCATAATCTTCCATATTCATGTAGTCTCCTTGTTGATAAATGATAGGTAGACTCGGAAGCCTACCTATCTAGGTTATGTTACTTAGAAATCTTACCAGCTAGTTGAGGTCTAGCATCTGAAGTTCCATCTGCATTAGGCGTAGTGTATTTATCACGCAATGCCTGTATCTCATCTACTGATAGATGAGTAGTAGTAGCCTTGGAACCTCTCTTAGTAGGTGACCAAGTATCACCAGTAAGTTGTTCATGAACAGATTGGTCTGCGTCATGTTCTTGCTGAACTATCTGAATGATAGTATCAGTCATCTCTGCATATGCAACTTGGTTTGCATCAATCTGTTCTACAATCTTACTCTTTAAATAAGTTAATCTATTGTAGCTTGCGTAGCAGGAAGATTCTGCTCGTTTTTGATAAAGG
>Ga0208148_1000082_pt1 | contig 34803 bp, 53 predicted proteins | sample DEB08_DNA_16_FD_184525 | JGI IMG/M metagenome (GOLD analysis project Ga0208148, IMG submission 184525) | Aqueous microbial communities from the Delaware River and Bay under freshwater to marine salinity gradient to study organic matter... | ecosystem: Environmental > Aquatic > Marine > Coastal ...
TTCTAAAGCATCGTTCTTTGCTGATAGTTCTTTTATTGCTTTGATGCAGAGTGAAACCATATTTCCGTAAGCTAAAGCATCTGGTTCGTTATCGTCGTTATATGTTACAAATTCTGTTAATCCAGCATCGTGTACTTCTTCTGCAATTAGACCACCAAATACAGTATCACCATCGTTATTACCTTTATAAGTAACAGGTCTTAACTTTAATAATTCTGTCAACCCATGTGTTGCATCGTTAATAGTATTTTTATAACGACGAGATGATGTTGAACGAGCAAACCCACCAGCACTATCAACAACAAGATTTGCTCCTGTTCCTGTTGTGTTGTTATAAATTCCTATTGCCTTAAAGCCACCACTAGCAATTTCTAAACTTCCTGATGAGGTTAAACGCATACGTTCTGTATTACCACCAGCATGAAAAACTAAATGAGCAGAATTTAAAGCATCACCTAAACAACCTATGCCTGCTCCAGACGTTGAAGACCCAGCAGTAAGCTGTATTCTTGCTCCGTCATTGGCAGAAGTTCCTTCATTCTCAAATCTTGCGACATCAATGAGTCCAGAGCCACTGCTTCCTGTTGATGCGTGTAAAATACAACTAGGACTTGTAGTTCCAATTCCTACGTTGCCATCACCACGAACACGCATTAGTGATGTTCCAGATTTATTCGCAAAGTCCGCAGGATAGTTACCGCTATCGTCCCCTGCTTTTACAGAAATACCGTAGCTTCCACTTGCGTGGCTGTTTTCAAACCTTGCAACCAAATGGTCAGAACTTGTTGTCTTTACTTCCAATCTCACGCCACTTGTTGAAGCTAGCCCAATACCTACATTTTCATCAGATCCAATTGTAATTGCAGTGGCATCACTCGCATTGGATATGCCTGTAATTCCTTCTTTACCTATTTTAGTTAATGCCATGTTTTACTCCAGTGATGATAAGTGTGCGGCATATGCAGTTTTTACTGCGTCTGTGTGAACTGCATTACAAATTGCTTTTACTTCAGTTGACTCTCCAGAAATGTCAGCATTAGGTGCTACAACGTGACGGCTAAAGCTACGAGTGATCTCTACTCCGTCTTTCTTTATAACTGTAGCAGTCCTCACTTGAACGTGTTTATAATCGCCTACAATTTCAATCTTATCTTCTACTGTACTTTCTGTTAGTGCCATTTTGTTTTTCCTTTCCGTTACCAGAATCCACTAGTAATAAGTTAATTTATGCGGTTTCATAACAGATAGAACAAACTATCCGTGGCCCTGAGTTATGTATTCCAGATGCGGCTACCCTGTGCATTGCACTTGTGCCGTCATACTCTTGACTGTTAATATTTAAATAATTAACACCACCTTCAATATTACATTGCCCATGAGTACCACTATTTCCAAACGTCATATTATTTGCAAAAGCAACTGAACCAGCTTGTTGTACCCCACTTTTTGAACTAAAAGGTAAACTTGAAATAATTAAATCACCACTACCACCACTAGGTGTTCCACTTGCAATAACCGAAACATTTACATAAACTAATTTTCCAACTTTAACATACGTTCCTAGTTGTGTACTATAACTTACAGTTTGGTTTCCACCACTCCCTCCAAATGTAGGAGTAAATGAACCCTCTTCGTAATCATCGAGAGTATTAGCTGTACCAGAACCACCAACGGCAACTCCTGTAAAATGCCCTACACCTGCTCCTGTAATCTTGCTTATTAAACCATTTCCATCACTTCTCATTTGCAAATAATCTATAGAGTCTGCACCTGTTGAGTCTTTTCTAAGAGTTAAACTGGCTTCAGAGGTGCTGGCGGCTTTTAAGTATGCAAAGTCTTGTCCAATTTGACTACCACCTGCCATTATATATTTATCAGCAGTTACGTTACCACTAAACGTACCAGTAGTGCCACTAACGGCTCCACTAAACGTACCAGTAGTAGCATTGATTGCTATTCCATCAGGAGGCACAACAGTAGAACCCACAGGGCTAATCGTGTGGACAAATATGTTTCCGGTTCCTGATGAGGGTGCGGCAGTGAATGTTAAGGTTGTTCCACTGACCGAATACGCATTGCTATCTTGCGTTACTCCGTCCACACTGACCAGAATTGATTGATCGTTAGCAATCTGAGCCGCTAAAGTAAAAGTCGTATCTGAGCCATCGCCATTAAATCTCTGCACTGCTGGGAGTGACTGGAAGTTAGCTGGAAGGGTATTTCCAATGTAACTCATTATGTAATCTCCATGATGCTAGATGTTACAGAAACTTTATCAGCAACCGAACAATCTATTTGTAATTTATCTGTTGTTTCTAACACAACTTTTGCTCCGTTTAATACTTCTAAACTTGATCCTACAGGAATCGGAACATCCTTTACTAAAAATGTTGTTGTATTGGTTGCTGTTCTTCCACCACCACTTGTATCAGAAACTACTTTTACAGATGCTGTAACTTGACTTGTATGCACATTAGCTAAAACAATTCCTAAACACACTGTTGTTGTGCTACTTGGTGCTGTATATAAATCTTCTGGTGTTCCAGCACTTGCTGGCATTACATCGTGACTTACTAATTTAAACGTATTTGCCATGTTATTCTCCTATCAGCCTAAAGCAATTGCCATCGCAACGGCTGTCCCTGCTGGGTCACCAGTTGTTGGTAAATTTGTTAATTGTGAACCATCAACCGCTGGCATTCGCCCAGACCCATCAAGTTGAGGTATATTATTCGCACTTGTTCCAACATTCAAGACTGAAGATGTGCCAAGTCCAAGTGTTGTCCTTTGTGCGGCCGCATCAGCATCATCTAACAATGCTTTTCCAGCCGATGTTAAATCATATGTCCCAGCACTGCCAGAACCAGTAAATTGAATGCCTTTATTAGCCGCTGACGTTAATCCAGCAATGGCCGTTAAATCAGCATCGTATGCTTGTACGCTTGTTCCGACAGCATTGGAAATACGTCCATCAGCCCTAGTATTAGTAAAATATAAATTACTTCCCTCTGATAAATCGCCTGTATCGTGATTGCTTATAGATGTAACTGTTCCTGTAACATTACCAACAAAAGCTGTGGAAGTTATGCTAGTTGCTCCTGTAACTACTCCAGCATCAATAACAATAGTTCCGTCTAATACAATTTGCTGACCACCAACAGGAGTAATAGTTAAATCAGTACCAGCCGTGCTTGTGATTGCGTTTCCGTTTATATTTATATTATCTACTTGTAAGGCCGTTAAAGTTCCTAATGAAGTTACGTTAGTTTGAGCCGCTGTTGATAAAGCACCAGCTAATGTTGTAGCAGTTAAAGTGCCATTAACTGTTGTATTATCATCTATCGCTAAAGTACCTGTATCGGAAAGTATTGTATTTCCGTTTAAGTTAATATTATCAACTGTAAGAGCCGTTAAAGTTCCAACTGATGTTATATTAGTTTGAGCCGCCCCTGTTACTGTAGCGGCTGTTCCTGACGTATTACCAGTAACATTCCCTGTTACATCACCAACTAGATTAGTTGCTAAGTTCTTATTCATCGCAAATCTATCATTAGTCGAGTCGTAAGATAAAATGGCATCCGCACCGTCAACTTTTAATCCAGCACCATTTGCCGCACCAGCATTTGCTGAACCTTTTGCCACAGTTATTTGTTTATCAGTTACATCTAATGTTTCTGAATTTATTGTTGTTGTTGTCCCATTAACAGTTAAATTACCAGCAACGACAACTGTTCCAGTATTATCTCCATGAGTCGCTGGATCAATTGTAAATGTTGCTGGCCCTCTTAAATAGCCTGTTAAAGTTGTATTTCCTGCCGATAATGTAGTAAAAGCACCTGTAGTGGCTGTTGAAGCACCTACCGTACCATTTATGTTGCCTGTCACGTTTCCTGTTATATCGCCAGCAAAATTAGTTGATGCTGTAATTACTGTTCCACCTATTGTTGTACCTGTTATGGCCGCTGGTGTAGATGCACCAATTATTGTTGCGTCCACGTTACCGCCATTGATATCAACACTAGCTAATGTTGCTAAACCACTAGTCGTTGCTGTTGTAAAAGCACCTGTAGATGCTGACGACGACCCAATAGTAGTTCCATCAATAGCACCAGCATTAATATCTACTGTAGATAATGTTGACGTTCCTGATGCCGATAATGTTGTAAAAGCGGCTGTTGAAGCAGTATTAGCACCTATTGCCGTGCCATCTATCGCTCCACCATTTATATCAACAGTTGCAAATGTACTTGTTCCAGAACTTGTTATATTGCCAGTTACATTACCTGTTATATTTCCAACAAATGCTGTCGATGTAATTGAAGTTGCACCTGTTACAATGCCAGCGTCTACTACAATAGTGCCATCTAATACTATCTGTTGTCCATTTAATGGTGTAATTGTTAGGTCTGTACCAGCAGTGCTCGTAATTGCATTCCCATCAATGTTAATGTTGTCGACTTGTAACGCAGTGCCGGTAATTGTTGTACCTGTTATGGTTGTTCCTGTTATAGCGGCCGCTGAATTATTACCAATAATAGTTCCGTTGATTAAACCACCAGTAATATTAACATTATCAAGTAAACCTAATTCAATTGCATTTTGTAACTCTGATCTAGTTATTTTTTTAGTTTCATCTGCACTTGTATCAACCAAAACAAACAAGTCGTCATTTTGGACGTTAGCACCTGTAATTGCCGTCAGTTGAGATATTTTTAGGTCAGCCATTTCTCTTTACCTTTGTTTTATATAAAATAACATATTTTACACCGCTTGTCTTGCCGCAAATGTAATTCCGTACAAAGAAGCTGAATTTACATTCCATGACGTTTCATTTGACGTTAATCTAAATAAACCTTTTGCACTGCTTACAACGATGGCAGAGTTGTCTGCTGGTGCTGTTTTTATACTAGGCCAAATATCAATAGTAACATTTCCACCGTTGTCACTATCAACATCAACAAGAACTTTATGTAAACTGGATGATGCTCCAGCACCTACCTGTAAATAATCGCCAGCTTTTAGCCATCCTGTTTGATTTGCAGTTGCTCCATCGGCTATTAATACGTCACCTGTTTGACTTGTTCCTTGAACTAAAGGAGTTCCACCAGCACTGCCTCTTGGTGTTTCACTTGATGGATCGCCCATTAAAAACGTGCCTAGTTGCCCTCTTAATGTAACTAAAAACGCCACCCATTGTTCTGCATCGGCTCTGTTCATTGGTGGTAATGTCACATCTGCTTCCCACTGTTGACCTGTATGCGCTACAACTTGTTGTTTATTACTAAATGGAGATGTCGACACAGCTATATTATTTCTTGCTCTTAATGTAATAGCATTTGCACCGATGTGAGTTGGTGTATTTATTGGATAAGATATTGCCATATTACCACGCTCTGCAAGACCAGTATCTTGCTGTTAATTTTGATTTTGCAGTTGAACACTTATGTCTTGCTCTAAAACTTTTCCGTCTTGCCGCCTGTGTTTTTTTAATCCTCATGTTAGGATCACCGAACGTGACACGTTTTACTTTACTGCCGTCTTTTACATAAACAACAGACTTCTTCCTTCCGTAGCTCGTTTCTCCTTTAGAGATACGTCTAGGTTTATTTAATTTTACACTTTTACCTTTGTATGTTGCCATTAACTAAATGCGGCTGAAAACGAACCGCCCCTTCTTCTAGCGTCTAATACTGCTAATTTTGTTGTTTCTGCTATTTGTGGCAGTAATTGAACAATCTCTGTTCTTACTGTTTGTTGTACACCTGTTGAAACATTTATTGTTTGATTAACAGTTGTTCCAATACTTTGTCCTTTTGTATGATCCACAACAGTCTCCTGTGGGTGTAATATAGCATGGAAACCACCTCGACCATCTACGCCACCCGATCTTGCACCCGAACCTGTATAGCCACCACCTTCCATACTTGGAGTTCTTATATAACCACCCTTGGCTGATTGCGTATAACCAAAAGCACCCATAATAGCTCCAACTGCTTGTTGAACAACCATTACTCGGTATAATTCACTAATTATATTTCTAGCCATTGATCTAAACGCATCTTTTACTGTTGTTGTCCCATCTGCCAAACTCATTAGACTATTTTCTAAGTTTTTAGCTGATGATGTTGCAAGAGCCGCGAAATCCACAGCCGCCCCTGTAGCAATTTGATATTTTTCTGTAATTATTGCTAATTTTTCTGCGTGTTCTTGCTCGGTTATAACGCCCTTTTCTTTTGCGACATTTAAAGTATTTTGTGCAAATTCATATTCTTGTGTTAATGTTAAAATTGGTTTGATTGCTTGTGCATACCGCAACAAATCATTTAATTCTTTTTTCCGTTTCGCTACTAATCTGTCGTGGCGTTTCATACTTTCCGTATCAACACCACCCATTCTCATTAATGCTAAATCACCAGCTGAAGGCATAACCTCACCTCTACCACCTCCTTTTGGGTAGCCAGAAAACGGATCATTAGAATTAATATTAATTCTTAAAGCCTTAGTTGTCTTTTCTCTTAATTTTGCATATTTTTCAAATACCTTAAACAATATTTCTGTGTTTTCAATTTGGATTGTCATTTGATCGTTTAGTTCTTTGCCGCTTTTTATTTGATCGGTCGCTATTTGTTTATTAAAAGCAGTAACCTTTGCTAACGCTTCAAATTTTTCTTGATCTGTAATTGCGGCATTTACTTCTTCCATAGCTTTTAGAAATTCTATTGCTTGATCTCTACTTAATCCTAATCCCTCTTCAACTTGTCTAAGAGCTGTCCTTGCTATACCAATGTCTTCTTGTAAACCATAAGCGGCCGCTTGCTCCCTTGCAGTTCCCTTTGGCAAAATTCCACCGATGTTTGGAATTGCTTTAGAAAAATTAGATATGTCTCCGTATATAGTTGCAAATTCTTCAAATCGTTTATTCATATTTTTTACGACTAACAAATCATTTAACTGAAACAAATCTCTGTTGACTTGTCTTACCATTTCGGATGCTCTACCAAAACCCTCAGTTAATTTATCGATTGGTAAATATGCCAAACGATGCGTACTAGATAAATCACTAATACTTTCATTCAATTCCTCAATCTTTTCACTAAACCCTTTAGACGCTCCAGACATCGCTCTAAAGGCCGCAATGATTGGGAAACCAATAGCCGCTAAAACACCAAGTAACGGCATAACAATTCCTAATGATCCACCTAATAAAGCAAAACCACCAGCTAACTGTGGTAACTGCATACCCATAACTCTAAACATATCAGTTCCCATACTGGCTTGCACAGCAACATCGCCTAACTGGTTTGCAGTATTATTAAATATAAATCTAGTTCGGCCATCCATACGTTGACCAAGTCTTGTGAAAGCGTTGCCCGACTTGGTTGCTGACGCGACAACCTGTTTTTCTGTCACTTGCGCTTGTTTGCCGACTTTATTTAAAGCATCTTTCGCTTGAGCAGACCCTTTAACTATTGGTGTTGGATCAAGTTCTAGTCTAAACTTTGCCATGATGCTGTCTTTCTGCGCTGTCTAAGGCTGTAACAAACCTAACTAATCGATGTCTTTGAATAGGGCAATCTGCTCCAATGTGGTCACAGTATGACATAATTTCAGAAAATGGTATAGGAGAAACACCAGCCATTCCTAAAGTTCTTGAGTTTCGTAAATTCATAAATGCTACCCATGCAAAAATGTTTTCTGGTAATATTCTATCTGTTTGTTTTAACGCACCCTTGCTTATTAAATATTTTTCATCTCTTGGTGTATATTTAAAAGAGTACAAAAGTGCGTCTATTAGTTTTTTTCCGATACCTCGTCTGCTTTATTTATAAAGTTTCCTAATTCTTCAACATATTTACTGAAATCCACAAAATAATTGACAAATTCTTCAATTCTAATTTGAGCTAATTCCATAAAATTATCCTTATTGCATTTCATGGGTTTTCCATTATTTAAGATATTAGTGTTCCAACTTATAACACACGCATCATATAAAGAATGTAATTTCATCTCCCCTAATTCTTTACTCATGTTCGCCATTTCTGTTGCATACTTTTTCTTATCCTTGAAATGTTCACTGACTTCCATCGTTCTAATTTGGCGATGGCTGTCTATTTCATCATTTAATTTTTGCCATTCTGTATTAATATATCCTCCAGCTCTGCATCTAATTTCTATAAATGTTCTTTCTTTTGATAAATAATCTAGATGTTTTGGCAATTCTCGTTTAAATGTCATATCTGACATCCTTGGTTTCGATAAATTTAACATTGTTTGTCCTTTGCTAAGATGATGGGAGTGAGATTATCCTAGCTCGACCTCACTCCCTAACGGACGCACCGTCATTCCTTTGTAGTTTATTCTCCTTTTTCCGCTTTCGCTAATTCCGGCTTTTCAGCAAGGTTTAATTCTTTAGCATCTTTCTGGCTAATCTTTTGACCTTCCTTAAAGTCTTTTTCTTTACCATTTATAATTCCGATAAAGTTTTGTTTTGCTATCACGATACAGCCCTCGTTATTTTAACAACACACGCATTAGACGTATCATATTGAGGCATAATTGTAACGTCTTGCATTGCGTCTGCTCCAGAGAAGTCTAAATCTGCTCCTGTAAAATTGCATCTAGGAAATAAAATTGTATATTTACTTCCACTGACTGATCCTAAAGGATATGTTACTGCAAATGATGTATGGTTAGCTCTGGCCGCATTATATATGGCTAAAAAGTTAGCTTCTACATAAATCCTAGCTGTTATACTTGGCACAAGCGCACCTCTGGTTATGCCGCACAAATCATTGCTTGCTAACTTTGTTTGACGCTCTCTGTTTTCATATGTGAATGTTAAAGTAGAACTTTCCATACAATTTAAAGTATATCCGTCATAAACAATCGTTCCAACATCGACACCTGATTGAAGTGGTATTTTATTAGTTGGGTTTGCATATGATGAACTGCCTATTGCTGACGTTGTTGCTATGTCCGAACCTATACCTTGAACATCAAATGAAAACTGCACATCTGCGTCAGATGTTAATGTAAGAGAACCACCTGTAGCTTGCACACCTCTATATCTCATCATGGTATTCGTTCCACCAACACCAGCTGGTATAGCATTCTCAACAGTTACCGTTTTTACAACTTTTGCGTCTTTTAATACGTTAGTTGCAAATGTACCTTGAAATAATGTCTCAAGCCAAGTGTCGTAATTTCCATAAATAAATGTTCCACTCATTGTTCCAGAAACATCTAATCCTGATACTCCTGTTCCAGCCCTTGCACCGCCAGCGGCTAGAGTTTTACTTTCGTAAATATTCGGAGTTGCGTTTATTAATATTGGAACATCACTCGTAACAAACGATGGTGATGAAGGTGTAGTTCCAGCGGTGCTTTCGGCCACATAAGCCGATCTAAGCTGGTTTGATGCTGAGCCTGTCATATTGGCCTCCTATTGATATGAATAGCGCACGAATGGCGCGGTTATGGTTGCTATGTTAAAAGGTATATCAGAAATTGTCCCAGAAATATATGGGTGTTGATTAACAGGACTAAATCTTATAAATTCATTAGTTGATGCTACATTACCAGCATTATCTAATCGTTTATTAAAAAACAGACCCATCAAAGTTTCCGCATAACCACGCCAAGTGGCTGAACCTTCGCCACCAGTCGTATAAATGTTAATAAACACATTGCCTAAATGCTCTATCCTATTATCTGTTCTACCAATAGAGCCTTGCATAGTTGTTCCATTAACAATACTTAGTTTAAGGCAATTTGCTATCGGTTCAAACTCATGTTCATCCAAACCAATAGGCGTGGCGTTTCCCCATGCCGTCACTAAATATTTCTCAATCGACTTTCGTTCTAGTTGAAAAGTCATATAATCATTCCATCATATTTGTGTTGTAGTTCATTCATTGTTATTGCAATCATTCCTTGAGGTGCTTGCTTTGACCAGCCATTTTCTAATTTCATGGCATAAGGCAGATTATTTTGAATATAATATTTTGTTAGTCTTTTACGTCCATATATTTTGCGCTGACCATCTGCAATAACATCATTTGCTGTTTTTATTGTCACTTTAGGTAATGTTGTTATATCAGGAACATCTATTGACGTTAAAATATTACTTCTAAAACGACCTGTATCAACAGGAGCTTTTAAGGTTATGCCTGTTAAAGCATCGTTAGTTGCGTCAGCAAATACTTCCAAAATATCCTCTTCTTTGCCTTTCCATTCAGCGTCTATTTGCATTATAAAATCTCTTGAACTCATGCTGGTATTTCCAATGCTACAATCATTTGTATAGCCCCAGCTCCGACAATATCTTGCACTTTTTTAACTGTATATGTTTTAGAGCCTAATGTTAAAGTCCATCCTTCAACTGGAACGGATGAAAACCCTTCTAATAACATCATTTGCTCATGCGAACCTAAAACATAATCTGGAAAGATATCATCAGACGGTGTTGAGCTATCAATAACACAACGTCCTGTTATTGTAGTTGTTGTCGTTGCATACGCTCCTGTGTCATAATTATAATTTCCGTTTGAAACATAAGACAAATTAGCAGTCTTAATTGCATCTGTTATTGCTAGAGCTACATTATCAAATGCAGTGTCTGCTATTTCCGCTACTGTTGTCACCCTCTCAACACCTTAATTTGTGAACCACCAAAAACTACATACGGTGATAATAAACCTTCTACTGCCACGAAACGTGGAGTCTCTCTAAAACTGGCATATTCTGTTTCTGTTTCAACGACACCAGCTTTGCTTTTTGTTCGTCTTGTCGCGCCACCTGTTACTGTTGCCATTAAATCTGTGCCGCCATGAACTAAAAAAGCTAATTCAGCTTGTGCATCTTTTATATCTTGTGGAACAGTATCTGGATCAATAGGCCATCCATCAACGAGCAGAGTTGTTAATCTAGGCCATGCCATTGCTTGTGTTTGATATTGAGCATCTCCCACAAAATTATAAACTCTGTTAATATAAACTGCGGCTCGTCTTAATTGATCTTCATGATTGCTTGTATCTCCACCAATATTCCACCCAAAATTATCGGCATAAGCACTATATTCAGCAACAGTTATATACGAATTTGTGGTGCTTCCTCCAACAGTTGTAACAATTGCCATATCTAAATCCTATATTTTATTTCTATTGTTATAATTAAATCGATGAAGGGCTAATAAAGCCCCTCACCATGTTATTAATTATCCCATTAGGATCGCGATTGCATCGCTATTCCATGCTTTATAGCCCCATACACATCCGACTTGGATCATTGCTTTGCTGAAACCTTTATAAACAGAAATTTCGAATACAAGACCAGAATTTGGATCTTGTACAACTAACACATCAACAGCCGCATCACCACCGATTGGTTTTGCTGGTGCTCTCATTGCTAGTTCCATTGCTTTTTGGTGCATTACTATGTTTGCTGTGAAACTGTTACCAATAGTCATTGCGTTATTATTTGCAATTGCTACTTGTAAACCATTATCACCAATAACAATATCACCGGCAACTGCGGTTAGACCTGTATTGACAACATATTTATTTGTCGTATCAGCCGCAAATGTAACAACATCACCAGCAACAATACCAGTTGTATTAACTGTTCCTGTGTCTAATGTGAGTGTTGTTTGTCCAGCCGCTTCGCCAGATCCATTGTTAATTAGATACCCAGTTCCAGCACCTTTTGTATGTGAAACAACTTGAGCAGACTCTCGCATCATTACACCTTGCAAGTCTAATAAAACACCTTGTCGGAGTAATTCGCTACCACCAGCTTGATCAACACGTTGTAGATGTGCCAAGTTTCTCAACTTAGTTGATGCCGCTGTATTCATAACTAACGATGTTCTGTTGTCATTTGTTGGCATCCCATTGTCAGCTAAAATTTGACGTGCTTCTGCAACTAAATCAAAGTTTGATGCGAATGGAGTTGTTCCGGCAGTTCCTACAGCTCTTGACGCATTTTGATTTGCTTCAAGTGCAAGGTCGCTTTCGATTTCATTTACTAGAGTTCGCATTGCTTGTGCAATTTGATCTCCATAAACAGTTTCGTAACCAGCACCACCATTAAGAAAACGTACATCTTCTCCTGTGTATGGTATCTGAACACCTCTTTGTTTAGTTAAAGTAAGTGTTTTATTATCCACCGTTTGATCTGTTCCTTCTGGAATAGTCATTGAGGGTGTTATAGTTACTGCTGTTGCTTCGCGTGTTGCGAATGAGCGAACAGTTTGTCCAACTGCGGCTGTCTCAATGCTGTTAGCATTAATAGTCCCTGCTGGAATAAAGCCGACTAGTTCTCGACCTACGATGTCAGCCGCTGTATAAATGTCTGCGGCTAAGTCAGTTAAAACATTTGCCATGTCTTATAGCTCCTTTTAATGAGGTGTTAGCCGTCAAAGACTCTTCCACCATCTTTTGCGAATTGTGACCGTTCATATTGTGACATTGCATCAAATTGTTTACGAGTCACGCTTGATTTATTAGGCGAAGTGCCTTGTGACGCTGGTGGTTTGCCTCCACCCGAAACTCCAGCATCTTTTACAAATAGCTGACCAGTTTCCGACTCTACTAATTCTTTTGCTAAATCGGATATTGTTGCATATCCATTAGCCCCCGAACCAGCTTGGGGATTTGTACTATCTTTTGACATTATACGAACATTTCCATCATCGTCAAATGAAATTCTGTTTTGTGCCATTAAAGTTAAAGGCTCGACACCAGCAATCAACACATTTTGCTCTGCTAATCTTACTTTTAATTCATTAATAGCTGTTTTTTTATTAAGCGAGTGTACTTTTTCATCAGCCGCTTTTATTTTTGCTTCATAACTGTCTTTTATTTCAGTTATAATCCGTTCTTGATCTTCTGATGTTTGTGGTTTGTTCTTTAATAATTCTTGAACAACATCAGGGGACTCACCTAATTGTTGCCAGCGTTCATTACTTTTTCGCCTTCTAACCGCTTCCTCAGTTGCATCAACTAACTTTTGTTTTACTGCATCAAATTCTGATTGAGGAACAACGCCATTAACTTGTAATTTAAACGTGCCGTTATCTTCTTTATATAAAGATTGCACGTTTTCATCCATTCCCTCTAAATTATCTAATGTATATTTTAAAACCATTTGTATTTCCTTCTTTTGCTAAGTTACAGGCCAGCTTTGACCCACGATGAATTTTCTCGCTCTTTTAATTCGTCTAAGGTTAGTTCATTTCCAGCTTTATCAATAAATCTATCCATTGGAACACCAGCCCTAAACAAATCTCCCTTTTTTCTTCCTAACACTTCATCTTGGAATGATTTAGGTTGTTTTTTTAACCAATCATTATAATTTAAATCAGCCGCCACTTGTCCGTTCATACTTGCTCTAGTTGCCACTGGCACTTTCTTTATCTTTAACATTTTCTGTAATTGTTTAGCTGTTTTAAAGACTGCAATTGTTGTTGATCTACAATTAATATGCACTGGTGGCCTTGGCCCAGATTTAGGTGGGAATACTTTACCATCATATGCTCTACAAATTGCGCTTGTTCTACCATCTAAAGTTGATACCCATTGAATAACTTTAATCCGAGATTGATTCCTTCTGTATATTTCGTTTCTAGCTACGTTTGCAGTATGTGCAAGAGCAGTTCTTACAGTTGCCTCTGCTCCTCGTCGTGATTGTTCTATGATACCAGCTTGCGCTCTAGTTCCCCTGATTGTTCTTATTATTTGCTGTGTTGTTTGCCCTTCAACATATCCTTGCGAAATAGCCGACTTAACTCGTCTAAATGTTCCATCTGGCATTCCGTTATACCACTCTCGTAATAATAAACCTTGAAACGGTCTTGCTCTAGCGGCCGCATAAATCTGTTCATTACTTGGTGATATTAAACTTAAATTTAAAGGTATCAATTTATCAAACATATTCATTTGAAATTGCTTTTCATACGAACCTAACTCTTTTACCTCGTCAGATAGTTTATCGATTAAAGGTTTATAACCTGTTTTAATTTTGCGTTTTAGATTAGTTAAAAGGCCACCTAATTGTTTAGGCGTTAGCTTTTGTAAATCCCTTCTAGCTAAGTCAGATACAATATCGCCTTCAACATTATCCAGCAATTTTAATATTTGTTTTACAACGCTAGATTTATAACGCTGTAAATATATTTGATGACGTATTGTCGCATCGGCTATATCATCAGATAATGACATCGTCTGGCATATCCATTGATTGATCTGCAACCATTTCTATTTCATCTTCTGCATCAACATTTTCAGCTAATATACCACGCCTTTTTGCTTCTTCTATATAAGTTTGCTTAGATATTACTCCGGCTAAGTGCATTTTATTTAGCGAGTCCATATCAATATGACTCATTGCAGTTGCTGAATAATCTTTATTTATTGTTATTTCTATTTCAGCATTTATATTGGATAAATCTGCCATCCAACTAAAACACGTTTCTAAACTATCTTTTAGAGTGTCAGCCCACATTGACAACCGACTATTTATTTTATTTTCATCAATCATATCGCCAGTTGCTGTTGTTGTTCCAGAACGCGAAACAATAAGCTGTAGTCCCATTGCTTGCATCTGAAACTCCATATCTTTTAATTCTGTCCGACCAGCATCTATTGCCGCACCCGAATGTTCAACAACACCTATCTTGGCGTTTTCATTACTAGACCAAAAAGCATATCCAGCACCTTCAGTAAATGCTTGCAAATCTTCTCTGCTATAACCATGAAAATATTTCATTGGTGCGCGAGCATGGTGCATAATATTAGCTTGATCGGATTGCGACCGCCAGTGAGCTAAATTAATCTCTGCTAGTCTGCTATGTGGAGGTTCTGCATTGAAAAAACTTTTGCGACCAATATCAACTGGCTTAACCATGATTTCTGTCATGCCAGTTCCATATTCTTCATGCAAATACCAGTCGTCTCTTTCGTTTTGACAATAAATACGAACATTTACTGTGCCAATAATTCTTTTTTCCTCGACTGGTAAAGTTAAAACTCTTATTTGTATTGATTTATCAGGAACAAATTCATCAGTGCTTTCAGTTGCTACACGTTCCATAATTCGTATTTGTGTTAATTTAGGAGCGTTGTTTATTATTTCCCATTTCCAACCTAAAACATCTTCTAATCTTAAATGTACAAAATATGGTCTAAAGTTTCCCTGTAATGCTTGCGCTTTTGTTAAGTTTACGTCTCTTAAAGGAGCATCAACCATTATGAATGATATTCCAGACCTTTGAGCATCTGAGAATACATCTTTAGAAAACTGGCTTAAATCTCTTGCTTCTAAATCAATATTAAATGCCCATACATCTAAATCTGTATTTGTTTCTGCTAACATAACAGGTTGATCAAATACTTTGCCACTTAAATCTTCTATAGTTTTGCCAACTCCATCAAATAACCAACTTGACGCAACTCTTGCATTATAATCATCATCGGTTTCTTGTGGAAACTGTGGTAAATATTTCACACCTAAGTCTCGCATATGTGCGCCACCTTCAACTAAATCTCTAACTGGTGCTGATAACGATAGCATTGCTTCTACTTCTTGACTGACTTTACTAACTGAATTGCTCATATCCTAATTACCATTTTTCCTGATGATTGCGCTTTAATTAATGGAGCGAGTGCGTAACGCACTGCGTCTGGACTGTGGTTGTTTGCATCTAATATATCTGGCAAAATATCACCGCTTAATTTATCTGTCTTGTGGCTATATAATCTAAAGTCCTCTGCTGAACCTTTACAGCTTGGATGTATTATAACAGAATTAAATCCGCGAATAAACCTCACGCCTTCAGCAATTGAATTAGGCCACTTTTTAACACCTTCCATACGAGGTAAACCATTCCTTTGCAAATAACTAATTGTTTTAGGTTCTGCTGAGTCTGCCCGACTTATATATTTATCAAACTCTGGTATGGTATCACAAATAAACTCTTTTGTCTTGTCTATTTCTACTCCAACACCATATGCTTCTTTTTCTATATATAAATTATCATTGTAAACCCAACATTTGACAGCAACTAAAGGATCAGGTCGAAAACCAAAATCAACACCAAAATAAGGGTTTCCCCAATTATCAGCTACAACAAAATCCTCTATTTTCCACTTATCATAGAATATTTGTGCTTCGTTATACTTTTCATAATCTCCTAACCATACATGATTATAACGCTCATAATCTGATTGTTTTGCGTGATCTGCTAAAGTAAACATTGCTTCTGGGCAAAAAGGATTATCTAAATAATTAACGTGGACAACCTTCGCTTGATTATTATTAGTAAACAATTGTTCTACTGCATCGGTTTCATTTCTCGGATTCCAGCTAAACCATAACTCACTGCCATCTTTTCTCAATGTAGGGTCTAATAACTCTATTGATCGCTTTGATAATGACTGAGCTTCTTCGCACCAAGCTATATCAAACCCTTCTAATGATTTAATACTTTCAGCAGTATGATCTTGCATTCCTTGAAATATTATTATTCCATTACCCTGCCTGTTATGTATTTCTGTCCCCATAACCTCAAACATATGCTCAACATTTAATGCTTTGATTTTATCTTCTAATAATTGTTTTGCACTAAACTTTAACGACCGCTGAACTTCCCTTATACAAACTGTTCTACTATTTGCATCTTGTATATGTCTTTCAATTATAGCTTCAGCGAAAAAATGTGATTTACCGGATGCTCGACCACCTTTAGCACCTTTATAACGATGATCACTTGTTATTATAGGAAGCACCCATCTTGGCGTTTTAATCTGTAGGGTCGACAATTATTCGCTCTATCTTTGTAGGTGTCATTGATCCATCAGGCGAGGTATGTTCAACAGCAGTAGTATCTTTCCACCCAGCTTGAGTTTTTAAATAGAAGACTTGCGCTCCTAAATCCCCATTTTGTGCTTTATTTATTAGGTTTGACGCTATATTACCCACAGCTTTTGCTCTTCCCTTTTTATAGCGTTCGAAAATATCTGGCTCTCGTTCCATTATTGCATAAAATGTTGTTCTTCCTATACCAAAATAATCAGCAATTTGGTCTGTTGATAAAACAGCCGCTAATGTTTCTACTTCCTTTTTTTGTTCATCATCTAATACTTTCAAAGGTCTTCCACTTACTCCATTAGCCATTATTAAATTTTACTCCTGTTTATATTTTAGTTTTTTACCGACCAGCAACTACCGAGGGAGGTTCGGAGTTACTGATCAGGAAAGCTATTTTTTATGCTCTCATTTTGCCTGTATCATAATTTAACTTCATGCGCTAACGCTAAATAACCAACTGCATCTCGTTTATTATCCATTTTAGATTTATGTGCTTCTCTTGCCAGTTTTACAAATACCATAAACATACAAACATCTTCGGCAGTGAATTCAATTCCTTTGTAAGCCGAAAACATAATTGCAGTCCGTTTAAAGTTTGTTTTAGGTTCTCCATATTCTTTACGTCTTTTATGACTAACTAAATTATTAGCAGAGTTTAAGATATCTGATGAGGATTGAATATCATTATCAATCATTTATTAAACCTCTTACTTGATCCGAATACTTCCTTCATAATTTTATCCGCTGATTTTCTTCTTTTTTCCATATCAACTGTAACTGCAATAGGTAATGGCTCAACTTTTTTATTTGCTACCATATTTTTCCTACGGTTGTTTATTATTCGCTCTCTTATTATTCCCTCATGCGGCTTCCGCCTTGGTTCTTCATTTAGGTGTTCAACAAACGCTTCATCTATTTCACGTTGACTAAAATTCTCTAACGCCTTCATCCAACCTAACATCATTTCATATTTTATTTCATCTTTTACCGGCTGAACAAAATATTTATTTAATAATGCTTCGGCTTTTAATGCTATCCACATCCGATGCTTTTCTAACTCTTGTAAGTTTAATTGTTTAGATAATAAATTATACACTGCTTTTCTCCCTTGCGGCTCTTGCCATTAAGTTAATAAAATTATCACTTTTATTGCTATTAAATTTCAAACTATTTCTCAACCACGTTCGCCAAGCCGCATCCCAACACTTAAACGATGAACCTTTACTGATATGGTAATCTTTAAATTGATCGCTATTTTCATAATATTGTGACTGAGAAAACCCCATCTTTATAGCATCATCAATGTTTTTATCCGATAAAACCCAATTGACAGGAATTGTTGATGATTTCTTTTTGCCTATATTACTAATACTTACTGGTTCAGTTACTATGTTAAGGGGGTTATGTTTTTTAGACTGGGGGGGTCTAACTTCTAAGGGGGTGGGGTCTAAATATTGTACCCCCCCTAATTCAAAACCCAATATATAGTTATTAGATGTTTGTGACCCATTTTCGCGCTTTCGCTCTTGCTTTTTAATTAGTCCTTTATCCTCTAAATTTTGTAAATGTTTTATAACTGAGCCTCTTGATATTTCGCAATCAATAGTCAATTTCTTTATACTTGGAAAACATCCAAAATCGGGATTATGTCTGTCAGCAAGATGAAGCAACAGTAATTTTTGCGCTGGTAAAAGTCCTTTTTGTTGAAACGCCCAGTTAGTCGCTTTATGACTCATAAAATAAATCTCCCTTTTTACTTGTGTTATTTAAATTGGTGAGCTAAAAGATTTATTAAGGTACTTGGTAGTCTGTAACTGTTCATTTTAAACTCATCAATTTAGCTCTAGCCCTAAAAAGCTAGAGCCTTTTTTTATTTAATCAAATGATATTGTGCAACAGGCGTTGTGCTGTTGTCCAATGTCACCATAATTTTACCGATATTGTAACCCTTTACTTTTAAATCGTGAATTCTAGCGGCTAATCGAATACTTTTAACAGGTTTTTCTCTTGCCTCAATTGGGTTAATTGTTTTACCTTTTTTAAAATAATGCTCTAAGATTAACATATTTTGTGTTTTACTCATTTATTTTCTCCCAAATATAATGAAATTGCTTTTAAGGTTTTGTAATTAGGATTACATTCTTTTTTAGTAAATTGAGCGACACTGTTGTAATGTAACCCTAAACTTTTAGCGACCGCATTCAAATTGCGATCACCTAATCGTTCTTTTATTTTCTCCAATGTTAATAATTTATATTCCACTAACTTTCTCCAATTAATACATTTTTTACGTTTACAATATTTTCATTATAATGTAAACCAATTATATTAAAGTAAAAAAGGAGTTGAATAAAATGATGACAACCGACCAAAAATGGCCTTCGCCACTGACATTAAAATTGTTTGCAGCACATAAAATAAACGAACTTCAACAGGCAGAGCCGTTTCCAGATAATGATTATAAATATAAAAGTTATTTTTATAGGAACTTTTATAAAGTATTTGAGGAGATTGTTAATGAAACTGCTAAGTCTCATCAGAAAAATGGGTCAGCCGCTTCGCCTTATTTGAAGGACAAGTCATGAGTGTTATTTATGAGAGTTTATTACAATTACAAATGGATTTACCAAAATTAATTAATGATAGTAACAATCCGGCATGGCGATCTAAGTATGTTTCGTTACAGCAATTGTTAAATACTGTATCAGCCCCAATTCATAAAAATGGTTTTTGTATTATTACAAAATCTGGAAAAGACGAGTTTGGTCATTACTGCGAGACTATGTTAGTTCATAGTTCTGGTGAGGCTATACCGAGCCGACAATATCTTGAGTTAGGGTCAAAATTACATATGCAAGGAATCGGTGCGGCTAATACTTATGCACGTCGAACTGGTTTAATGCAGTTGTTAGGAATTACCAGCTACGATCAGAATGATGACGATGCTAATCAATTTGATCCAGAGGTAGAGAAGTATTTTAAATATAAAAACAAACTAGAAAATAGTTCAAAAGAACAACTTAGAGAAAACATTGATATTATTAAAAATACCATAAACGAATTAAATGATGTTAATCCTAAGTGGGGAACTGAATTAAACTCAATATTAAAAGCAAGGATAAATTAATGTTAAACATATCAACTATCGGAAATTTGACAAAAGATGCTGAACAAAGAACCACTCAATCAGGTTCTAAAGTACTGAATTTTTCTATAGCTGTTAATACCGGCTGGGGAGATAATAAATCTGTTATTTATTTTGATATTAGTTACTGGGGAAAAGATAGCATCTTGCCTTATTTAAAAAGGGGTCAAAAGGTTGGTCTTTCTGGTGATCTAACTCAACGCGAATACAACGAAAAAACTTATTTAGGCATCACTGCAAGGTCAGTAGATTTATTAGGTGGAAATAAACAGGATGTTAGTCCAACTGAAGCATTGGACAGTGTTAATCAACTTGACGATGAGATACCTTTTTGAGTATAAATAAAACTAAGTTGACCGTCTATTTAATGGATGGTCAGCTACGACCTGTTTCTAGTTTTGATGCTGAACAATTCCAGCAATTTAAAAATAATCAACAATTTGAAATCAAACCTATTTCTCAGCGATCACACCCACATCATCGTTTATATTGGATAGCTTTATCAAAAGCCGTAAAAGCTACTGGCAAATGGCCGACAGTTGAACATCTCCACCGCGATTTAAAAATGGCGTGTGGATATTACGAAACTGCAATCAGTAAATTTACAGGAGGTGCGATATATTTAGCAGACTCCACTTCGTTTTCACAAATGACTCAAACAGAATTTAATAGCTATTTTGAACAAACTATGGCAAAATTAGCTGAAGCAATAGGATTTGACCCTCTTGAGTAATTTATTAAAACAAAAAGTCAGGCAAAAACGAGGTAAACCAACAAAAAACCTCAAATGGCTAAATTATGTTAGAACATTAGAATGCGTTATATGTTCTACTTTTGGAGAGCATCAAATATCAAGAACTCAAGCACATCACCCAATTCACGACCGATATAGTTTTAGAAAACGCGATGACTGCGATGCCATTCCTTTATGTGAAGGACATCATCAAGGCAATTTTGATACATCTAAAATAGCAATTCATCGGGAACCTGAGAGATGGTACGAAGCTTATGGCTCAGACTGGAGTTATTCCCAGCAAATATAAACAGTTATTTTAGGTTTATCATCAGGCGTTTCATACGTCTTTTCAGCCTGTAAAAAATAAACTTGTCGATCATCTTTATAAACTACGTCATTTAGCGCGTCTAAGACTGCCTTTGCCACATTGTCTATGTCATTAACCTTAGGTGTCACTTTGCCCTCTCTAGCGGCTTGTTTTGCGGTCTTAGACCACGATACAGGGATAGGATAGATCATTTTTAACAAAACCCTGACTTTATTGGCAGTAATTGTCAAATTACCACGTTTCATAGCCGTTTGAGCTATTGTTTTAATATATAACTCATAATCTTTTGTTTGTTTTGGAGTATAGGCTCGACCAAACTTTGTAAATCTAGGTCTGCTTTTGCCGATGGGTTTTCCCTCTATATTAAAATTTAACTCCATTTTTATTACAATAAACTGTTTTTACCTCTTTACAACCATTACATTATAATGTAATATAATTATATTATAAAGAAACAAACAAGGGAGAAATAAAATGAAAACACCAGTTTACACAAATACTAATGATACCTCGCCACAAAACCGCCCAGACTTCCAACATTTAATGGAAACTTTAGAGGCGTTTGAAAAATTAGATTACGATATTAATAGAAAAAATCTTAACAGTTTTAATTCTCAAGATTTAGAGGCTAGGATTCTTTCAAACCAAGATCGTTATGGAGAAATAATTAATCAACTTACTTTAAATGAAAATATGATTTGCGGAAGGCTAAGTAAACTTTTGGAAGCATGGGGAGTTAATTATAGAGCTGAGAAAGACTCTGAAGAATATCTAGACCCCGTGTTATCTACTGATGAATTTTGTTTTAATGACGAATATCCATATTAACTATATCAAATTATAAAGGGAGAAATAAAATGAAAACACCAGAAAAACTAGAAGCCATTTGCAAAACTTACGACATTTCGTTTGACGCAGATAAAGATAGTTGCGGAGACTGGAATATTTTATTTTATGCTCCAGATATGAAAGCATGGGTTTCAAGCACCGCCACTACTGTCTCTTATAGAAGTAGTTCATTAAAAGATTTAATTCCTTATCTTAAAGAGGAACTAGCAGAAGGTTTTTATACCCTAGACCCTAATGACGAAAGCGATATGCAAATATTACTTGAAACTGGACAGATATAAAAAGGAGAACTAAAATGTTAGATTATATAAAAGAAAATGAAAAACAGTTTAAAGAAGTTAAAAAGTTAATAGGCTTTTCACTACGAGGTGACGCTAAATATTATCACGCTAACCAATGCGCGATATTTGCTAGGAATTATAAAAAGTATTGGGTACAAAAAAAGAAAAACTCAAATGAAACTATAATAAATACGGGAGTAATATCTTTTAATAAATATTCAATAAATATGGGACTTACTCAATACCATAGCGAGCTAAAGCGATTTAATAGCAAAGAAGAAATGCTAGGTTATGTAGCTGGATATAATGCCGCAAAAGGATGGAGTTAAAATGACTAAAGAAAATGATGTTGTTACTACATTAATAAATAAATATTATTATGATCCCGATAGACATTGTCCAACTTGTAAAGGTAAAGGAATATTAAGTGGTATGGGTGGCAGAGATGATTGCCACGATTGCAATGCAACTGGCTATAAATTTAAATGGGGTATAATCCACGATGGGAGTTGGCAATGATTAAAGATTTTATAGGTGCTATTTGCATCTTTATTATACCTTTAGGTTTTTACATCATAGGTTCGTTATCTTAAATCGAATTGTAATGCGTAATCTATTAATTAAAAAACAGATTTATAATCAACTAAAACAATTAAAAGGTGCGTTTATTTCTTCGGGTGAAGTAAGCGCACTTATTAACATTAGTAAAAACCGAACAATTATTTATTTAAATCAAATGATAAAACAAGATTTAATTATAAAAAAATGGACATTAGATTATTGGGAGTATGCAATTAATCCAATTACATTAATTCAAAATGAGGAGCATCAATAAAAGGTCTACGTCCTTGTGATCGTCGTAAATCAATGTAATCATTCATAGCGTCTTCCATTCTGCCAGAATAATCTCCTATATCATCTAAATGCCATGCCGCACCCCACCGTATAGGAACTCTAGTTAATCGAGATGCTTTAGCAACTGCGTCAGCAATATCATCATATAAATTAAGTTCCCATGAAGCACGACTTCCAGCATAAGCCATTAAATCAACTGCGTATCCACTTAAATGTTTACTTTCCATTGTCTTTGACGCACCTTTGTTAAACAACTCTCGTTGTTCATCAATAGTTCTTAATCCGCAAATTACACCAAAATCTATTTTAGTTTCAGCAATTGCAAGTTTTACTATTGTTATTAATTTATTATCTACGCCTTCTAAATTAGCATGGCTTCTATTTGATAATTTAAATTCACTCATTGTATAATCCTTTTACTTTTTACCGCCAAAAAATTTAGTAGCTGACCTAACGCCAAAACTAGCAGAAACAATAACGCCTAAAGTGTATTGATACCATGTCGGCATAACCTCTAAAGCCGCAAATCCTTGTGCTACCATAGTACGTCCAAAATCCCCTGCAAAAGCAAGGATAAGAGGAATACTAAATAAAATTGTCAACCACTCGTCCTTCCATGAGTTCTGACTGCCTTGAGCCATTATCTTTTCCCACTCAGCAGTGCTCGTAGCGGCCGAAACCATGACCTTGGCCTCAGCTTCTGCCTTGGCCTTCGCGACAGCAGTTTTACCTCGCTGACTTTCAGTCTTATTTTCCATCCACGATGAGGCTAGGTTACCAACAGGAGCAATTATCGAACTTAATATGTTAAACATTTTATTATCCCAATTCACTTATTAAAAAATATAATATTACTATAGATGCAATTGTTAATATTATTATTAATCTTCCATAAGTTAGTTTCATGTTTATATACCTTTACATTTTAGTTTTACTTAAAGCAGATCCAGTTATATAAGCCGCCACGATGCCAGTGTTAGCAATTAAAAAAGTTGATAAAACAGGTGATATAACTGCCATTCTATCTAATGTAACAATTGGCAATAACAACAATATAACACCAGCAATCGAAACACACATTGAGACTAACGCCATCATTCTTTGCGTGTCGGCTTGTTTATCCTCGTTCTCTAAACGAACCCACATTGCATGGCGATCAAGTTCGGTATCTGTAACCACGCCATCACCATCGCTATCAGCAACAGCGTATTTACTTTTAGCTTCAAGTTTCTTTGCCATGCTCTTTTTCCATTTCTTTAAGTTGAATTCTTATCACATTAATAGCAGTTATTAAATGACCAGAACCACTGTCTTGAATTTCATCAGCTATGCGTTTTATTAATCGTTTTAATGCTTCTCTATCATCGATCATTTTTTACCTAACAATGGATTTATTAATGCTTTTCTTATTTTATCGTCTAACTTAGTTTGTAATTCATCAATCATTATTCTATTTTGTTTTAACATATTATCCATCATTGTTTGCGTCTCTGCAATCTTTATGTCTAATCTGTCAACAACTCTATCTCTGCGCTCTTCACTACTAGAAATTAAACCTCTAATCATATTCTCAGTTTCTTTATTAATTTGTCGTGATTGATTTATGTATTCTCTTGCATCTTCTATAGATAGTCGATTACGAGTTTCTTGTTTATCTAACAACTCTTGTTGTTTATCTAATTGAGCAACTACTTTATCAATCGCTCCATCTAAATCATTTAACAATTCTGCTTTGTCTTGATTAACGTCCATTCTTAAATCGTGAACATCCGACTGCAAACGTCCACTAATTTCTTTAACAGAATTAATCTGTTCAGTTATAATAGCGTTCGTTGCAGAGTCCACTTGGCGTAAAGCTGAGAACTCTGCACTAATAATTCCTAATTCCTTTTCAACCATCGTCATATGATTATCAATATGAGATAAATCAGGACTAATGTAATTTTCTGTTGCTTCCCTCAAATCTAAAAACTCTTGATACAACGTGAAACCACCCCATGCTCCCGAACCAAGTGCCGCCAATATCGGTAATGCAAAAAAAAGTTTGCCACCAGTTATTTTTGCTCCAGCTATTTCAACCTCTGCCATGTGTTACCTATATTGTAAGTTTACTAAATCATTCATTGCTTGATCTTCATATACATTCATCAAATACGATGACAAGTTATTATCAGAAATTGTACCACCTGACAATTTAACATCGGAAAAAAACCCTGTTATGTCTGTTAATTGCTTTTGTTGGCTATCAAAAAAGGTTTTTGTATCTCCTAAAACAGAAATTATTAATAATTGTTTTTGTTGATTAGCACTAGAATAACTGTCTTTGCCCATCTTCTTAACAATTGCTTTGGCTTTTTCTATCTTTTGAGTTTTTATTTCAGCTTTTGTTATTGGCTTTTTAACGTCAACTGTTTTAACTTTTGCAACTTCTACTTTTTCCGATACAGTTTCGGTTTTGACTTTGACTTCAACTTCGACTTCACTGACTTCGATTTCGAGTTCAGTTTCAATTTCTTGTATTGAGACTTCGGCATTTATGTTTTCTCCTGTTTCAGTTTCTAGTTTTATTTCAAATTGTTCTGCACTTGGTGGTGCTAATTCCGCTTCAACACTATCATATGTTACTTCAGTTTGAGATGTTGGTGTAATTTCTATGTTACCATTCTCTACTTCAATTATATTATTATCAAAAATATCTTCTAATAAATCAGTTATTGTATCATCGACAATATTTATCGCTACATATGATTCTACTGATGTTATAGTTTGCGAAACAATATTAGAAATAACATTATACAAGACGTTCACACTTACGTCATCAAACATAACACCGACAGAAAGTGCGATATCGCGTCCGCCCACTTCAACAATAAGACTTGTAAGATTACCAGCAAACTCAAAACCGCCATTATATTCAGAATAACCAGTTACTACTCCACTAGCTGATAAAACATCTGTCCCAGAAAATTGAGTAATTGCTCCATTTTTTCCTGTAATGTGCATATAAATGCTATCATCTTTATCCGGCTTATATACTTTTATACTATAATTTGTTTTCCCACCGTTACTGATATCTAAATCACTTATGTCAATAGTTTGTACAAAGGTTGTACCCATACCACTAACACCGTTAATGCTTGTTGAATTGCCACTTCCTGTTATCATCGCACATTTATCTGTCCCTAAATCACCGCACGTTGACCCAGACGGCATACTTGCAGAGCCTTGGCCTCCCCAATCAATCGACATTTTTCCGTCCTTTGATGATGGTACAAACCCATTATCGCTGTCCAATATATCCACTGAGGTTTCATTAGTTACTGTTGTCGTATTAATATCTGTGGTGGTAGTGGTGATTGTAGTCACCCCAGTTCCATCATTAATAGTTTCTGTTACAACATCAACATTTGTTATTTCTTCCACAACTATTGGATCGCATAAACCGACTTGAGTTACAGGGCATATATTATCTGCTTTAGAGGAGAAGGATAGCGAGAAAAGCAGCAAGAGCACCCATGTTAAAAGGTTTTTTATCTGTTTCATTTGATTTTACATCTTTTTTGGGACGTTTTTTAGAAGGTTTATTTGCTAATTCAATTTGTTTTCGTATTAAACTACCCTCTGGTATTAACTGTGGGTTATCTTTCCACGCTTGTTCGGCATCGTCAGCAATTTTGCCATAATAGGGACACCAAGTATTTGACATAGCCATTGCATCAAAAATTATAGGAGACTGACATAAGGTACTAACCCCAGCCACTTTCATCCCCATTCCAAACAGAGCGCGTGATAATTTTATCCTAACGCAATCAATGTCCTCTATAGTCACAGCACTAGAAATACCAACGACAGAAGTAGTTACTGAACCACTTATACCATGTCTGCATATATCAGAATTATTTATAATAACTGAGGGTGCAACTGCGCTTGGTGGTGCTTTATCCATAATAGTCGATGAAACTGTATTACTGTCAGCCGCTTCTGCTTTTCCAAATATTAAATAAATAATTGAAAAAACCACCATTATAACAATTAAATATGATACTATTTTTTTAAACATTCTATCTCCCCTAGTGGGGTTTTTGGTTCATTTATATGTAGTGGGGTTTTTGGTTCATTTTTTATTATTTCTTTTCTTCGGCAATTATTAAACCTAAAATAGATGCCGCAACGCCAATGAAAGCAAGTTCCATCACACCGATAATAATTCCTATTCCAATTATACCGACTCCAATAGCCGCATAACTTGAAGGCTCTTTTAACCTATTCATTAACCAATTCATTTTATATCCTCTCTGTTTTGTTAAATTCCAATTGCTTTTAAAAGTCCCATTAATCCAAATTGATCAGCAAAAATAACCGCTAGTCCACCAACAGCAAACCATTTTATTTGTATTAAAGACCGCTCAATACTATTTAAACTTGTTTTAAGTTCCTTACTTACGTCTCTTAAATTAGTTATAGATTCATCGTGACGATCTAACGTCCACTCAATTTTGTCTAATCTAGTTGTACTCATTTAATGTCCAATCGCTATAAATCTAACTAACAGTGAACTATTCTGAATAGCACCAACGTGAATTTTTGCTGTTGTAGTTGTAAGGGTGTGAATGGATACCTCCGCATCATCAGTACTTGCAGTACTTGCTACAGCTCCATAAGTAGCAGTAGCTTGAAGACAAGCTGTGGGAAACGTTACAGGCCAATTAATACTCGTACTTGTATCTCGTCCACAAGTAGCACTTCCCCATTGCATAACTAAACCACTTGCAAACTTTTGATATCCATTTGACGCTAAACTTTTTGCTGGTGCATCTATTGCACCTTTTAATTTAGCTGGTGAAATTAAACTTTCAGTTGTACCCGATCCAGCAGACCAGACAGCTTGTGATTGATCTCCTAATAAACCTGTTTGCGTACCGCTTGTATTAACAACTTGTGTATCATCTAAAATATTATTCGTATTTGCTGATTGATTTAAATAATTTAATGAAATCCACGCATCGTCAGCTTCCGATCTCATTTTAAGTATGTTGGTGTTTGTATCATACCATAACATATTTGCGTAAGTTGTACTGGGTGCTGTTGCCCCAGATGAACAACTTGCTAACGCCTGTAATGCGTTATTAATGTCTGTTCGTGCGTTTGACGCTGATTGATTTGCTATTGTGTAATCGTTTTGACTCATTTTAGAATTCCACTGTTGCTTTTAATAAACTTATTGAAGGACTTACATTTGTATTTGTACTTGTTAATTCTGCTTTAAATTTAAACGCTCGTCCAACAACATCTGATCCATTTGCTAAAGAAAACGCTCCCCACGTTGGACTAGAAGCTGGATCGTCTGGTGTTGCCGCGACATAAACTTCTACATTAGTATCGTTAAATGCGGCTTGCTCATCAGTCCAGCCATCAAAATTATCAGGCCATGTATCCCAGTCTCCTACTATATTATCCCACGTTCCAGCAGTTGGTTGATGCCGACTAAAAATTGTTATTCCAGTTATTCTAGCAGTTCTTGAACTGGATGTATCTACATAATTTGCAAAATTATACGTTCCTGCCGGATTTGCTCCAGAAATAGTATCAATTATTAGCTCATCAGGGTTAGGTGTTGTATCAATAACAACATTTGTTTTACTACCAGCAAAACTAGGATTTTCTGTTAAAGTTGTTGTTGTACCCAAAGGAGGCAATTCAGTCGGCTGTATTACTAAACTTGTTGCAGTGACACTCTCATTCAAACCTTTATCAAATGCTTTTATAAAATACATACCCGATCTAGCTGGCAGAGTTGCATTTGTTGCTGGCCTTGCAACTTTGTCAATAACGGTTGATGAGTTTGCCCATGTTCCACTAGATGTTTGTGAGTAATGCCTAATCCTATAATAAGATAAATCTAAATCTGCTACTGGAGTCCACGATAAAAACAATGTTCCAGTTGATAATTCAAAACCAAAATTTGAAATATTAGCTGGTGGATCAGATAAAGCATCAACAGTAAAATCAGGTAAATGCTCAAATTCACCTTTTACACCGAAAGTATTTATAGCTCTTGCTCTTATGTCATATATACCACGCTCTAAATCAACAACAATAAATCTTCCAATCTCTCCTGTTCCCATTGTGTTATAAACAGTATCAGCGTTTGCTTTATATTGTACTTCAACTAAATCTATTCTTTCTTCAGCACCACTTGTGATTGTCACTTCTAACTGATTGACTAACTTTTCGGATAAAACACGCGCAACTGCTTGTGCTGAAATACCAACAGTTGGAACTTCAAATGGTGATAATAATGTTGTGTTATCATTTTCATAAACAATACCATCACTAACCTCGTCAAATACACTGCTTGTAATTTCTCTTAGAGTTAATTCTATTTGTAGATCATATTCATTTTGAACGCCAAAATTCCATGAAACCACTTCAAATGTTTTAGATGTCCAGCCAAAACGAGCATTAGTTAAAGCAATTGTATCTCCTACCTGTACTTTAAAGGCTCTTATTCCAAAATTAGCATTGACAGTTATTTGTTGTCTGTTTCGTTCCAGAGCAATCAAGGCAATACGTCTGGCTTCAATAGAGTTATCAGTAAAGGGTAAATCTAAATCAACCACACTTTCTTGATTATTGTCTGCTGTTAAAAATGATGCATTTGTAACGGCTGGATAATCTGTTGTCTGCCAGTTACTTTCCGAACCTCTAAAAGTTCCTTTAACTTTGTTAAAATTGTCTCGCCTTGAGTGTCTGGTGCTAACTTTTATATTTGATCGTAAATCATCATCGGTTAAAGATAATTGTGAACTTGTAAAATATGCTGGCTTCATTCTCCATTTGCCTTGAGAATACCATATAGAACCTCCAAATGACGTTATAATATCATTCAACAAATCTAACGGAGTAATTGATGTTACAAACGCGCCATTGCAAGTATATCTTTTGGTTGATGCTAAAGTGTTTGTTTGATCGCACACGTTAGCCGCTGTTGTTACTAATGTATCGTCAATGTTAGCTGTTTCCTCATTTAAACCATATGATGAAGTTAAATAGTCTCTAATACATAATGCTGGATTATCCGACCAAGCCGTTGAGCTATTTCTAGGGTCATATACTTTTTTACCTTTAATAGTTGTTGTTATATTTGGGACACCATTAGGGAATATATCTGCGTCAAACTTTAATCGTATATATAAATATGCTAACCCACTTAATTTGTGTTCTAGTGTCCAGTTTGTTGTCTCTGCCACTAAATCACTATCTGCTGACTGACTTGCTGTGCCTAAATGTTTATTTATTCTTATAAAACCATTATATCTACTTGGAGACGTTACGTTTCCAGACCCATCTAAAGTTACCAATTCATCATTTATATATATTTCATTAAACTCTTCTATTTCATGACCAGCATAAGCGATTACTCGATGCAAAAATTTATTATTTTCACCTGTTGCTTCATCAAATACAATAACGCCACCAACACGCATTTTTCCATATATAATTTGATGATCTAACGCTGACCCTCTTGCATTTACCTGATAACCTCTATTAGCACCTGATAATTTTGGCTTTGGAGTAAGTGCTTTAAGTGCTACGCCTAGAGCAAGCCTAACCGCAAAAGCCGACCAAAACGCAGTAGCCCCTGCCGCGACTGTCGTTGATGCCGCCGCTGAAAATGCGGCTATTCCAATTTGTACAGCCATTAATTATGTTCCTTTATTAATGCTTTACAATAAACTGTCTCTGTTGGAGTATAATCTAATCTTTCTAATATTACACCAAAAGATTTGTGTTCTTTTACATTTATAGTCATCACTGAAATACCATCTTCTTTTATACATTTTTCAGCATATTTTATTAATTTAATTCCGGCAAATCCTTTTCTATAATTAGGGTGCATATATAAAATGTCATTTGTAGCAAATAAATGATCTTTATAATGTAAATGTACACTAATAATTACAATAAAATAACCGATTAACGCACCATTAAAACGTGCCGTAAATATTTTTAATTTATTGTTATCTTCTAATTCATAATAAGTATGCCAGTCTGGATTGAGTTTAATAATATTTTTGTTTACTGCTATCTCTTCCCAGTGCAAATTAATAAGATCAACTATTTCTGGTTTTACATCATTTATAAATTCTTGTTTGAAACTAAGACCCACTATTCCGTCCCCAGACAATATCTTTATCTTGCAAATCCTCTACAAAATCTAAACCTAAATCTGTAGGGTATATTGACTTTTGATATTCTGAAGTAAATCTAGATGTTCTAGCTCTCTCTAAATCAATCAATTTATTCTCAACTAATAATTCTATTGATGATGTTTGAGGTGTTTCTAATATATTCATTTGATCCATATAACCTGAGAATATATTGGAAATGCTTGTTTGATCTGTTTGCAATAATAGTTTTTGACCGTCTTGTAATAAAATAAAATCGGAACTTTGTTGTAATAATTTATTAGCTGTAAACATACCAAAATATAAATTGCACACACGGCCTTGATAAGGCTGACTGAGGGCTAAAGAGATAACATCTGAAGGGATACCGCTTAAAGTTATTGTAGCCCCTTTTACGGCTATTTCAGCGGCCTCTTCAACTTTTGATATGTTTAATAACGCGCCAGTTCCCACCCATTCTTGACTGTTATAATTTAATGTTCCTAATCCTGTCCATAATCTTAAAGTGTTATCGTCATCAAATAATAACTCAACTGCAAAAAACGGATAAATAACTCCGTCATCTAAAGCTGTTATAATATCGGTAGCAAGATCGCGACTCATTAATCTGCCTCGGCTATTGTATTTCCATCTGCCACCCATTTAAGGATAGCTTCGTAATGTCGGTTTTCTGTATTTATAGGAACTGCCATAGTAACGCCATCGATAACTGCTTCTATGTGGGAGTTAGCTCCAGTAATACTGGAAATGTATTTTGCTGATGTAATATTCATAATTATAACTCCGCATCCATTGAAAAGTAATCGCCTGTGCCGTCAGGATAGTAAAAAGCTGACCCTGCGCCTCCTGATTTTAGAATGTGGGTAGCAACAACATTTTTGCTAAAACTCGTAAACACTGGTTGGTCACAACCTGTGACATTCCAAGTACCGTGAACTGTACAAGTTGGATCAATTCTCATTTCAACTCCCAATCGGTGAGTTTGGGAAATACGTTCTGAATTGTTTTGGTATCCAGCCGCAAAGATAGCATTAACTTTTGGATTAATCGTTTGATAATATCTTTGACACAAAGCCATCTCTTGCCCTACTGAACGGTGCTCGAAGGGGGTGGCTACTGTGCCGACTTCTAGCTGAACGCCTGTCAAGTACCACGTTGCATTTAATGTCCCAAGCACACCTGTTGTTGCTCCTGTGGCAGAGTTTATATCACCAGAAGCCCAAGCTCCTGCACTTCCACTAAAAGTAGAACCAACACCCAAGCCCCATACTATTTGAAGACTACGACCTGTGCCTGTAGCCCAAGTCCCTGTTTGATCGCCAGAGATAGTAATTGTCTTTCGTTCCCAAGTATCAGCCGAACTGATTGTGTAGGTAAAGGGATAGTTTCTATTGTCTGAGCCATTACCAATTGCTCCACCGTGAGTACCAGTTATTGAGCTTCTGACATAAAATGAAAGTGTAACAGTCTCTGCGGCAGAAGTTCCCCAGTTAAGATGAGAAACATTGTTTCCTTCACACCGTGTAAACACAATTAATCTTTGACCAGCAGCAATAGATGAATCAGCAGTGGTTGTCAGTATTTTCAGTGCGTGGGTAAAGTCTGTTGGAACTACTGATGTCTCTTGGCTAATTGTAAAAGCACCATCTGAACTGTGATAATTAGCAAACCTGTCAAGGCTGTAGTTTACAGCCGCACCAAAACCTGTAAATGAAGTTCCTCTTTGTGATACTTTCATGTCACCATTAATTATCATATTTCGATTACCTAAAGCCGTTTCAGATGCACTGGCTAAACTGGCTAATTCTGCGGCTTTACTCATTATTCTGCCTCCAATGCTGTGATGCGAGTCGTAAGAGACTCAATTACTATTTGTTGTTCTTGCAGTGCTTTGACAAGTAATGGTACAAGTTTTGATTGATCGATGCCTTGTGAATCTATTTTTGAGGAAGAATAAGTTTTTGGATCACCAACATTTTTACTTGGATCGTCTCCCTGTGTTTCAACATCATCAGCCGTATATCTAGTTTCAACAGCCATTGCATCTTTAGCACCAGTAATTGCTTCTGGAACTATACTTGATACTTCGTGTGCTAAAAATCCATCTACAGTAGTGTCTGCATCTACTTTAAAGTTAAACCTAGCTGGCTTTAGTTGTTTCAGTCTTGCGGTTGCATCCCATGTATAGTCTACGTTTTCTTTTAGTCTGTAGTCTGAAGATGTGACGTAATTTGTAGCACTTCCGCTTGTATTTATATTGCCGACAAGACCATTCCCATTATAGAACAAAATTTGATTTGAGTTTGATGTGGAATTTATTGAAAAACGTCTTTGTGATTGTGTAGAAGCAAGAGAGACACCATCAGCACTTCCATCAGGTAATGCTGTGCAACCATAAAAAACAGTTCCCGATGAGTCAATACGCATACGTTCTGCGTTTTCAGTTTCAAAAGCTAAATCATTGTCATTTCCAGTTCTAATTGATGCAATAGATGCACCGTTTGTATCTGAATTTACATCAGTTGAATTTATAAATCTAATTCTTGAACCTGTACCACTGGCTGTAGCATTGTTTCTAATTTGTAATGTATCATTAACTGAGCCACTAGCTGTTGAAACAATCTCAAGGTTATGTGCAGGACTTGCAGTTCCAATTCCCACGTTGCCTGTAAACGTACCAGTAGTGCCACTAACTGCTCCGTATGAAGTAGCCGATATGGCTCCATTAAAAGTACCACCAGTGCTGGCTGGCACTGTGTCTGGTACTGCAAAAGTATCGAATGAAACAATGTTTATCACATCATTCAAACTAGCCGCATTTACCAACGTCAGTGTGGTAGACGATACAGTGTAATCTGTCGTCGGCTTGAGCTTCACACCATTCTGATAACAATCCACGTATAGGATGTCCGTCATCGCTAGTGTCTTGCCGTCTGAATCCGCACCAGTAAAAGCTGTCTGTCCCTGAGTTGCCGCATAAACAAATTGGTTTCTTACACCGTTATCTAATCCTTTTCCTATGTATGCCATTTATGCGTCCTCTAATGTTTTAATTCTGGCTTCAAGAGCATCGTTCTTTGTTTCTAAAGCATCGTTCTTTGCTGATAGTTCTTTTATTGCTTTGATGCAGAGTGAAACCATATTTCCGTAAGCTAAAGCATCTGGTTCGTTATCGTCGTTATATGTTACAAATTCTGTTAAACCAGCATCGTGTACTTCTTCTGCAATTAGACCACCAAATAAAGTATCACCATCGTTATTACCTTTGTAAGTAACAGGTCTTAACTTTAATAATTCTGTTAACCCATGTGTTGCATCGTTGATAGTATTTTTATAACGTAAAGATGAAGTTGAACGAACTAAAACACCACTTGATAAAATATTTACATTAGCAGAAGCACCAGTCGTGTTATTATATGAACCTAGACCGCCAATAGTTCCTGTAGCAAGGTAAGTACCAGTACTAGTTAAGTTGCCTGATGAGGTTAAACGCATACGTTCTGTATTACCACCAGCATGAAAAACTAAATGAGCAGAATTTAAAGCATCACCTA
>Ga0208148_1000083_pt1 | contig 34745 bp, 47 predicted proteins | sample DEB08_DNA_16_FD_184525 | JGI IMG/M metagenome (GOLD analysis project Ga0208148, IMG submission 184525) | Aqueous microbial communities from the Delaware River and Bay under freshwater to marine salinity gradient to study organic matter... | ecosystem: Environmental > Aquatic > Marine > Coastal ...
ATCTTGGAACGCCCTAGCCAGCACATCACTCAGGGAGTCCATGTCATTGTTGAGAAGAGCGCGACTGACCTCCGGCGCTGCGGTTGGCGGCAACTCCTCCAGACCCAGCTTCTTTACGAAGGATGGCCCGATCCCTTCGTCTGTGAGAACCTTGTTAATATTCTTGCGTAGCGTTTCAAAGCTAGGCGCCCGCTGCTGGGCGGCGTCCAACTCATTAATCAAGCCTCTCTTGAACGCCCGCTGCTGTGCCTCGGCAAATGTCTTTGACATACCAAGCTCACTTAAAAGATCACTGTTGTAAGTTCTATCCGCAATCGAACCCTCAAAAAGCGGCCTGTCCTTTGCAACTCGTTGAGCCAGCGCCGGATGCAACTGAGACATAGCATTGGCTTCAATTAGAATCTCTTCCTTCATGTCCGTTAGACCAGGAAACAAAGTTTTAGAGTCGTAGTTCGCCCCTTCACCAATCGCCTTGGCGATATCGTCATGCTCTTCGTACCTAATACTTTTTCTGTATTTTTTGTCGGGTGCTAGCTCTTTTGAGTCCTGTGCTTGCCTTGCTCCAGAGGAGCTTACAGAACCTCTTTGTAGGTCAGGAGTCGCATATAATGGAGTAACTGGATTGTACAAGGTATCGGATTCGTCCACCGGAGTACGACCCGGACGAGACCGCAGTTCCAAAAGCTCGTCTTCAAATCTTTCACTAAACTTCCCGGCGGCACGTTGTTTATGCTTCATGCGCATCCGCGTTAGAGCCGATTCGGCTATAGATTCTGCCCGAAAAGTTTCCATCTGCCTTTCGATATCACCGCCGCCGCCAAACATACGAGCAAAGACACCCGTCTGTCTCTGTGTCTCACCCCCATCGGTTCTAAAACTAAGCCTCCGCTCTGCCGACTGGTGTGCGGTTTTCCAGTCATCTAATAGATCAGAAATCTGTTTTTCTCTTATTTCATCCACATCAAAACGAGACATGTCTCCCCTGGGCAGAGGCAAAGAATCTGCTGGCAACCCTCGTATCATCACCTCGGCCTCCGACAGAGATCGAGCTTTATGCAGATTCTGCTGAAGCAGGAAGACTGATTGATCCTGACTAATTGAAGAACGTATAGATGCCGAACCGTGAGAGCCGCCACCCGAATCAAAAAACTTATCAATAGACTGCATGGCGCTGGAATCCAGCGTCTCCTGACTTTTAGCTACGGCTCTGGTGTCCTCAAGCATCTGGTTCAGGGTCTTGTAGTTTGGATCCGCATTAAGGATAACTTCTTGCATCCGTTGCATCGGACCATACTCAGTCTTGCCGCTGATCGCCTGCTTCATCTTATCGTTGCGCGCTTTTATAAGAATTCGCTGCGTTTCTAGAGCCTCTTCTATCGTCGGAGGCGCGTCAAGGAGACCATACCCCGTACCACTCATCTTGCGTTGAATGATCTCGTCGACGCTCGGAATAGGGTTAGCCTTCGCCTCCTGATCCATGCGATTGAACGCCTTGACTGTGTCGGTCTGAATCTCTTCAACAACCAGTGCACGAAGCGGAGCATTACTCTTTGGGTCCAGTATATCCTGAACGCTAAAGCGAACGTGGCCAAAGAACCCCGGTAGCCGGTCGCCAAAATAATCGTGTGCCGGTGGAGCTATAAAGCTGCCATCAATCTGCGCCGAATCGTCAGCAAACAGCATCACACCATAGTTTTGCTGGTTCTCCGTCGAGTTCCCCAGCCGCTGCATAGTAGACGCGGCTGTTCGCTCCGGAGCAACAAAGTTTCCATTGTAAGAAACACCAGTATCTTCAAACACAGTCTTAACTTTGTACCGGGGAGACAAAACATCCACCACATCGCGGAACTCGCCCAGGCTAATCTTCTTGTCGCCCTTAGACTTCAAGTAACCCTCAATGCCAAGAGACCGTAGCTCCGTACCCACACGAGGCTGACCGCGCAGCTTCTCCAGCAGCTTCGCCGCCGTAATCCCGCCCGTCGGAATCTCAATGTTCTCCAGCGCAGCACGAAGCGGCGAGTAAATACCCGTCTCACTAAATGCAGAAGACCCCGAATCAGTCCTGTCCTTAACCGTCGGAACAACCGCCTCGTTGTCCGGACTGACAAACATGTCCTCTTTCTCAGACTGAACCTTCCGTGGACCGCCCGTCCCAGAACCTTCGCCCGCAGCACGACTCTCAACAACCGTGGATCGTGGAGCACCGTCCGCACGTTCACTGCGCATGATCGACGGTCCACCGGCGGTTTGTGGTTGCGGCGGGAAGAACCCTTGGTCAGTCAAACGAGAAATGTAGCTTGCCACACCAGAGCTTAACTCCGGCAGGATGTCCTTGGCCTTGCTAGCCAAACTTGCACTCTTTACATAAAGGGCACCAGGAGCTAAGAACCTGCCCGCCATCTCCGGGCGAAACTCACCCTTCTCGTCAAACATCTCGTCCGAAAATTCTACGCCAGCTTTTGCTGCAAGACCGACAGCACCGTACTCGTCTTGAAACTCACCGACAGCCTTTTTAAATTTCGGGTCGGCCTTGTACAACATGTTCATGGTCTGCGGACCAATGCCCGCTTCCAAAGTGGCCTCTGTCACATCCGCTAACATGCCCGGAATACCAAAAAGTTCTTCCTTCAGAACTCCCCCGGCCATCTCGGATAAACGCGCACCAGTATCCTCGGATGCTTCAGCAAGGTTCTCCATACGGCGTTTTAGGCCGGTAATGAACTCGTTGCGTAGATCCGCAGGGGTTTTGTCGATGTCGCGTTGTGCCATTAATAATACTCGCGCTTTCTGCCGGGGAGCATGTCCTCTAGCTCTTCACCCTGCAAGCTGATAAAACCACCCTGACGGAAGCGCATCAAGGCCATAGTCATACTATCACAGAAATCATCATGTTCGCCATTTGGAAACGAAGCAACTTCTTCTATTACTTCCTCCGCGAACTTCTTCGCGGCAGGATACCAAACTTTTCCTGATTCAAATATAGGAGAAGCCATATGCATGCGTGTGGTCTTGTCCAAACCGCCCCCGCCTCTTTTCCGGCCCGGTGAAAAGGTTATAACAGGCAGGTTAAGTAACCTCATCTCGTCCGCCAAGGGCGTACCACTCGCCTTGGCCTCGATTAACATCATGTCAGGTTCCCAATAGTCGTTTTCTTCCTGTGCAATCTGCTTCAATTCTGGGAAATTCCATCTACCACGCTTTGCGTCTAGCAAAATTAGGTGCTGATCGCCATTTCCAAGAGGCTCAAACACGCCCCACGTCGTAATTGCAGAGAAATCGGCGGTTTCTTTCTTAGAATACGCCGTATCATAGGACTGTATGATGTATTCCAGCTTTGGAATGTCTTCTTCTTCCCATTCGTTCCACCATTCACGCTTAATAACAGCGGTTTCTTCAGATGTGGGGTTCTGTTGCCACTGCGCGTTCCACTTTCCTAGTGAAAGTGACGCTTTTACCTTTAAAAGCTCGTCTTTGTTCCAAAATTCAGGCCACAGCGGTTCCCCCGACGGCATAATTGCAGGGAATTCCACTATCTCCCACTGGTCAGCCATCATGTCAGCGGCCTGCGCAGTCAGTAACCGGCCCGTTAAGTCCTTTTTTGACCACCTTGTCTGCACAATGATGATGGAACCACCCGGCTGAAGACGCTGACGGGGGCCAGATGTGTACCATTCATACGTGTTGTCATAAGCAGATGCCGATAAAGCGTCCTGCTCTGAGTGTGGATCGTCAATAATCAACAAATCTGCGCCACGACCGGTCATTGCAGCACCCACCCCCGCTGCAAAATATTCCCCGCCTGCGCTGGTCTCCCAACGACCCGCAGCTTGGCTGTCCTGTTTTAGGTCCGTGTCGGGAAAGATTTCCCGATATATCGGGTCGGCGATCAGATCTCGGACCTTGCGCCCAAATCTTACAGCAAGTTCGGTGTTCATTGTAGCCTGAATGATTTTTAACTTGGAATTTCTACCAAGGAACCAAGACGGCATAAGATAAGAAGCAAATTCTGACTTCGAATGACGAGGCGGCATGTTGACTATCAAACGCTTCAAGTCACCCGACGCTATGCGCTCAAGTTTTTCAGAAATGATTTTATGGTGCCGGCCAACAATAAAGCCTTCATATACGTGCTGCACGTATGCCATGAAATCTTCTTGAGCCAGATCGCGGGTCTCCAGGCGCTGTCTTTGCTCTTCAAGCAGCAAGACTTCCTGTAACACCTCTTTGGGGAGAGCATCAAGATTCATGGCCCAACGATATTACACTCAAATGAATTTATCAAACCCTGTAATATATACACTATTTAGTAACACCACACATCAAATATGGGGGGAGGGGGCAACACGATAAAAACTTATTTGCCAAATCCACCCAGTAACCCCTTGGGTTCGAAGAACGTGTGGCTTTACTCCCCCCCTCCCACCCAGCGTGGCGCGTGGTAGGCCGCAGTCAACACATTTATTCAACTCATATGATTATTTTTCGTCTCGCCACAGGCTGGGATATTTGCTAGCTTATAAGAGTCAATAAGGAGGACAACCAATGACTGATGTTAAACCCAATCTGGACTGCGAATACTGCTGGCTGATCGTCAACGAGTTCGGCGGCGACTACGCCTGTGATGAATGCGTCGAGGACGCGGAAGAGGAGGACAACCAATGAAGCATCTACATCTCATCGCCAAGGCTCTTGGCATCACCATCATCAAGACCACCTATCAGGGCTATCCCGGCTACACCATCACTGGGATGGGATGCGCCGAGGTGCATGTAGACACCGTCGCAGATGTCGCGCAAAAGCTGGCCGAGGTCATCGAGCGCCAGCGGGAGGCGGCGTGATGTTGGAAGCAAACAAGAAGCTGGCTTTGCAGCAGACCATCGATGGCATCAAAGCCTGTGTCACATGCTTGGAGAGCCAACTCAAAAACCCTGACGACAAAGCACTCATCTATTTTCTAGACCGGACAATACGCGAGTGCCGACATCTCAAGTACGAGATCGAGCTTGAAAGCCAAGCGGCAGAATGACAGAGAGGAGGCGGCTGCGGTCGCCTCTTCCTTATTTATTTATGACTGTATTTTTTACTCAGGACGCAGGCCGCAGAGCGCAAGGGATCGAGGAACGTGTGACCCCCGCCCGTCAATAAACCCACCCAATTCCGCGCGCAGTTAAAGGCGCAGTCAAGTAATTTATTTAGTTTTTTTGTTAATATTTTTCTTGGCCCGATCTCTTAAAAGGGGCATACTCGGAATATGGGAATTATCCCATTGTTGAAGCCATCAACTAGAGGAGAATAGAAAATGATGGAAGATGAAACAAAGAAGTTAGAGCAGAAGCAGGATGTGCTTACCAGCTTGCTGGAATTATATAAGTACACTCGGGGCGAGATCGTCCGCATTGATGCACTGAACCATTTGAACACAGTGTCCAACTTCGTCCGCGAAGTCATCGCCGAACAGAACGCTGACGTGACTGTGGCCCACCCGATGAAGGGAAAGCCAAAGGTTGCCGAGGCCAAGGTCATCAAGGCCATAGATCTGCTGTCCAAGGAATGGCTGTCCGCGCAGCAGCTTGCCGGTCGTGTAAATCTCAGCAAGAGCAGCGTGGTCACCGCGTTGATGCCCGCCGTCCGCAAGCGGGCTATCGTGGCAACACAGCGGATGGGTAAGTTGGCTAAGACCAAGTACCGTGTAACAAGCATCGGATAGATCGCTGTCGATGGCACTAGGCTCACGCTGGAACAGCGATCTTGTTCCTCCACAGCGTGAGCCATTTTTTTCTTCTAATGCCCGCTACTTTGGGCGAAGTGCGCAGGCCGCAGAGCGCAAGGGATCGAGGAACGTGTGGCTTTACTCCCCCCCTCCCCCCCAGCGTACGGCGGGTGCCGCAGATGCCAAGACTGTTTTTGAAAAAAGATTTTGTTAATATAAAGCCATCGTTAACCTACTTGGAGACATCGAACATGACTAAGAAATTTTTTGAACACGGCTACAACACATGTGAGCATCGCGATGAAAACGGCAACAAAGAATATACTTGGTACGAGTACGACGCGCGCGGGCTGGCGCTCGGTGGTCGCATGTGCCACCTGTGCTGCGACGAAGTCGAGGCGGACAACCGCAAGCGATACCGCGAGGATGTGTTCACTGATTCAAATTACTGGCATGATGAGGATCTAGAGCCAGAGGCCGGTGTTGGTCGCGATGAGTTCAGTGGATACTAGGAGCAACGGCGGGCTGAATCAGCCCGCCGTCTTTTTGTGCCCGCGTCCCTTTGACAGCAAAGGCGCGCAGGCCGCAGAACGCAAGGCCCGCCAGTGGATCATGGCCCGCGAAACACGGTTTTTTTGACAGCGACGGCGCGCAGGCAAGGCCCGCAAATGAAAATAGAACGGCCTGACACGGTACACGGTGCAAGAAAAACCGAAACGGAATTCTGCGAAATTCCAATAAATCCGAGGAAATAGCAGGGAATCCCATTTCTGCAAATTGGTTTTTTATTGTGCGGGCTGGGATTATTTGCAATACTGTTTTAACAACCCATAACGAGGAATCTAAACCAATGCAGATGCAAACGAGATATATAAAAAGCCGCCGCAAAATGGCGGGTTACACGTTTAAAGTGTTGAAGCCTGTCACCAATAAGAAGCTATTAAAAGAGGTCATAAAAGGCCGATTCAAAGGTTATCGCGTCCACACTCTGACGCTAGAAGAGCGGGCAACATGCCCCGCAACATGTCACCATCTAGAGTCTTGCTATGGCAATAACATGCCATTCGCACACCGGCTGGAACATGGTCCGGAGTTAATCGCCAAGATTGACGACGAATTAAAAGCCCGCCATGAAAAGCTGACGCTGGTTCGGTTGCATGTTTTGGGCGATTTTTGGTCGGTCGAGTACGTCGAACAATGGGGCAGGTGGCTGGATGATCACCCGAAGCTGGCCGCATGGGGCTACTCGCATAACTGGCCCGACAGTATCATTCCATTAGAACGCGACATTGGGCAAGCCATCCAACGGGTGAAGGATCGGCATCCTGACCGGTTCAGAATTCGCTGGTCTGATCGCCCTGATTTGCCAGACAGTGCCAACAGTGAAGCGTTAGCGCAGCCGGTAAAAGGTGAAAGCTTGATTTGTCCAGAACAGGAAGGCAAGACCGGCGGTTGCGGTGATTGCGTCCTGTGCTGGGAAATGCCCGCGCGGAACATCATTTTTAAAACTCATTAACAGGCGGCGGCGTTCCCTTGGGACGTCGCGTTTTTTTCATGCCCAAAATTTCAACCGCATCAGATCGCAAGGCCGCAGATATGTCTGAAAGCGCGGACGCGCAGACAGGTTCCGGCCATTTGTCACGCGGGCCGCAGAGCGCAAGGCAGTCCGCAGAGCGGTACAGGAGCGCAGTCTTTGCCCCCTCTTCTCGCAGCAGGAAAAACGACGCCCCGCCGCATCTAGTGTGCGACAGGTGCCAAGCAATTTGCGACTCGGCAATCCGGACACGGTTTTTCTTTATGACCTTGAGTTCAAGCCAGCACGGCACACCATCGATGACCAAATACACGTCTGGCATGCCAGTGCCTGTGCGGTTTTCAACTCGATTCCAGTGGGATTTCCTCGGCAGGTGCTGCTTGAATGACTTCCAGAGATTTTGTTCCGGCTGGGGCATGTTCGATCACTTCGCCTTCTATGAAGGCCGCAGGGTGGCTTTTTCTAATCTCAGCAAGACGCGCCGCTATCTCTTCGCGGGACAGTTTATCAAGCTGGTGAGTGTGGTTCTGTTCGCGCCTGTCGATGGTCAGACCGCCAAGCGCAGACCTGATCTTCTCTGCGTTGATCGCCGCAGAGAATTGTCCGGATTCTTCAGCACTGCGGGACAGTTCGTCCAGCCGTTTCAATTGGCCAAGAAGCGTGACGCCGTACCGGCGTTCTTTTTCTTCGCGCAAATCTTTTATCAATTCGACAACATGTGGATAATCTCGGCCATTCAAGAACAGGCTAGCCGTCTTCGCCGCCTGACCTTCTGCATAGCCAGCCTTACGAGCGCATTCCGCGTTGGAATAAACACCCTCGACAATATAGCGGGCAAATTCTCGCTGGCGATTATTCAAACCAGCGGGTCTACCGGCAGATCGTTTTTGCTTTTCCATTCTGCCATTATAGTTTCTGTCATATTTTTTAAAAGACTATTTACTAAAATATGGCTGGAGGGTCTGACTCCGTGTAACCAACGTAACGAGGGTGTAACGAACACATTGTTGCTGACCAACGGTTACAGAGCACTCGTTACGCCGTTACGCTCGTTACGCCACTTTTACAAAATAAAAAACAAAAACAAAAAAATATGGGGGAAACTGTATATAACCGTTTTTTCTGTTTACATAGCTGGGATGTTGTGGGAACATTCCTAGACATCAACGAGAGGAGACTTCTAAATGAGCAGAGACGATATCATCGAGAACGTAAAGGACGCCAAGTTCCAAATCGAGTTCATGGCACTAATGCTCCTGTCTGACAGGACAGATGAAGCGGCGACCGCATACGAGAAGGCACTGGCCAAGCTGTCAGAGATTGTAGGAGACGCACAATGAACCGTGATCCGGCGACCAAGATTCAGTTTGTCTGCGACCAGTGTGTTGGGACAGGTTACCAGCCGGTCAACAGCTATGAGATTGATGCGTGTCCTGAGTGCGACGGCACAGGTTTGATTGATCATCTTCCAAAGCGTCACAGTTATTACGACGACATTCTATATGTGAATGGCGACCGTTATCAGAAGGTGGGTTGAGATGAGCAATGATCTAAAAACCGTGCACGGCAGTCCAAGGGACCGTGGATCGGCGGACAGGTATTATGGTCGGCGTTACAACCCGCATTGGGAGTGGTACAGCGATCATGGCTGTCAGCGCATAGACTCTGAGCACATGACTGTCGAGGAAATTGCCGAGTACAACGAGGGCTGGCATGGCGAGACGGGCGAGAAGGTCTGGTCTGATCCGGAGCCGAGGGAGGACTATTGAAATGAAGACGTATGAAGTGACGATTCGCGCGACGGTGACGAAGACGTATGAGGTTCGTGCTGTGGATAAAGAGTCAGCGGAGGATTTGGCTCATGACATGTTCACTGTGTCTTGTGAGGGGCCGGAGAAGTATCAGCAGGACACCCTTGAAGTAGAGGAGGTAAGCTAATGGCGAGGATCATTGAGGCCGAGTACCATGTACAGGCCACACATTTCTGGGAGATCAAGGAGATTGAGGGGTGGCCGGTTGATGACGAGGGCCAGCCGCGTGATATCAAATCGGCACATGACTTCTACATCAAGTGGGGACTGCTGCATGTGCAGTGGGACAAGGATGGTCACAGGTTCGAATACGAGCCGACGAGCGAGGAGAATGGTGACGGCATGGACTACAAGTGGCCGGACGCCGAGTACGTCGATGGCGAGAGGTTGGACTGATGGAAGAACTACCGCTCGACCATGAGCCTAGCCTCGACCATTGGGCGAAGGGTATCGCCGACGAGGACGTAGCCACCGGCTACCACACAAACTGGGATCATGCCTATGAAGAGGCATGGCACGGGTTGGATGCTGAATACAACTACACCTACGAGTATCAGGGAGAAGAGTGATGGGTAAGGTAAGTGATTGGCTGATCGGCATGGAAGAAGATGCCGCGTGGATGAGCCGTGATTCGTGGGCCGCCGAGCATGGTGCGACGAATCTGCGAGTCTATGACGAGGTGCAGGAGGACATGACAGGTCAGCGTTCTCCAAGGAGACGGGACGAGACGCCTGAGATGTTGCAGGAACAGATCAACAGGCTGGAGGAGATATTCCGTGGGAAAGATTGATAAACGAAAGGCGTACTGGGTTGAGATTCAAATGCCAACGTCCGCTTTTGGCATCACCCATAACGTGAACCTGACTGTTTTTGCTCACAGCAAAGCTGTCATCTTGAACATGTTCCGTGACTACGCGGTAAGGAGGATTGATGTCAGCCCCTTCCACTGATCCCAGACTGATGCATGTGGCCGACGAGGTTCGTCGGCTCATGCGCGAGTTCGGTGATCTGTGTTTTGACGAGGCACCGCAGGATGAAATCGATGCGGCTTGGCGACAGTACATGTACGTCAAGCAGTTACACAGGAGAGGAGTGGAGTATGTGCCTCGATTCTAATCGGAGATCGAGGGCGAAGCGGAGAAAGGATGCGATTATAGCACTGGGCGGGGCATGTGCTCGTTGCGGCGAGTCTGACCCTGTCGTGCTGGAGATCGACCACATCTTGCAAAGGGACAAGGATTCCGAGGTGAAGAAGAACGGGCAGCATAATTTCAACGAGGTGAATCGGATGGTAAAAAGCAACCGTGATCCGTGTACCAAGTTCCAAGCACTGTGCGCTAACTGCCACAAGCGGAAGACCAGAGACAACGAGGATTGGAAGCGTCATGGATGACTATGAAGGCGTCGAGTGCGACCAATGCGGTGAGAGATGCTGGGAACATACCAGCTATTTTGGGGACATTCGTTGCGACGAGTGTGCCTGTGAAGACGAAACCTATAGAAGGGAGATTTTAGGTGAGTATATATGACAAGCGAGTGACGCGCGAAATGCGTCAGACCATGCTGAAGATCCACAACGATCTGAAGGATATCAAGAACACGGTCGAGGAATGCAACGACATGTGGCTGTCTGATCTGCGGAAGATGGATGCAATCATCCACACACTGCATTCCGAGTTTGATTTCAAGCCGCCGCAGACAGTCGGCGCATACTGGGCGGACTATGTCTTTGCCGAGGATGTGAAAGAGGAGGACGAAGAATGAAGGTCGTGCAAATCGGTGGTGTGCCTGACGAGGTTGAATACGGCACACAAGGTGAAATGTTCATCGACATGAGTTATGGACTCCCTGCACAAACGCAGGCTGCTTTGGTGGATTATATCTATGATTCGCTGGTTGACATGGGCAAGCTGCCGAAAAACTCGTTTGGATGGCGGTTGCAAGCTATCGTTTTTCCAGAAGACTACCAATGAAGACCGTCTGGGTTCTGTTGCTGGTCACAGGGTTTGGTGTCGATGAGTTCGACACCAAGTCTCTGGGCGGCTACGATACTATGGCAGAGTGTCATGTGGCATCGACTCAAACATTTTGGGAAAACATGCCTATTAATCAGGAAGCGCTTTGCATTAGGGTTGAAAACTGGGGCGTTGAGGAGAAAAAATAATGGAAGACAAACAACCAAAAGTGGGTTCCGGTGCCGAAATGGTGATCGTTTCAAAAGCGGTAAACGCAATGATGGATCGATTCGCAAAGCGGGATATTGATCCAGATCTGATTGCATATGTATTGATGACTGCGGGGGCAACTCTTTTGCTGGCCAACAACCGCTACAATCCATTATTCTATAATGAAGTATTGTCTGCTGCGCTACAAAGCGCGAACCAAGCTGTGGTTGAGAACTTGGATGAAGAAGAAGGAACGCAGCATTGATTGACCCAGGAGACGGGACATTTGAACGGCGGCTGTCGTTGGGGCGGTGCCCTAAATGTGACACAGCACTACCTGAGCTTAACCAGATTTATTGGCCGGTGCGTTGTTCAAATTGTGATCTAGAAATATCCATGAACAATGAATCGTGGACCGAGGATGAAGAATCGCTGGCTATGAAAGCTGGTGCGTTGGAATAAGCGGGAGGGGTGGCATCTCCTCACAGGGCGACAAGGGTAGCGTCCTCAAGGCCATAGATGTTGTTTTTGCACCCGCCCGCGAGGCTTATGCATCGGGTGCAACTATTTATAAAAGCCGTGCCGCCCCCTGCCTTTTTTAGGATGTTTTTGAGGCAGAGTAGATACGGTAAATCTATGGAATACCCCTTTTTAACAGGAGACTTGAATGGCAAAGGAGACATTACTAATGGCGACTGAGCAGGATATTGCGGGCAAGGCTCCGCAGATGGAATGGGCTACTGCGGTTCAGGTGATCGAGTGGTGCGTCGATGAGATGCTAGACAAGATCGCCGAGTGGCCTGATGATTATGGGCCGGGACGAGCAGATGAGGTCATGGAAGCATGGCAACGGGTTCTGAGAGGGTGATATGTTTGTTGCGATAATAGCTGTCTGCTTTGCGGCGGACGTGAATGGACTGCCGGTAAACAAATGCTACATGCGTCAAAGTGATGAGCGTTTTAAAAGTCTGGCTATCTGCGAAGCGTGGTCTTACCGCAACGAAGAGAGTATGTTCCGAGCGATGACGTTAGAGTCTACAGAACCGGTGGTTATCAACATTGTTTGCCGTACCGCTGATAAGGAACAGACATGAAACAACGTGACCCCAACTGGCATGGAATTCGCAGGCATCATGTAGTGCCTGACAAGCGTGACAAACTTCTGACGGATATCCATAAATCTATGGTGGACAATGTTCAAGATCGCTGCCCGCGATGTGGACGTACCGGTAAGATTGAAGTACATGGGCACTACCAGTGCGCTGCATGTGGCAGCGTGATCGACGATTGTTGTCAAGGAGAGTGCTTAACATGAGTGACAATGTAGTTTCGTTTCCAATTAAGAAAATAACAAAGTCAACCGACCCTGTGTCATTTGTGTGTGATGCTGCGGGCCAAACATTTAAGGATGTGGTTATCATAGGTGAGAACAAAGAAGGTCAGGTGCAGATGATTACAACTGTCCCTGACCCAGCAGAAGTTCTATGGTACATGGAAGCCGCTCGTTTTGGGATTATGACGGGAGGTTTAGAGGATGAGTAAAGATGGAAAAAGATCAACAGGCTTGCTCAACAGTCCTGAAGTACACCCTGAACCTGACGATAACGTCGTCAAGTTTCCCACATCATCCGCATCTAGCTGTGCTGGTGGCGAAGAGGATGTGGGAGATGAATCACCCACCGTTTTCTATTTCGTCCCTGAGTGGGATACCGGAGAAGACGATCCCCCAGTTGGCTAGACTGGAGAATTGGATTCGACTGCCTTACGGGAGCAGGGTCACAGGCTATCATGGTCCTTTCTTGTTTCCCGATGAGGTGGAGGAATTGTACGACGGTCAGCGGTTCGAGGATGATCCTCGAGCCTGCCAGCCAGAGAATAAATACAGGCCGAGAGACAACAATAATATAACATATGCGTCTTCGGCATTGGGGTGGATATGAATGTTCAATTTCAAAACAGAGCCGTACGCTCACCAGCTTGAAGCACTCAAGCGTTCGTATGACAAGCGCAACTATGCCTACTTTATGGAGATGGGCTGTGGCAAATCGAAGGTGCTTATTGACAACCTGGTCTGGCTCTACGAGCAGGGCCGCATTGACACTGCGGTTATTGTTGCGCCGAAAGGTGTTTACCGCAACTGGGAGACGGCGGAGATTCCCATACATTTCCCCGAGGACGTTCCGCACAAGGTTTATGTATGGAATCCGAATCCCAACAAGTCTCAGGCGCGTAAGTTGCGCGACTCCATACAAGAGCGTGGTGTCCTGCGCATCCTTCTGGCAAACGTGGAAGGGTTCGCGACAAAGAAGCTGCCCGCATTTGTGGGTGCGTTCACACAGAGCAGCAGTTTCCTACTTGGCCTTGATGAGTCCACTACAATCAAGAATCCCAAAGCCAAACGCACTAAGACGCTGGTCCTCTTCGGCAAAAAAGCTGCATATAAAAGAATCCTGACAGGGTCTCCTGTCACCAAATCTCCTATGGATTTGTACGCGCAGTGCGCCTTTCTTAACGCGGATCTTCTTGGGTTCAAAAGCTATTGGTCGTTTCAACACCGGTATGCGATGACGCGCACACAGCGCATGGGTAATCATTCGTTCACTGAAATTATTGGCTACCGCAACCTACCGGAGTTAACAGACAAGCTAGGTACGTTTTCGTACAGGGTGACGAAAGAAGACGCACTCGACTTACCTGATAAAATATACACAACCCGTGAAGTCGCGATGACAGACGATCAAGCACGGCACTACAGCACTTTGAAGGGCGCTGCTATAGCACTGCTCGAAGGAGGTGAGATGGTGACGGCGCCGGAGGTGATGACAAAGCTGCTTCGTATGCAGCAGGTTCTATGCGGACATCTTATGACAGATGATGGAGAACTGGTTGAGGTAAAAAGCAATCGCATACAAGCGATGCTAGACACCATCGATGAGATGACAGGTAAGGTCATCATCTGGTCACGCTTCCGATACGACATAAAACAAATTGTTCGTGAGTTGAAAAAAGTCCATGGACCGGCGTCCGTGGTCAGTTATTTCGGCGACACCACAGATCAGGAACGGCAAGATGCGATTCGTGATTTTCAAACGGGTGAAGCACGTTTCTTTGTAGGCAATCCACAGACCGCTGGTTTTGGGTTAACGCTGACTGCTGCAACGAACGTGATCTATTACGCCAACGATTATAACCTTGCGACGAGGTGGCAGTCAGAAGATCGGTGCCACCGGATCGGGCAGAACCACAGTGTTTTGTATGTGGATCTTGTTGTGCCTAAGACTATTGACATCAATATCGTTAAGGCACTCAAGGACAAGATTGATCTGGCGGGGGTGACCTTGGGAGAAGAAGTGAGGAAGTGGCTTGAGGTTTAACACCTTTGAACTGCCGGTTGCCGGCGTTTTGTTCCGATGTGGGGCCAGGTTTGAATTGATGGGGGTACAGATGACACTGTCCCGTATCAAGATCGACATATAGAAGTCGGATACCGAGCTTCTTTTGTTTGTCTGTCAAGGTTCGGTTTACTATTGAACCGTCTTTTCGACGACCTGCTTTTTTTACGTCAAAGAACAGCCATTCATCGTTGGGTGATAACGCTACGATATCGACCGGACCCTGTTCCATAACGTGAGTGAATACATGACAACCCTGCGATATAAGCCAGTCAGCGGCAAGCAATTCGCACCGCTTGCCATCCTTGATTCGGTAGTCGATTGTCATAAAGAATCCTTTTTAATCCCAGCCCGGTGTGTTAGGGTTGCACAACATAGCGTGATCCACAAGGAGATAACATGGACAATACGCGGTACAAGTCAGTAGCGGTTCCAAATCAAGTGCATAAAGTCCTGAAGCATATTGCGGGCATCGAAGGGCGTACGATAGGAGGCCAGATGTCACATATTGTACGGGAATACAATGCAACCTTTAGGGGGCACGGCGACAGTGAAAAGTTCGGCGAATACCTAGAGAAGATAAAAATGGTTGACACGATCGCAACTGATAAATAAAACCGACTGCACACCCGAAGGGGTTAAACTTGTAACAAGGAGAGTGAACGATGAGCGATGTATTCTCGCTATTCGAAGAAGAGGCTGCTAGCGCCAAGGCGTTTGACCAAGTTAGCGAAGAGGGGACTACCCGCCTCTCCCGTCTGATCCGTCAGTCGCAACAGACTGACGATGAGATCAAGCAGACGGAACAATATCTCAAAGACCTGAAAGCCAAGAAGCGCACCATCGACGAGGAAGACATCCCGTCGCTGATGGAGGAGCTTGGCGTTGAGAGCTTGACTGTCGATGGCAACAAGGTCTCGGTCGATAAGTATGTGTCAGCCCGAATCCCTGATGATCGTAAAGCAGAAGCCTTTGGCTTTTTGCGATCTATTGGTGAGGGAGACATCATTAAGAACGATGTCGTGGTCACCTTCGGTATGGGTCAGGACAATGTAGCGGGGGCCGTGATCGATGATCTTCGAAACCAAGGTCTCGAGCCAAACCAAAAGACACACATTCATCCTATGACTCTCAGGTCTTGGGTGAAGAATCGTGTCGAGTCTAATCAAGAACTCGACTATGACGTTTTCGGCGTTTACGTCGGCAATCGTGCTGTGATTAAAAAGGGGTAAACCAATGAGCAAAACAGCAATAGCAGAAGCCACCACCACCTCCGTCGCTCCGGCGGATCTTATGGACATGTTTGAAGAGAACGCGGGCGCTGGTCTTGAGAAGATCGGTTCCGACGAGATGCAGATTCCGTTTCTGCGGATTCTTCAGGCACTGTCGCCACAGCTTAACAAGCAGGACTCCCTGTATATTAAGGGTGCGGAGCAGGGCGACCTGTTCAATACCGTATCGAACCGCATCTATAAGGCGGACGAGGGTATGGTCGTCATCCCCGTGGCTTTCGAAACCAAGTATCTTGAGTTTCAGCTTCGGACTGCGGGCGGTGGTTTCGTAGGGGAAAAGAATCCGAACGACCCTGATCTCACTCGTACGACGAGGGAAGGACCGGCAGAAATCCTGCCGTCGGGCAACGAGCTTGTGCGTACGCATCAGCATCTGGTTCTGGTTTATGACGAAGCTACCGGCGAGTATGAGCCAGCGGTCATGGATATGAAGAAGACCCAGTTGAAGGTGTCTCGCAAGTGGAACTCGCAGCGTAAATCGGTGCGGGCAATGGGTAAGAATGGCATGTTCCTTCTGCCTATCTACGGCACGGCTTGGCGTGTGTCTTCGATTGCGGAAAGTAATGACCAAGGTAGTTGGTATAACTTCCGTGTCGAGCGCGTCGAAGATGTATCTAAGATGGGCAACGCGATGCTTGAAGCCAAAGAGATGGCGGAGAGCTTCCAGAAGGGTGAAATTAAAACGGCAGCAGCCTCGAAAGAAGAGATGAAGCAGGCTGATTCGTTTAGCGACGAAGTACCGTTTTAACCAGTTGGGGGTGTCGCTTGGGCTGTATCGTGCCGATTACAGCCTTTGTCACAGGCGGCATCCCCATCCTTTTTGGAGGAAGCCATGTCCCTTGCGGAGAGGTTCATGGCAGCGTTTGCCGGGTTTGGCGCTGCACATGGACGTACAGATATTTCAGAAGAACGAAGAGCCGGGAAAACAAAGGCAAAGTCTTACGTCGTCCGTAAACCTTTGACTGTTGAGCTTGTTCAGTCCCACCTTGATGGTGGCGACGGTGTGGGTGCCATCCCAATCAACGAGGACAACAAGTGTAAGTTTGGCGCGTTGGATATCGATGTGTATCCGCTTGACCATACCGCGCTTATTAAACAGCTATCTCAAAACAATGTACCGTGTATCGTGTGCCGTTCTAAGTCGGGCGGTGCCCACGTATTCTTTTTCTTTAAGGAGTGGATGAGTGCAGGTGAATTCAGAGACAAAGCTGCGGAAATTGCAGCGCTTTTGGGCCACGGTAAATGCGAGGTGTTCCCAAAGCAGGAGCAGGTTCTCGTCGAGCGTGGTGATGTTGGGAACTTTATTAACCTTCCGTACTTTGATGCGGAACAGACGATGCGTCCGGCGATTCTACCGGACGGCGACGGGGCCACGTTAGAGCAGTTTCTCGACATGATCGATGAGGTTAGCGTCGATCCAAATGAGTTTCGTAAGCTGCCAATTGGTGGCAGCGTTGACCTTTATCCAGACTACATTCCATGCGTACGACAGATGTTGGCGATGGGTATATCTGAGGGAGGCCGGAACAAGTTTGCTTTCCAACTTGGAATCTTTCTAAAGAAGTACGACGAAGTGAACTGGAAGACACTGCTTGAAGAGCACAACGCCAAGGACTTCCATCCGCCCTTGCCTGCGTCAGAGATCGTGACGATTCAGAATCAGGTTGAGAAGAAAGAGTGGGGTTATCTGTGCAGCGAGGAGCCGATGGCATCCTACTGCAACAAGAATGTCTGTCGCACCATGACGCATGGAATCGGCGGCGGTGGATCGTTGCCCACGATTAGTGGTTTATCAGTTGTTATGTCTGAGCCGCGCCTGTGGTTCTTGGACATCGATGGGCGACGTTTAGAGTTAGACACAGATCAGCTACAGAACCCACGACTGTTTCAACGGTGCTGCATGGAACAGCTTAACTTTATGCCGGAGCGGGCCAAGGATGCTGACTGGCAAAGTTTGATTAACAACCTAATGGACAACTGCAATCAGATCGAAGTGCCCCAGGAGCTAACATACAAGGGGCAGTTCACAGACCTTTTGGAGGGGTACTGCACGGGCCGTGTGCAGGCTGTAACTGTCGAAGAACTCATGCTTGGCAAACCTTACACTGACAACGAAGAGCAACGGACATACTTCCGCCTTGACTCGCTGATGGAATTTTTGCGGCAGAAGAAGTTCGATAGCTACACGAGGGCGCAGATTCAAGAACGCATCAAGGAGATGAACGACGGTACGGATTCGCACGGTGTCAAACGCTTCAAGACATCTGGCGGCAAATGGAAGTCAGTGCGCGTGTGGTGGGTGCCAGAGTTTGCTGCCGAGGTGTCAACACCTGATATTGCTGTTGCCAGCACGGAGGTGCCGTTCTGATGGAGACGACAATCTTTGGCCCTCCGGGCACCGGCAAGACCACCCGCCTAATCAGTATCGTGAAGGACGCTATCGCCGCTGGCATGGATCCGAACCGTATTGCGTTTATGTCATTTAGCAAGAAGGCGGCAGAGGAAGCTAAGACTCGCGCAATGGCTGAGTTGGATGTTGACTCTCGCGACTTGATTTGGTTTCGAACGCTGCACTCATTAGCCTTCAACTGTCTTGGCATGAGGGGACAAGATGTGTTTAAGGGCGCAGACTTCCACAAACTTGGGGAGCTTGTTGGCTTAGAGTTTAGAGCCAATGCTTCGAACAACATGTCTGATGGTGTGTTGTTTATCCCCGGAGCGGGCGGCGACAAGTATCTGTCTATGGTTCAGGAAGCACGGGTGCGCGAGGTTACGATTGAACAACAGTTCAACGATGCAGGTGATTACAAACTGCACTTCCAACAGCTTCGGGTCTTGGCCAAAGCATACGAAGATTTAAAGAAGGAGCTTCGTAAGCGCGATTTTGTGGACATGATTGAGGACTTCATCGAGCAGGGAACTAGTCCGCGCTTTGATTTGTTAATCATCGACGAAGCGCAGGATCTGGCACCGCTGCAATGGCGTATGGTTAAAGAGGTTCTGGTTCCAAACTCAAAGCAAGTCTACTACGCCGGGGACGACGACCAGTGCATCTATTCATGGATGGGGGTTCGTGTGTCGGATTTCTTGGGGGCTAGTGACCGTAAGGTGGTGCTCGACAAGTCGTACCGTGTACCGTTGACCGTGCACAAATTTGCCGACCAGCTTGTACGGCGAGTCGCTACCAGACAGGAAAAGATTTGGCAACCCGTCGAAAGAAAGGGCAATCTTTCGTGGCACCGTGATATCATGGAGTTGGACTTGGAGAGTGGTGAATGGTTGATTTTAGCCCGGACCAATTACATTGCGAATAAGATCGCCTCCCGATTAAAGGATGATGGTTATCTCTTCTGGAGAGAAGGGGCCGGTTGGTCTCTGTCACAAAATGTCCTAGACGGAATTGAGGTATGGCTAAAATTATGCAAGGGCCAAGACTTGTCAGCGGAGGAACTGAAGAAGTTCTCCAAGATACTGAACGGAAATGTTATTACCAAATCTGGGCGCAAAACCCTCGGATCATTAGACCCAGAACAATCCTATACCCTCGACGATTTGATCGCGCAGTGCGGTCTGAGCGCGACAGCGGAGTCGCCGTGGATGTCTGTCTTGAAAGTTTCGGACAGGGAGATCGCCTACATTACATCGGTACGGCGGCGGGGGGAGAAATTACTATCTGGGAAACCGAGGATCCGGATATCGACGATTCACAAAGCCAAAGGTGGCGAGGCGGATAACGTCGCTCTCTTTCTAGATTCCAGCAAAGCTTGTGTAGAGAACCTTGACCAAGACAGCGAGGTTAGGGTTTTTTATGTAGGTGCTACTCGTGCTAAAAAACACCTGCATCTAATTGAATCAACAGGATATTATGGATTTGCTACATGACAAAGAACAGAGAACAGTTTCTGCGAGAAGCAGAAGAACTAATCAATGGGCCAAGGGCCGAGGACTATGGGCCGGCGCTTGTAAATCATGAACGCATTGCCACAATCTGGAACGTGCTGCTTCGCAAGAAGCTGCTGGATAAGATCACACCAACCGAAGTGGTCGCCATGATGGTTGGGCTAAAGCTGGCGCGGCTTGCCGAGGACATGCACAAAGATGATTCGTGGACCGATATTATTGGGTACGCGGCTTTAGGGGGAGAGATATCTAATGACGAATGAGTCACATCAGTATCATCTGCTAGAACAAGACATAAAAGATGTCGCATGGGGCAACATAGACAGCGACTGGTCCCCACCGTCGTCATTCCCCGATCTTACAAACTACGATAGGATTGCAATTGATTTAGAAACCAGAGACCCAAACCTGACAACCAAAGGGCCAGGATGGTGTCGTAAAGACGGCTACATAATTGGTGTTGCTGTCGCAGCGGGTGACAGTTCTTGGTACTTCCCCATTAAACACGAGACCGGGAACCTGCCCCGGTCTTCTGTTATGGCGTGGCTAAAAAAGCAGATGGCCACCCCAAATATCGAGAAGGTGATGCACAATGCGTTGTACGATCTTGGTTGGCTTCGTGCGGAAGGGATTGAAGTACAGGGCAAAGTCATAGACACAATGGTGGCAGCACCGCTCCTGAATGAAAACCGTCGGTGGTATAACCTAGATTCGTTGGCACGAGATTATCTTAACGAGCGGAAGAACGAGAAGATGCTCCGTTCTGCTGCCGGAGAGTTTGGAGTTGACCCGAAGAAAGACATGTGGAGGTTGCCGTCTCGGTATGTAGGACAGTATGCAGAACAAGACGCTGCTGTCACACTGAGACTATGGGAACGATTTCGCACGGATCTTGCAAAAGAAGAATGCACTAGCATTTTTGAGCTAGAGGTTAGTTTGATACCAGTGCTTTTGGATATGAAATCTGCCGGTGTTAAAATCGATCTTGATCGTGCAGAACAAGTAAAGAAAGACCTGAAGCAGCGTGAAGATCGTTTACTTAAAGAAATAAAGGTAGAGACCGGCATCTTTGTGGAGCCGTGGGCTGCTACATCTATAGCAAAGGCGTTCGACGCTCTTGGGTTGACCTACCAAAGGACAGAGAAGACTAATGCGCCAGCCTTTACAAAAGCTTTTTTGGCGAACCACCCTCACCCGGTGGCGCAAAAGATTGTACGACTTCGTGAATTTAACAAAGCCAACACAACATTTGTCGAAACTATTCTTGAGCATTCGCATAACGGTCGTATTCATTGTGATTTTCACTCTCTTCGTTCAGATGAAGGGGGCACAGTTACCGGACGATTTTCTTCGTCCAACCCGAACCTCCAGCAAATCCCAGCAAGAGACCCTGAAATCAAGAAAATGATCCGTGGTCTATTCATCCCAGAGGAAGGGGAGAAATGGGGCAGCTTTGACTACGCTTCTCAAGAGCCTCGTTGGTTAGCGCACTATTGCGCAACATTAACGGGTGCTCGGCGGGATCCTCGTATTGATGATGTGGTGCAAATGTATCACGAAGGCAATGCTGATTTCCACCAAATGGTTGCAGATATGGCAGGTGTATCACGCAAGGAAGCCAAGACTGTGAACCTCGGTATTATGTACGGCATGGGTAAGAAGAAACTGGCCGGCGTTCTCGACATCACCGAAGACGACGCCACACATCTGCTTTCAGGATACCATGAGAAGGTGCCGTTCGTGAAAGGTATCGCCGATCTTGCGATGGAACAGGCGCAAGAGAAAGGTGTGATCCGTACATGGATGGGGCGCAAGTGCCGGTTCGACATGTATGAGCCTCGCTCGTTTGGCTACAACAAGCCAATGCAATTGAAGGAGGCGCTGGAACATTACGGCGGCAAGGGTATGATCCGTCGCGCGTTCACGTATAAGGCACTGAACCGACTAATCCAAGGATCAAGCGCGGACCAGACCAAAAAGGCGATGGCTGTTTGTTATTCAGAAGGTCTCACACCAATGCTCACCGTTCACGACGAGTTGTGTTTTAGTGTGAACTCCTGTGAACAATCGGAGAAGATTGTTGAAATCATGAAGAGTTGTGTACCAGACTTGAAGGTGCCATTCGACGTGGACGCCGAGCTTGGGGACAACTGGGGAGAAGTTGGATGATACCGAAGTGCTTTGCCTGCGGCTGGAATCTAATCTGGGGCGGCGACCATGACGTTGAAGACGATGAAGATCACTTCATGGTCTCCAACTTGTCATGTCCTGAGTGTAAGGCGTTCTATCTTATGTATCACCCAACGCCGCCATCCGATGAGCCAGACGAGATGCCCGATTCGGGGTCTGTTTAGCCCACTTCGAGTCCAACATCTGACGACTGGCCTCTGCCCAGTCCTTGGAATCGACCGCAGCTTTCATTTTTTTGAAGCCTGTTAGCCGAGGACGGCCTAATTGGAAGCACATGTTTGCGATGATCAATTGTAGCTCTTCTGACAACTCATTGAAATCATTATACAATAATTCGCAATCTCGTACAGTTCGTTGAATGTCCTCGTGGAATAGTTCATCGACGTGCTCCTGAGAGACCTCTGAGCCTACTTCGAAGCCGTGAAGCTCGTCATTTTCAGTAATTAGATGACCAATTCCGACGGTAGGGTATCCAAGATGGTCCAAATAGATCTCGAGCTTGCATCCTTCGTCGGCGGCTAGCTCTTTTTGCAACTGTTCTAGGTTCATGGGTTCTTCCTTACATGCAAAGGTCTTCATACTTTGTAGTATGAAGACGATGACTACTCAAGTCTCGTGATTCTTGAATCATCAACAGCTTTCTTATCAGAGCAAAAATCATCCTACCGCTTTCCTTCTTCTTGCGATTTGCAAATCCCGTGGATCTTGAAGCAAGTCTTCGACACTGACTGGTGGAATTAAATTTGCTGCGGAACCGGTTTGTACGGGGGGCGGTGTTGGAGTGGGCTGCGGCACAGGTGCAGCATCCGTGGACCGTGCTCCGCTGTCCGAAGTTTTAATCGCCTTCGGTATAGGTGTTTCTTTCGGAGATACGAAACGATCAGAATCAAAAGCATCTGAAGGTGGTTTTTCTGGATCATCCGGGTCAATAGACAAGCGACGAAGATCGCGCTCCATGATCCGCAACAATGACTTTGGAATATCGTGGTTTTTATCTTTAGCTTCATCCAGCTTTGCGTCGGCTGGGCTGTACGGCAAAAACTCTCCACGAAGCAATGCCTTCATTTCGTCTTTACCGACACGCTCTTTACGTAAAATTCTTTTTATGTCTCTTGTGCTCAAGCCTAAGTTTTCAAGTGCTCGTATTTGCACAGCCATTCTGCGGAAAGCGCCAAGTCGAGCTTGGTTCGCCGCGAGGTATCCATTTATATAGTCATTTTCCCCGGCGTAATCTCTGTTTACAACATCATTGAAAAGAGTTGCTGCGTCGGAGCGCTCAGATTTGAACTCGTTTGCCTTGAACTTTAAGACACGTTCTGGATCCACCTCTTGTGCGGACAGCCCTGTGAACAGCCGGAACAGTTCCCCTTCTGGTGCATACTTACGGCCCGTGCTCGGCTCTGTTTCGCTGATCCCAAATTCGGGCCGGCCTCCGAGTAAACTGCGCGGAAGTCTGGACAGCTCGATCTCAGAAACGTCGGCACCTACAGGAACCCGGAAAGGATCTAGGTTGCTTGGCCCCATTTGATTCAAAGCATGAATCAATGACCGCTCCATCTTCTTACCAAAGGTTTCCGAATCACGGTACACTTTTGCACCTGTCTGTGTCACACCGCCACGACCATACATAGACTCCGGCAGCACATCTCGCGCGACTGCAAAGGCAATTGACTCTGAAAGAAACGGTTCTGTCAGTTGAGCCAGCGCCGCATGCCCCGCTTGATATACCGTGTTAAATGCTCCACGTTGTAGTTTGTTGCTCTCATCGAGACTGTTTAAAGCAGCTTCAAATGGACGAATTAGCATGTCATACGGATTAAAGTGGCTGAAATCCAATACTTCAAGATAGCCTTTTTCATTTCTACCTAATGGTATGAAAGTAGAATCACGTTGATACGGCGCGGCTGTGATGTTGACCGCTTCCATTTCTTCAGGCGTAACACCAACAAGGTTCATTGCGGTGTCGCGAAGAGCCGGCCCTGCAACGTAGAATGTTCCAAGAGAACCCATGAGACGACGCATGCCAATCTCACGAATGCCTGCGTCATCGCTAGCAAGTTCTTTCATAGAAGTTTCAAGTGTGTTGAAACCCGTTCTTATTATTTCAGTAGGAAACGCAATAAAGTTACCGACGGGCAAAGCACGAATGTTTTTTACAAGTTGTGGGACTAGCTCGTAGTTAGGAACCAGGTTCCGCACGTTATCTGCTGCGCGAGTCTTGATTGCTTCTTCTATGGAAACTGCGTTTTCATCCCCAAGAAACTGCTTAAACCTTCTGGTCTGCGCATCAACAACTTTCTGAAACTGTTGATCGTCCATCGGGTTTTTGCGACGGCTGTTGGCCAGACGCTCCAACATCTTGGTATAGGCTTCGCGAAGTTTTGATTGCTCAAACTCGTAGTTGTATATTTTCCAAACATCGTCGCCCGCGCGATACGCATCAGCAGTTTTTCCAAGAAACTGCCACATAAGATTGCGTCGATTCAGTCGATCTAAAGAGCCTCCAAGCCCACTATCCTTTGGTCCGGTAGTGGCGACATCAGACACTAAGGCATGGTCTTCCATGACATTTTGACTTCGGGTGTTTGTTGCTTTGCGCAGGTTATCCTGTAGCTCCCGCAACTCCGCGCTGCTGCCAATGATGCCGCGCTGCTGAAGATCAGCCAGATACTCCACACCCTCGTCTGTCAGTCTGTAATCAGCAGACAAAAACTTTTTGTTAATCAGATCGCGTAGAACAATATCTACAGATTGGCCAAGACTTGCGCCCGAGCCAACATTTCCTTGCGCCAACGCAAACATACTTGCCGAGGTGACGTTACGAACTTGTGTGATTGGAGACAAAATTGTTTTGTTGAATTGAGAAATACCCTTCAACTTCAACATGCCACCATACATGGCTCGAAGTATGCCCCCTAAAAAGTTGTCGTCCGAAATGATGTTGCGTTGCAGAGAGCTAGCCATGGCCTCCGGAAGCGCAATGTTATGTAATGCCCCAAAAGCACTTTCAGACTGCCCTGGATCTTTCTTTATGATGTTTCCTGAAGAATCGGTTCTACCAATAATGTGATAGCCCTTCGTTCGCAAGTCCGTCATAACAAACTCTTCGGCGCCATCAATTTCCGCTTGAAGCTGTCTAACACGACCATCACCAGCGCCTTGTGCCACCTCGGACTCAAGTTGTAACTGTAGACGTTCTTGACGCTGCGCCACACGAGCCGGCACGTCGATGTATCGACCATCTAACTTAGGGCCGAGAACGTCAGCCGTGGCTGTCGGGTTTGTTTTACGAGCCTCTGCTAAAGCCTCGCGCTCCGCAGGATTTAAAAAGTCTTCGCCGTATTTACCGCGCCGGAACTGAGCGTCGAGCATATCGGCATCAGCGACTCGACGTATTATGGAGTAAAAACTATCTGTCGCAATGAACGTGGATAGATCAGACACCGTAGAAATGTAAGACTCTCGTGGGTTACGGACTTGCCCCAGAATTTCTTTAAGAACTGGGCTTTCAACCTTGCGTCTATTTAGAAGCTGAGTGTTTAACTTCCGGATTGGAACCTTACCCATGAACCCGCCCCAGCCGCGTTTGCCCATACCGGCGGGGGTCTTGGCAAGAACAAGACGAATGTATTCTCGCATCTGGCGCTCAGTTAAAGTATCTAATGTCTGTTCATCTGTTATACGAAGAAAATCACTTTCTTCTCCAAGCACACTTTTTATATGATTAAAGACGGTGTTTTCACTACGCCCACCTACACTGGTGCGAATCAAGTTAAATATTTCTTTTTCTCTTGCTGACCCGGCAGCAATATCATACTTGGGGTTTTCGTACGCCGCATATCGTTGCCGCAAATATCCGCCTAGTTCAGTGTTTTCGCGGATTGCTTTCATCAAAGATTCTCGACTCGCTTTCCCCGGTGCCGCAGTTTCAGGCAGTGCACGTACCGCGCCGGTCTCAAGCAGCCGGTTGGATAATTGGTCAATAATGTTTCGAGCCGATTTGTATGCGTTAAACAACTCATCTGGGATATCGTCTGGGCGCTTACCTGTCTCCAGAACGTCCATAAAAGCGTTCATCAAAGTTTGTTTTGTAATCGCTGTCTGTTGTCTCATTTCAGGACGAGCTAAAAACTCGTCAATCTTCTGTTCGACTTTTGTCAGTTGGCGGTCTGCTCTTTTAACATCACCTTCGACAGCAGCGTTGACCAGCGAGTTGGCTCTAGCAGCGGCTGGGTCAAGAAACCCGCGATAGCGAAGATTGGCGAATAGGTTAGCAATAATCGTGCTACTAAACCCAACCTTGTCGGATGCATCTAAGATCCGTGCTTCTTGTTTTAATATTTGATTGGTGGCTATCTCTAGACTTTTGCGGACAGCCGGCAGTGCCCCCACGGTAACCAGATCAGCAACCGTGGTCCGGCGGGCGCGGTCCAAGATAGAGTCGGGCGAAGATCGTGCAATAGGAGTTACGATACCCAGCTTATTCTGCAAAATGTCAGATGCTATTTCAACGGGGCGAGAAGCGCCAAACTTAAAGGTGCCTTTGAGTGCTGCTCCAAGCACAGGTGGTAGGACAACAGTGGCAATACCGGCCTCGACTCCAAGCAAAGTACGGTTCAAAAGCTTTGCACCAAGAAGCTCGAGCGCCGTTTCACCGACTTTACGTTCCGGAGACATGTCCGGGCCTAATTCAAAAAAGTCGTGTATGCCCTCGCTTTCATCTGACGACACAACAAAGTCTACTGCCGTTGCACCAACAGCCTGTTGGCCACTCAGCAAAAGTTTTTGTCTTCTGGTGAGACTAGACTTGCCTCTCCTTGCGCGAGTTAGCTTTTCAAGCCGTCCAAGTTTTGTGGCTTTTGATACAACTTTTGCACCGAGTCCCCCAGGAACGACGTACTGACCGACGACGTGTGAAATTTCACCGGCAAGAGTTGTTGCTTTTCCTTCTATGCCGGTTACTTCTTCAACCCCTTCGCCTACATCTTCAAAGCCCTTAACAATTGCGCCTGCAATTGGAAAAGGATCTTCTGTTGGAAGTTCGTTGTCTTCTTTAGGAAACAAGCTAGTGCCGCTGGTGTTGTACTTTACGTCATAGTACAACCCGACGAGTTCGCTTGTGGCTTTCGCACCCTCGTAAACACCTCTTGCGAGGTTGACCCCGATGTCCCCAAGAAGACCGCGTTCATCAGCTTTTTCGGGCACGTAAGGCGGCAATGGCTTATTTTCAGATGTGTTGTCGGATGTATTCTCTCGCTCGGATAAGATTTCCTTAATCCGTGCCGTAGCATCCTGCGCGCTTAAATCTTCTGGAAGCTCAAAGATCTCGCCCTTGTAATTCCATTTTTTCATATCAGAGATTTGGTCTACCAGTGGCGGGGTCTATAGTCTGGTCAGAGACAACTTCTGTTGCCAACTCGCCGTCATCGACGGGTTGCTTTTTCACTTTTATTTCCAGTATTGATTGTAGTGCCTCCGCGTCTTGCTGGCTCTTCAACCTGTCAAGGTCTAAAAGTCCCTGCTTTATCTCTCCCTCGTCATCTACGATCCCATAAAATTCTAGGTTGTTATAGTTACCAGACTCCCATAAAGCCTCAATCATAGGCCGAGCAGTTGTGCTTACGCCCGGACTTATACGGAATGCAGGTATTTGCTGCTGTGCTGCGGCCTCAGGATCAGTCGCTAACTTACCCAACAGCGTTGATACTGTTTTGGCTCTTTCGCTTCCATTCTCTACATCTGCAAAGTTCATTGACCCCACGATCATGGTCTCGCCAGCGGCGTCGGCTGTTCGAACAAGATCAGTCAGCTTCACAGACCCTTTGTTGAGGATCCAATTATTGAATATAGTAATACCTTCATTTGTCAGCTTGTAGCTGTCTGAATCGGAGAAATCGACTGTGCCGCCTTCTTCTTTCGGCACAACATAACCCGCAACATTCAACTCTCTGATGATGTCAGGAGTTTGCGCCGCCAGTGTGGCGTTCAGTGTCGCTGCAAACTTTTCTTTGTTGAAATCAATCGAGGCCCAGTTTGCATCTTGCGATGCAACAAACTGTATCAAACTGTTTTCAATCTGAAGATAACCTGTTGCTATATCTATTTGTTTAAACGCATCAGCCCTATCTTCTTGGCGAATCGAATCACCAAGCTGCGCCTTAAATTGTGCTGCTTGAATTTTAGCTGCACGGTTTGCAACATCAACGCTTCGCTGGTCTTGAAGCAGCGCCAACTTGGCAGAAGCAATCGCTCTGTTTTCTTCGCGCTCGGCTGCGCTGATGTCTTTTATGTCACGACCAAATGACTCAACCCCAAACGAAAGACCCCGTGCAATGTTTGTAAGCGCATATGGACTTTCACCAGCGGCAGTAGCTAACCCGGCCTTGATAAGAGACAGCCAGAAAGATGTCTTCTTGTCTTCGTTTGCAATCTGTTTGGGGCCACGTCCTTTGGTGTAGCCCAGAGACTCCATAGCCATGTCCTCAAAGTCGGCGAGGTTGTAGTCACTAAGAGTTGGCGTGTCTTCATCCATTGCATCAAAAGCATCTTGGTACAATTGGTTGACAGACTTACCGGCCACAACCACATCGTCTCGACCAGGCACATTTTCAAGAATGTTGTCTGTGGCCGCTCTCAGCCTATTAGCTGAATCCAGCATTGGCTGCGCAACTTTTGCGGTGCGGGCATCAACGTCATCGGGCAGCGTAAGCGGCTGTGTATCGGGCTTTGGTTTTGGCTCTGGTGTTGTGAAGGTTGTTGGTTCAGGGGCGGCTGAAACATCAAGTGGTCTGTCACCCGCAGCGATATTCAACGCAGGGGCAGACATATTCTGCAAGAGGCTTTCACCCGCACCTTGATTAAACACAGCAGGTTGAAACGGATTTTGAACTCCCGCCCCCGGAGCAGGGTTCGGAAGATTACGCATAGCTGCTTGCATTAACTCAGGGCTTGAAGCAAGAACACCAGTGGGCTGGCGAGATGCCCCCGGTGCTGTACGTGACCGGAACATCGGACGACTAAGAGGAGCGCGGCGCATAATTAAGCCCTTCCTAAAAAGCCAAGACCCTGTTGCGCCTGACCGTAAGCACCAAGACCGGCAATTCCAAGACCAAGGATTTGAGACATCGCACTAGGTGGCGGCGTTGTAGTCTGCGAAGTTGTTTGTTGCAAGGCTGGCACACCTTGGAAGATGTCTGACAGGAAGCCAATCTGTTGGAACGGCTGCTGCTGCTGACCGAGTATGTTTTGTTGGGCGATGTTGAGACCCGTCTGGTCCTGCTGTTGCTGCAACCCGCCAATGCCCAGAAGTGTGTTGATGTCCTGCACACCCATGCCTTGTGCCTGCGATCCCAGACCTGCAATACCTTGTGCCAAACCGCCACCAAGTTGCGCCTGCTTCAACTGCTGTGATGCAGCGTCCTGTGCAAGCTTTGAAGCCTGCGCGAAGCCTGCACTGCGAAGCCGCTCACCTGTACGAGCCTGCTGTTCCAGTGTGTTACGACCAATTTCTCCTTGAACAACAGCGGCTCGAGACCCACCAAAAGCTCCTGCACCAGCGGCCTTTGCGTTTGCAGCTTGCTCTTGTATCTGACCTTGACGACCAATGTCTGCCTGCGCCCGCTGAACAACGTCATCAAGATACGGGTCCATGTAATCTTGATACGCCGTCGGTGACATACTAGCACCGGCTGCGGTTTGCATTGCGCCTTCAAGCCCAGCCTGCGCCTGATCCAGATAAGGTTGATAAGAGCCAACCCCTGCGCCAAGAGCAGCCGCGATGGCATCCTGCTGTCCTTGAGAAAGAGCAGCCTGCTCCGCCGGAGCAAACGGCATCGAAAGGCCAAGACCACCATCGTCCGTTGGTTTAAAAAGTCCTTGGGCCGAGGTCAGCAGGTTCGCCAGATACTGCTCCTGAAACTCAGGAAGTCTGGTGATCATTTCTTGGGTTTGTGTAGCCATTATGCAGAAGCCTCCAACTCGGCCATCATATCATACATACGTGCGGCCCCGATATCTCTATCTCCGCCGCCCGCACCACGCACGGCCTTTGCTGTTACGACGAACTCACCGTCCGACAAACGTGCAGGGACTGAATCAGAAGTGCCGGTCCCTGGTCCTGTGACTTCGCCGCCATCCATGTAATTGAAGTTGGATATCTCGCGCTGATAGGCTGCAAGATCTTCCGGATCATTCAACTGATACACGTCTCCATCACGAGAACGGGCGGTAATGTCAAACATCTCACCTTTCGGAAACGGACGTTGACTTCCTATTTCTTCTTCTTCTTGCGTCAAAGCACCCAAGGCACCAAGGCTCCCAAGCCCGAGGGCTATCTTTTGCCCGGTACTCATGTCAGTAAACAGGTTACCAAATACACCAGAACCAGCAGCAGACTTCTGTGCTGCTGCTACATCGGCTGCGGTTACAGCCGGACTAACAGCCGCTGCGGGTATGCCCCCCGCAGGAACAGCAGAAGTAGAAGCCGCCACCGCAGGGTTTGTAACTGTCCCCGGTTTCAAAAAGCCCGCACTGCCAGGGAACATTTTACTCGCACCATACCCAAGCGCGCCACCAATCGCTGCGGTTTTCAAGGCATCCTCGACATCCTGACCTGCTGCAAGACCCCCGATTCCAGAACCGATGGCCGCGCCCATAGGCCCGCCAAGACCAAAGCCAACTGCGCCACCAATAACTGGCGCAGCTTTTTTTAGAATTTTGGTAAAGTTTTTAAACAGGCCCATCAGGTAACCACCTTCACTGTACCACTGTCATTATACAGAGCGCCCGTCTCTAGTCCAGAAGCACTTGTCGGTAGCCCTGTCAGTGTAATCTTTGTGCCCCGCATCTCACCGGGTGTTCTTTCTTGCGAAATAAATATCTCCAACGCACGTATCAAATCCGCCATGTACTGCGGATCGTAGTCAACCGGAGCTTCGGGCAATCTTGGTGGAGGATTTTGTACCTGTGCCACTACTGTCTCCCGTCTGGACGAATATCAATGCGCGGACTTCCGAGCTTCCACTTTGTGCCAAGTGCCGTAGAGTCAATGCGTAACGCAAACGAGCGCCCACGAGACCGGAGATGAAGCTGCTCCGTAAATGTTTCCACACTGGCAGATGTGATTGACCCCGTTGTGGTTCCGGAGTCCGTGTTATCAAACGAAGCACCAGGAAAACGACGCGACTTGATGGTAAACGAAGCTTGTGGACTACTAAGATTTGTCGAACCAATGAATGTAAGGTCGGGAATGACGCGTCTAATGTGGGTAAACTTATCGCCATCTCCTATGTCAATCGCTGCCGACTCGATAAACGAAGTCATGGCCGAGCCGTCATCATCAAAACCAAACTCGTGGTTAAAAATATATTGACTGCCTGCGGCAAGAGGAAAGGACCGTGTTCCGCGATCCAACCATGCCGTTCTAGCTAGACTGCCAAAGTACCATACCTTTTCGCCATAGTTGTATATGACATACTTGTCATTCTCTGTGGAGTTGGCCGACGGATAGAACCAGAATATCTCGCTAAACTCTGAGTTGATGCCAGAAGTTACCTTGTCAGACTCAGCCTTGTTGAAATCACCAAAGACCTTCTGCCTAACAGTGCATGGAAGCTGCTGCGTTCTACCAGCGTACACATAGAAGTTGTCGATACCCATCCAGTATACAACGTCTTCTGTTGCCACCGCTGAGTTTGGACCCATGATTGTAATGTTTGAGGCAAGCTGAGACAGACCAAAGGTAAAGGGCGGTCCAATAAAGCGCATGGAAAACAGGGCAGTGTCCGTCCACACCAGTATCTCACGCTTGGTTTCAACCGCCTGTACGAAGGTAGACCCTGCACCAAGTCTCAAGTCGCCTGCTGTGTTTGTGGCAGTTGGGAAGAAGTCTATCGGGTTTTCCTGACTGCTGAATCTGATCAACAACGGATCTTGTACCCCGTCGCCTTGTGTAGCACTGGAGTTTGCGCCCAAGCCATCTGCGCCAAAAACGATAACGTGCCTGTCTTGATCGGACACAAGCACTTGTTTTGCCTTTTGAGGTACGCTGGTCTTTGTGCCAGTGCGCGTAGATAATTCAATCGCACGAGTAGACAGGTTGTTTGTCCGGTCCCAGTAAAAGATGTTGCTATCTCGTGCGTTAATTAGCAGATCTTCACCGAAGTTATCGTGCGACCACAAACGTATCTGTGTTGTCGTCGTAAGACCACCAGATGCCGCAATACCCCAGCCAAAGTAATCATTGTCAGCACTAGCATTACCCACGATCAAAGTAACAGTTGCACCGTTTGCATGTGTCGAGGCTTCTGTGCCTGACTGCGCCCGTGTCACTGTCAGATCGTTTGTAGATACGTTGGTGACCTTGAGGATTTCACTGTCGATTAGAATGAAATCATCTGCCGCGATACCTGTGCCGCTGGTTACAGTCAAGGTTGTGTCAGAAGCAGAGAACGTGCCGCCTTCGTTGATGGTGGTTTCAAGCGCACCGGCTGCAACACCGCCGTACAAACCAGCACCCCAGCCTGTACCACCAACTGTCGAGTCCAAACCCACGTTGATTTGATATGCGCCTACAGTGCTTGATCCGCCGTTGCCTGAATCAGATGAGTTGGCTGCAACGCTGGCAGTAATCGTATAACTGTTGGCGTTAATGATGCTCACGACCTGATATTCGATGTTCAAGATTGCGGCTGTGATGTTACCACCAAGAGATGCTGCACCCGAAAACGTAACAAAGTCATTTTCAACTGCGCCGTGAGATGCGTCCGTAACAGTGATAGTTGTGCTGCCGTTTGTAGCGGCAAAGGTCACATCTCCTGACCCAGTTGTTAGACGAATAGGAGTGATGTCGTTAAAGCCGCCGCCTTCTTCAATGTAGTATTTAAGATGTGTGCCTATGCCCAAGTAATTTGATCCGTCGAGCGCGATCCAATTGTGTAAAGCTCGTGCAGATCCAAGATATGTAGAAGAGCTAAACTTCTCCCACCCACCAAGCTTTTCAGGGTAACCAAAACGAAAGCGTATCTTATCGCAGTCACGCCAGCCACCTTCGTTGGAATACGAGGTGACTTCTTGGTTTACACCGGGTTTGAATTGTAGCTTTGTTAAGGGCATCTACCACACCGTTATTTCAACATAACCTGTTTGTCCTGCGGCACTTGTTGTACTTCCAGCAGTTGCTGCCGCGCCACCCGCCCCGATAGAAATACTTAACGTCTCGCCGCCAACGCTATCTCCAATTACATATTTAGTTACTAGGTTTCCGTTGCCGCCAAAAGAACAAGAGATGTCAAAGTTGTTCATACCCGGTGCGCCACCTGCTGCCCCACCCGCAAGAAGAGTAGAGTCGCCACCAGAATCACCCGTTTGTGCTGTAGCTGTTCCACCAGTAGAGCCTCTACCTGACGCGCCACCTTTTGCGGTTATGCTAATGCTGAGATTTGAGTTTGTTACTGTTGTGTCAGATCCAACATTGCCATTAACAGTAGAGTTTCCACTGAACTGAGACGAGCCGCCAGAACCACCTCCACCAGACGCTCTGATTAGAATAGCTTTTGCTGATGACGGTATTGCATAACTAGATCCAGAAGTTAAAACGGTAAAAACTTGTGGATATCCTGCAATACCATCAATTTGAGTTTGAATGGCACTTGTTACTCCATCAAGATAGCCAAGCTCTGTGCTTGTAACCGCACTTACAGATACATCTCCGCTACCATCTGAAACTAAAGCACGAGATGCAGTAAGATCTGCCATTTTGCTAAACGCGATTGCTGCTCCAGAAGCAACACTCGCATTAACCACCGCGTCACTAGCAAGTTTTGCTGCGGTAACCGCATCATCTGCCATGTCAGCGGTAGCTATTGTGCCATCTGCTATCTTGGCTGTCGTAACCGCGCTATCTGCTATTGCGGCTGTCGTAACAGCATCTGAGGCAGGTATAAAAGATGCCTTGGTTATCGCTGCACCAGAGCCTGCTCCGTCTGCAAATATCCATGCTGATTCACCCGCAATAATATTAACGTTACCGCCGGAACCTTGTGTAAAGGTAGCCGTTTGATTGGTGCCATTGCTAACAAGATATAACTTGTCCTGATCATTTGGACTTATTGTAATGGTGTTTGTGCCAGAGGGAGAGCCGCCCAGCACCAATACCTTGTGACCACCATCAGACAAGGAACCGTCTGTTGTAGTCAGTGTGGTAGTTGTCCCAGAAAGAGATAGACTCACCACACCGTTGATAGCTCTATCAATAATGTCAAAGTTGTTGTTGGTCGTTGTGCCCCAAGTACCGGCCTGTTCTCCGGTTCCCGGCTTTTCAATGCCTATGTTGGCTGTATATGAAGATGCCATTTAGTTCACCACCTCTGTCCATGTTTCAGCGGTGCTGCCCGCATTTATTTCTGTCCAGGTGTCACCCGTGTGTGTGACTTCTGTCCATGTTTCAGCAGTAGCCCCCGCGTCAATCTCCTGAAACTTCAGATCACCTGCCGTTGATTGTACCACCGAAGTGTCAAGAGCTAAAGTCCCTGCCGATGCCACAAGCGTGGGCGTAGATGTTTGCGTCGAAGCAACACTTAGAGTGCCAACTCCCGCAACACGCATACGCAGACCCGCTGTGGTCTGCGTGATGTTAGAACTTAGTGTGCCAAGAACACCCAACAGTGTGCCGCTGGCTGCTGTAGCTATACTTGCAATACCACTGACAGTCATAGCCGCAAGCCGTATGCGGGTTGAGTTTGCAGTCAGCGTC
>Ga0208148_1000094_pt1 | contig 33844 bp, 51 predicted proteins | sample DEB08_DNA_16_FD_184525 | JGI IMG/M metagenome (GOLD analysis project Ga0208148, IMG submission 184525) | Aqueous microbial communities from the Delaware River and Bay under freshwater to marine salinity gradient to study organic matter... | ecosystem: Environmental > Aquatic > Marine > Coastal ...
ACCGCGCACGGAAAACTGGTCGCGTCAACGACGCCGCGGCCGCAATCAAAGCCTTGCTATAGGAGCATAAACTATGACTATCATTGCAAACACCTTTACGTCTTTTGACGCCAAGGGTATCCGCGAAAGCCTTTCCTCAGTAATAGCCAATATTGCACCCGAGGAAACACCCTTCACATCCAACGTCGGTTCCGAAAATGTGTCCAACACATTCTTCGAGTGGCAAACTGACTCACTTTCTGATGTTGACGTTACGCCAGTAATTGACGGCGACGATGTTGCATCGTTTGACGCCACGTCCCCCACCGTCCGGATCGGCAACTACACTCAGATCCGCCGGCGCAGCATGATTATCGCAGATAACCTTGGTTTTCAAGACCTTGCCGGGCGAAACGATGAGATCGCATACCAAATTGCCAAACGCGGCAAGGAAATTAAGCGCGATAATGAGTCAATCTACACAGGCAACACAGCCCGTTCCGCCGGTTCAGCTTCTGCTGGTCGCGTAACTGCTGGCCTGGGTGCGTGGATTGCGACCAACGTCAACAAAGCTGGCGACGGCACCAATCCAACTGCGGTTGACGGTTCCGACGCCCGTAACGACGGCACGCAGCGTGACTTCACAGAAGCCATGTTGAAAGACGTGATGCAGAAGGCATACACCGAAGGCGGCAACCCATCCGTTCTGATGGTTGGCCCATTCAACAAAACTGTTGTTTCTGGCTTTGCAGGCATCGCGGCGCAGCGCTACCAAGCCCCAACTGATGGCCCAACAACCATCATCGGTGCAGCTGATGTTTATCTGAGCGATTTCGGGGCCTTAACTGTAGTGCCGAACCGCTTTAGCCGGGAAAGAGACGCCTGGTGCCTGGATACTGAGTACGCGTCAATCGCAACTCTGCGTCCAGTCCAGAAAGTGGATCTTGCCCGCACAGGCGACGCAGAAAAATCGATGCTTATTTGTGAGACGGGATTAAAAATTTCGAATGAAAAGGCCCACGGCCTCATCGCTGACTTGAACGTATCGTAAGTATGGTGGGGCGGCTTCGGTCGCCCCATTCACTCTGGAGGTAAAGATGAAAAGACTTTTTAGCCGAGACGAAGCCGCCGGGATCACGCGGTACTGGCACGTCAAACAGAACGGCGAGTACGTTATTGAAACGGTGCAGGACGCCACCAAGATTATCGAAGCAAACAAGCGCTCGTACAACGACGTGTCGGGTAAATTCGGGGAACACGCCAAGGTGGCCTCCATCCCGCTTTCCGTGTATTATGAGCTGAAGAAGCAAGGCATCGCTGACGATCCGAAAGCCCTACGCAAGTGGCTGAACCAGTCGGAAAACCGGGCGTTTCGCACTCGAGAAGGTACACTGTAATGGCGATCACAACGTATGACGAGCTAAAGGCATCTATCGCCAAATGGCTGAACCGCGACGATCTTACGGCGGTTATTCCTGATTTTATTAGTCTGGCGGAATCTGACATCAACCGAAGTGTCCGCCACTGGCGCATGGAAAAGCGTGCGACCGCCACAATTGACTCGCGTTACAGCTCGCTTGTGGGAGACTATTTAGAGGCAATTAGGTTTCACCTTGATGTTGACGAAAGACCTTTGTCCCTAATTTCTTCGTTTGACATGCAGCAGCGCCGTATGAATAGCGGCGACACATCTGGTCGGCCTAACAGCTACTGCATTACGGGTGGCCAAATCGAGGTCTACCCCACCCCAGACGCAGGATACACTGGTGAGCTTTATTATGTTGCTCGAACTGAAGCACTTTCAGACAGCAATTCCTCAAATTGGCTTCTTCAGTATTACCCAGATGCTTACTTGTATGGGGCTTTAACTCAGTCGGCTCCATATCTTTCTGAGGATCAGCGCGCTCAAACTTGGGCTGCATTGTATCAAAACGCAATAAGTGGTATCGATGCGGAAAGTGAGAAGGCTAAGTTTAGCGGCTCAGGTTTGCGCATGCAAATCAAAGCATACTAGGAGTTTACAATGAGTTTCTCAAATACATTCGAAACAACCGTCCTGAAATGGACGCTGACGACTGACGGCGTTACCCGTCCGACAACTTGGTATTTGGGGCTGTTTACATCTGACCCAACTGACGCAGGCACAGGCACAGAGCTATCCGGCAATGGGTACACCCGCAAGGCTGTTACGTTCTCTGTGACAGGCGACACGGCGACCAACACTGCGTCGATTGAGTTTGATGCCGCGACTGCATCTTGGGGGACAGTGACGCACGTTGCTGTATTTGACGCCTCAACATCCGGCAACATGATCGTGCATTCTGCTTTGACAACAGCTAAGGCCGTCTCTGCTGGAGATATTCTTCGGGTGCCAACTGGTGATCTCGACATTACTTTAGATTGAGGTAAAATATGGCCACTCTCGTTACGCGCTCTGGCAAGGGGTCGCCTCTCACTCATAATGAGGTTGATGCAAACTTTATCAACTTGAATACGGACAAGCTGGAATTGTCGGGCGGCACAATGACTGGCGTGTTAACTCTCGACGCTAACCCTACATTGAATCTACACGCGGCCACAAAGCAATATGTGGATACTATTGCGGCGGCGGGCATCCACTATCACGATCCTGTACGTGTTGAGTCCCCAGTAAATCTAAACGCTACATACGACAACGGTGCGTCTGGCGTAGGTGCTACACTTACCAATGCAGGTACTCTAGCGGCTATCACTGTTGATGGTGTTGCACTGAGCCTAAATGATCGTGTGCTTGTGTATGAACAAACAGATGCTACACAGAATGGTGTTTACACTGTCACTACTGTAGGCGATGGCTCAACTGCGTGGGTGCTTACCCGTGCTACAGATGCTGACAGCTATGGTGCATCTGACCCTGATGCACTTGGTGAAGGTGATGCTTTCTTTGTTAAGGAAGGTGACACAGGTGCTGGTGAACTGTATGTGATGAACACAACAGGGTCTATCACCTTTGGTACTACCAACATTACATTTAGTGTTATTGCTGAGACTGCTGTGTACAGTGCTGGTACTGGCCTTACACTAGATGGCACTACGTTTAGTACGGTTCGTGATATTGCAACAAACATTCCTGCATCACTCGGAACCGCAGGACAGATCTTGTCCGTCAATGAAGGTGAGACTGCTGCTGAATGGGCTGACTCTTCTGGTGGTGGCGGTCTTGAGTACCTCACAGGTAGTACAGCTCTAGTTGCTGGAGGGCAGTATCTACTAAATATAGCCTCTAACGTCACTCTTACCTTACCTGCTTCACCTACTACAGGTAGCATTATTCGCATCGTAGCGGCTAATGGTATTGATGATGGCTACACACTCACTGTTGCCCGTAACGGCGCAACTATTAGTTCACTATCTGAAGACCTGTCTGTTGATACTCACGGCTTAGACTTCATTATGTGGTATAATGGAACAACTTGGAGTTTAATATAAAATGGCTAACATTTCACAATTTTTAACAACGTCACAACCAGAGTTCGGCCCCCGTGACATCTTTGGTACTGGCAAAGCAGAAACTATCTTCTCTAGTAAGACCTTCACTGTGCCAGCAGGCATAACATCTCTCCGTGTCACAGTGCATGGTGCTGGGGGCAGCGGAAATTACAATGCCAGCTATTCTACTAATGGATCGGGTTCCGGCGGTGGCGGTGGCGGGTGCGCTATTAAAACTATTTCTACTTCGCCCGGTACAGCTTTCACTGTTACTGTAGGGACATTCTCTGCATCATCATCATCCTTTGGGTCAGAGTGTAGTGCTACTGGGGGTAGTAACGCATCGATTTATTCAGGAGGTGCTGGTGGAACTGGTACAGGAGGAGACATAAACCTAACAGGGGGGTCGGGTGGCAATAGACCCAACTCCGCCACCGCAGGTGGCTCTGGCGGTGGCGCTGGCTATGGTGGAGGTAACGGCGCATCGGGCAGCACTGGCATTGGAGGCGGAGGTGGTGGCGTTGGTGGCAATGCTTCAGGCAGCACTGGCGGCGGTTCGGCTGGGCCTTTAGTTAATTTCCTTGGTTCAATTGAAACATACTCGCTAAACTTCACACCTCTCCACTTTTTAGACTTGTATTACCTTACTGGTGGTTCCACCCCATATAATGTTTATGGGTCTGCGGAACTTAACGCAGCTGGCCCCGGTAGCGGCGGTGGAGGGGGATCATCTGCAAGCTATACCGATGATCTAAACAGAATACAGGGTTCTGCCGGTGGCTTTCTAGGTGGGGGTGGCGGCGCACCAGCTCAAGACGCCGGAAACCGCACCAATATTTTATCTAGAGCGGGTAACGGCGGCATGGGCGGCGGCGGTGGCGGTTCCGCCTTATATCATGGCTCTGGCGGCGCAGGTTTCGTCATCGTAGAATGGTAATGGAGAGTTATAATTAAAATGAAGTATGTACGCATAATTGAAACTGTAGCACAAGAAGTTATCACAACTGACCCCGCTACAATTTTCCACCCCGGTGTAGCTGCTATGTTTACGGAGTACGAAGACTCTGTAGATGTAGGAGTGGGCTATACCCTTGAAGACGGTACATGGACAGCGCCTTCAGAGCCTGACCCAGAACCAGAAGTTCAACCTTAAAGTGAGGATCGTATGATGACTATGACTACAGCAAAGAAAGTGCTGATGGCATTGCCCTTAGTTCTTACTGTAGCTGCTTGTTCAAGTAAGAACGATGTAGTTATGAACTACGACTATCAAGTCGCTGTAGCTGAAACTGAGAAAGCCCGAATGGAAGCTATCAAAGAGATTGCCCGTCAGGGTGATACTGGAGCGGTAGCTGCTGCAATGATGATGCAGGGCCAAGGCAGTTCCGCACACGCTGCGCCAAACTCAGGCAAGGATAGTGCATTGGCTTGGGCGGGAATACTTGTGCCAAGCATTGTGCAAGCGACAGGCATTGCTGTAAATGCTGACGTGGCTAGAGTGCAATCAAACAACAACACAACGATTGCCACAACCAACAGCAACAACGGCAAGGACATTGCAGTCAACACCAACGAAACAATGGCGACGATTGCTGAGGCAACCATCGTCAACCCGCAAGTTGTCACCAGCACCAGCACGGTCAACACGATCACTTGCGTGACCGACGCAAGCTACACCTGCGAGTAAGTAATGTCGTATTATGTCCTTCCCGATTACTGGGTTTCTGGTTACGCGGAAGGCGATGCCGTTGAGATTGCTGCGACAATAACGCCTACCCTTACGTTTGCAACTGTGGATGTGAACAGCGTTGCTAGTATATCGTCTATCGCTTCACAGGCGGTGACGTTCACGCTCGACGTTGATAAAATTTCTGGTATTGCGTCGATTGTGGTTGCGTCGGCTGATATGGCGTCTCAGGCGTTTTACATCAAAGAGGCGTCAGCAAGCGTTGACGCAAGTATTGAGGCAGCGTCCAGTGCAGTTGCAATACTTACTGGGCAATCGCAAGTTGATGCGTCAACCACATTCGCTGCGAACGTGAATAGAATTTTGTACAATAGTGCAAACATTGAAAATTCATGTATAATGACGGGAAATGTTCGGTACTACTGGACTACAGAAACAGATACAGACGAGACATGGACAGTCCAAAGCGATACAGATGAAATATGGACAGTTCAGAGCGATACTGCGGAAACGTGGGAAAGGGTTAATTAATGGCTGACAGTACAACAACAAATTTTGGCTTCATTAAGCCGGAAGTCGGATCTTCAAATGATACTTGGGGAACCAAGCTGAATGAAAACTGGGATGACATCGATGGCTATCTGAACGACAAGGCACCGAAGGCCGATCCGGTTTTTACCGGCAATTCTACGTTTGCCTCTGACGTTGCTATAACTGGTGACGCAACGGTTGGTGGATCGTTGAAGTCGCAGACATATGAGGACACATTTGTGTCTGGTGTGGGCAGCACGATTGACCTGTCAACCGGCACCGTTTTCTCGCACACGCTGTCTGCTAACGCTACGTTTACGTTTTCAAATGCCCCAGCAAGCGGCACGGCATTTGCGTTTGTATTGAAATTGACGCAGGGCGCGGGGCCATACACCGTGACATGGACGAACGTCCTGTGGAATAACGGCCTCACGCCAGCCGTGTCAGATGGCAGTGGCGAGATTGATGTTTACGTTTTCTTGACGCATGACGGCGGGACAACGTGGTATGGATTTGTTGCTGGACAGGATATGTCATGAGTTTGGCAAGTAAATTACTTGTATCTAGCGGGTCGCCAACTGGCGAACAGGTATTCACGTCGTCTGGGACGTGGACTGCCCCGAAGGGTGTTTACCTTGTGTCTGTAGTCGCCATTGGTCAAGGCGGTAATGGCGCTAGGGAAACTGGCACTGACAGTTTTGGAAACCCATATGATAGGAGTTATGGCGGTGGCGGCGGCGGTCTTGGCTGGAGGAATAATATCCAAGTAGCACCAGAACAGTCATATATTGTTAGAGTATTATCAACGGGCAGCTATTTCATTTCCATAAATACTGTGTGGGGCGAGTCTGGTAAGACTAATGATTCCAGTGTCCCGATTAGCAATGTTGGAGGTATATATATCGGAGACGGAGGGGGCAATGGGGGACATGGCCGCAGCGCGAATAAATTAACCAACCCTGAATATACAATCGGCGGCGGCGGCGACGCTGGTAATTACAATTCAGACGGCGGGATTTCAAATTCAGTTTACGGCGTAGCAGACCCTTACACCACTGTTCCGCTTGGCGAAGGGTCTGGCATATCTGGCAATGATATTGGCAATTATGGCTACGGCGGAACGGAATATTTATCTGGCGGCGGAGGCGTAGTTCAAATCCGCTGGGGTGTTAATAAGGACTTTTCCTGATGTACATTGACGATAAAAGCCATGAATGTTCCCCAAGCTGGGCAAATATACTGCGCAAGCGGTATCCAAGCACCAGCTTCCCAAGCAAGATGAGTGATGAAAGCCTAGCCAACATGGGCATTCACGCGATAAAGCCCGCGCTACGCAAGGTTGGCGTTGAATACATTAAGTGCGATCCTCAGTTAATCGATGGCGTTTGGACTGAAATTCTGGAGGCAAAATAATGCCCTTAATCCCATTGCAGATCCCCGCAGGACAATTCCGAAACGGGACAGACTTACAGGCCGCAGGACGCTGGACTGACGGTTCCCTTGTGCGGTGGCATGAGGGGGCGATGATGCCTGTAGGTGGATGGCGTCAACGAGGTGACGTTTCCATTGGCGGTGTTGTTCGCGGCATGATTGCTTGGAGGGACAATGACCAAAACCGCTTTATGGCGTTTGGAACCCATGACAGCCTTTTTATTATGGAGGAAGACAACGACGTATATGACGTAACCCCAACGGGTTTTACGTCTGGTCGGGTCAGCGCATCCGTAAACTCAGGATATGGAGGCGGCTTATATAGCAACGAGGATTATGGTATTCCAAGGCAAGACAGCTTCACTTTGCTGGAGCCTACAACTTGGAAGCTAGACACTTGGGGCGAGTATTTGGTTGGATGTTCTACAGATGACGGAAAGCTGTACGAGTGGCAAATTGATACGGCAACACCGGCGGCGGCAATTGCGAACGCCCCTACTGCCAACACCTCACTAATCGTAACTGAAGAGCGTTTTATCTTTGCATTAGGTGCTGGTGGAGACCCTAGAAAAGTTCAGTGGTGTGACAGGGAAAACAATACAGATTGGACACCGGCGGCAACAAACGAGGCTGGTGATATTTTGCTGCAAACCAGCGGCGAAATTATGGCTGGTGCGAGAACGCGCGGCGAGACAATTATTTTGACAACTAACGACTGCCATGTTGCCCGTTACCAAGGTCCACCATATGTTTTCGGGTTTGAGCGCGTCGGAACATCTTGCGGGCTTATTGGCCCCAATGCTGTTGCCTCAGTTGATGCCGGCGTTGTGTGGATGGGCGGATCAGGGTTTCACATTTATAGCGGTGGTGCTGTGCAGGACTTGTCTTGCGACGTTTCTGATTACGTTTTCTCAAGTATGAACAGAGACCAGTTAGCCAAAGTTTATGCTGTAGTAAATTCTAAATGGCGAGAAATATGGTGGTTCTACCCTTCAGGTGATGGAACGGAATGTGACCGATATGTTGCGTTTGACTATGCTGAAAACATATGGATGACAGGAAACTTAGAGCGCACTGCGGGCGTTGACGCTGGGACATTCCGCCAGCCAATTTGGATAGAGCCTGATGGAACCTTGTATGAGCATGAAATTGGCAATCAGTACGGCTCTGAAAGCGTTTTTGCTGAGACAGGCCCGATTAGTATAGGTGCTGGCGATAACGTGATGCGCGTTACTGGCTTAATACCTGATGAAAAAACTCAAGGCGAGGTCACTGCAACATTTAAAACTCGCTTGTATCCCAACGCAGATGAAGCATCTCACGGGCCGTTTAATATGGCTAATCCTACGTCTGTTAGATTTACAGGCCGTCAAGTTAGAATGCGCGTAGATGGAAATAGCAACACGGATTGGCGAGTTGGTGTCATGCGGATCGACGCAAGTCAGGGCGGGAAGAGATGAGCGCACCAAATACAGCTCCCCCAGTTACAGAAAATCTCAAGCAGTGGGCTGAAAGGTTTTCTCGCTATGTGACAAAAAACTTATCAAAACTGACGTTTAAGACTGCTGACGCAAGCCCAGCTGAAAACGGCGTGATCCTTTGGGATGAGGCAAACGGATACCCGGTGGTCTCAAAGAACGGTGAGTTCCGTCAAATCGTGCTGGAGGATGGCCAGTATGCTGGCGGCATTACAACAGATCAGACCGCTGCATCTATAAACACCGCCTACGCCTTGACGTACACATCAAGCTCCGCCGAGGGTATTACAAACGGCACACCAGCCTCTCGCATAGTCTTTGAAGAGGCTGGCGAGTATATGATTAGTTTTTCGGCACAAATTTCATCTACGTCCAGCTCAACTGTAAACTTCTGGTTTTGGCCACGCGTCAACGGCGTTGACGTTACTGGGTCAACGATGAAGAACGCACTGCACCAGAACGGCGCAACGCTTGTTGTGTCTCGGTCTGTTATCTTTAACTTCGCCGCCGGAGATTACTTGGAAGCCATGTGGGCTGTTGACAGCACCAGCGGATTTCTTGATGCAACTGCGGCAACGGCGTTTGCACCCGCAGCACCAGCGTCCACAATTTCGATAACGAGGCTGCACGGATGACCAACGAAAACGTCATAAAGGTCAGCTTCGAGCCGCAGCAAGATCCCAAAGTGGAAATGTTTGCCGTGCTGCCCGAGAACCTGCCGGCGGTGATCGACGACGCGCGGCGCTTCATAGCGATGTCTACTGCGCGCCAGGACAATGTAGACGCCGATCACATCATCCAAGACCTATGCGACGGCATGTCATTGCTGTGGATGGTTTACGTTGACGGGGTGCCAATGGCGTCCGTCGTGACCTGCATTTTGCACCACCCGCTGCGCCGCAACCTCAAGATCGAGTGGATGGGCGGAGAGGACATGCACCTTTGGGCCGGAGAGGCGTTGGCCACTTTGACAAAAATAGCGAAAGAAGCTAAAATGGACGCGATTGAGACTGACGGTCGCAAGGGGTTTGCGAAATACGCAGAGGCGGCTTCATTCCGCGAAACGCGCAGACATTATGAGATGGAGCTGAGCCAATGAGTTCGACCAAGACACAAGAAAGCAAGCTGCCGCAGTGGCAGGAAGACTTCGTCCGCGAGCAGATCATGCCGCGCGGCATTGAGATCGCCGACACGGAATACACTCCATACACTGGCGAGACGATTGCCGGCATGACGCCGACCCAGCAGCAGGCGCTTTCCGGCTTCGGCGGGCTCGACATGGGCGGTGCGGCATATGATCAGGCGATAGCTGCACAGCGCGGCCTGGCTGGCTTCGCCCCTACCGGAATGGGCGCCGTTGGCGCCGTCAGTTCAGCGCGAGCCCCAGGGCAGATTGACGTCAACCAGCTGGCGTCAACTGACCTTGGTGCGTACATATCGCCATACACCCAAAACGTAATTGATCTAGGTCAACAGGACATCGAGCGTCAGCGTCAGATGGCGTCCAACACGCTCGGCGCGCAGGCGGAGGCCGCCGACGCATTTGGCGGATCGCGTCAGGCTGTGCAGGAGGGCGTAATCGCCGGCGAGGCTCTACGCCAGGCGGGCGCCTTGTCCGCCCAGCAGCGGGAGCAGGCGTTTACGCAGGCGCTTCAGTCTGGCCAGTTTGACATTAGCAACGTGCAGCAGGCGCGCACATTGAGGTCGGACCAACAGATGCGGGCCGCGGAACTTGCCCAGCAGGCGCGAGAAGCTGCGGCGGCACGCGCCCAGGCGGCGGCAGGAGCCAACTTCCAAGGCCAGTTCCAAGCTGCCGGCATCCAAAGCGGAGCCGCCAACGCAATGGCCGGACTGGCGGGGCAGCAACTGCAATCGCGGCTCACCGGCCTCGGCGCGCAAATGTCTGCCGGAGAGCAGCAGCGCGCCCTGGAGCAGGCTCAGTTGGAAGCTGATTACGCAATGTTCCAGGGGCAGCAGGCGTATCCGCTCACGCAGCTTAACGCGCTCCTAGCGGCGGGTTCCGGCATTCCGACGGGACTTGGCACAACGACGACGCGCGATCCGTTTGGCGGGTTGAAGGCGGTTGGGCAGGTGCTCTCTGGCGTCGGGGACGTAGGCACTGGATTTGGATACGGGAGGTAGACATGGAACCTTATTTATTAACGCAAGAAGACATCGACAAACTGCTCGCCGCCGGCGGATCTGACGCCATGCCGGGTGAGGCGGCAACGCCTCAAGACTTGCAGCTTCTAGGTATTACGCCGCAGCCAATGCCGGAAGTAACAGACGACAGGAGCCCCGGCGGCAACCTTGCGGTCGAGACTGTGCCAGCTCCGCCTGCCGTTACACCTGTCACTGCGCCTGCAAACGACAACATGGCGCTGCTCCAACAAATGTTGGACGCGCAAAAGCCGGCGCAGCCTTCTTCATACGAAAGTATGTCAAAGGACCAGCGCCGCATGTTAGCCTTTGCCGGGCTTTCCGACGCGGGCAGAGCCTTGCAGGGGCTGCAAGGCGGAAAGGTGGAAGCATTGCTCGGCCGCTTCAACGAGCAGGCCGACATACAGCGCAAGGCTACGGCGGCGCAGGCTCAGCGGCAGATGCTGCAAGGGCTTATTGGCACTAGCGGGGCGGGTCAAGATCCGCAGGCTCGCATCCAGCAGCTTCTCAACCTGGCGATGGTGAACCCGAGCATGGCGCCGGCAATCGCGTTGCAGGTTAAACAGATACAGGATCAGATCAAAGCGTCCACAGGTGATGTGAGCGGCTCTTCTCAAGCAGCCACTCAGCTTGAAGACGTTAATGCTTTAATCAATATGATTGACGAAGATCCAAGTCTAACCACAGGCATAATGGGTTCACTCCTTAGTTACATCCCCGGCACTGGCGCGAATATTGCTGAAGGCTTGGCCACTACCTTGAGGTCCAATCTTGCGCTTCAAGCGCTGAAAGACCTGAAGGCAACAGGCGCGACAATGGGTGCACTTAATGCAACAGAATTTACCGCGCTGGAAACTGAATTAACCCAGCTTGATCTGTCTAAGGGGCCGCAGACATCCAAAAGAGCCTTGAAGCGTATTCAGACAAAGTATCAAAACCTGGTCGCTGATGCGTTTAGAGACGCCGAAGAACAGGTGGCCGCCGGAAATCCTATGGGGCAAAGAACGCTTGATGGGTTAAATCGGATATTTGGGGGCAAGCCAGCGTGGACCGAAAACGCGGGTCCAGTGGTCCCGTCAGACGGCACCTCAGATCCATTGAACATTTTATAATAGGGTAAAAGCATGGCCTCCATACAAGAAATCCGCAGTAAATACCCTCAGTACAATGAAATGAGCGACGAGGATCTTGCGCTGGCGCTCCACGGCAAGTTTTACTCTGACATGGACTTCGGCGAGTTTTCAGAAAGGATCGGGCTTGCTCCCGCTCAAGAGGCTCCGACGATCCCCGAAGGCTCCACGCTGCTGAAGCAATACCCCGACGGCGGCTACATCACGCAGAACCGCAAGACGCGGCAGATGAATTATGTGAACCCTAACGACGCATATGTGACCGCCGACCAGGGCACAATCACCAGTATCATGCGTGAAGGCGGAGACGCTGCAAAAGTTGTCAAAGGCGAAATGTCTCGCGATGTCGTTGGCGAAGGCTTCACGTCGCTGGCCAGCGGGTTTGGTAAGGGTGTTCCATTTGCTCGCGGTTATGTTGAGCCAGCGATGGCCGCAGTGAACCCAAACATTAGCGAGGAGACTATCCGCGCAGCCATAGGGTCGCAGGAAGCAGAGTATCCGGCTTTGACGGGCGCCGCCCGTCTAGCCACCGGCGCGGCCACCGGCGTGGCGTCTGGAGCTGACCGCTTGATAAACGCACCAACGCGCATTGGACGTGCCGCACAGGCCATGGGCTTCGGCACTGGCATAGGCGTCGCTGAAGGCGGGATTGCAGGTTACGGAGAAGGCGGCGCAGAAGAGGCGGCGCGGCAAGCGCAAGTCGGCGGCATGTTTGGTTTGTTCGCGGGGGCAGTCGCGCCTGCTATCGGGTCAATCGCCGGCGGCGTGAGCCGCTTTAAGGCTGAAATGCCGTTCCGCTCGGACATTAATAAGATCGGCGCCAAGGGCGACGCTAAGCGACTGATAAAAGACGCCGTGGAAGCTGACGGCGTCGGCGCCGCCGCCGCGGCCAACACGCCTTACGGAAACATAGCAACGCTCGGCCCTAATATGTCGAACCTACTTGACGTCGTGGCGAATACTCCGGGCAAGGGTGCGGCAGTGGTACGCTCGAACCTCAACGAAACGTCTCTGGCCGCGTCGCAAGATCTGTCGAGAACGCTGGACGATGTCCTTGGCGAGGTTACATCTGGCAAGATTGGCCAGAAGGCCGGCATCATGGCGGACACGGCTGCGGCTCGCAAGGAGCTGTACGGTAGCGCGTACACCGCCCAGATAACTCCTGGCGAAGACGCGTCCGACGTAGTTCTAGACCTATACACCCGAGTGTCTCCAGATGACTTGACCGGCGCCACAACACTGATGCGTGAAGCGGGAGGGGAGTTTGACTACATGGTGCCGACGCGCGTCAGCGAAGAGCAGGCCAACAAGATACTGAGCAGCAAAAACGGCGTGAACATAACTTACGACGTCGACGGAAACTACATCGCCATGCGGACGCCGACAGTCGAGACGCTGGACTACGTCACGCGCCGGCTGCACAGCCGCGCCCAAGAGCTCAAGCGATCTGGCGACATCGAGGGATACCGCTCCAAGACTGCTCTGGCCATTCAGATGCGCAACGCGCTTGACGAAGTCAGCCCAGATTATGGAGCGGCGCGCGCTGCGGGCAAAGATGCCATTGACCAGAAGATCGCGGCAGACCTTGGCAACGACTTGCTGAGCCCGTCTGTGACGCGCGAGGAGGTGCAGATCGCACTGGACGTCATGGGGCCAACTGAGCTCAATCAAGTCAGAACTGCGCTGAGAAACCGCCTAGACGAAATCGCGGCAAACGCGAAGGTCAACCCAACAAAGCGCACCGACGCTGAAGTGGTTGAGGCGCTGGCGCAGCTGAAGGCGATGAATACTCGGGCCGTGGCCACAAAGATGCAAATGGTTCTGGGCGACGTTGGCTTCGAGAAGATGTCGAATAAGATCCGGGAAGCCAGCGACGCAATGATTATGGCAGCCTCTGTTGCTCAAAACTCGAAGACAGCAATACGCCAGGCGGTGCAGAAGCGCTTTGAGGAGTTAATCACCCCGACGATGGGTGAGCGCATTGGTCAGCAGGGGTTGCTGGGCGCGCCGACCGCGATGGCGTCTGACCTACTGCTGGCTGGAGGCGGCCAAGCGGATCGCATCCGCGCGGCTCAAGAGCAGCTGGCGCCAATCCTATCTCGCCGCATGACGCCGGACGACTTAATGCGCCAGGCGCAGGCTATGGAGCGCGCAGCTCCGGGAATACAGGCAGCCAGAGAGACAGGGGAAGCGACAAAGAGCAACGTCATAAGCGGGCTTCTCGGCGCGGGAGCGTCAGCGCAGGCAGCCGGCGTGCAGCCTCCAGTCGACCCTTCTCAGGATCTGCTAAGGATGTTCGCCGGCCCCCGCTAAACGCTACTTCTTAGCAGCTTTTTTAGGCGCAGTCTTAGCGGGCTGCGCCTTCAGCGTGTCCGCCGCCAGCTGGTGCAGCTGAGCCGACTGCTCCTGTATAATCGTGGCCGCCTGTTCGCAGAATTTGAACAGCGCCATGATGTTTGTCACGCGGTGCGGATTGTTGAGATTGCGCACCAGTTCTTTCGTTTGGTCGTCGAGCATGTGATCCTCCATGAATGTCACCCTGGCACCCTATAACATTTTTTTCGCTTTGTGAACATTTTGTGCTTGCAAGGGGTGTGTGTTACCCCTATGTTAACAATATAGACAGAAACAAGGGAGAAACGGACATGCAAACTAACGAGCAAAAAACTTCAGAAATCAACAAGTTGAACAAGTCTCAACGCGCTACTATGAAGTCATTGTGGAATGGTCGTAAGATCGGCATGATCCTTGTTAAAGATGTCCTTGATAACAATTACCCAACTGTCCAAGTGAAAGACGATGCAAATTTGTGGCTGACCGCGCACCTTGGCCCCAAAGGCGCCATATATTCCAAGCGCTTTGAGAAGATTTAATTTAACCGGGAGCTTCGGCTCCCGCCCACCGGGAGAGCATAACATGATGCCAACGAAGCAAGACTGGGCGATCCTCGCCATCTGGACGTCACTGTGCGGGCTGTTGATCGCCTGCACAGTAGCCGTTAATATTTCAGACGAACCAATGCGCCCGAAAGCGCGTCCAACACACTGGGAGACCACCAATGGCTAAACTAACTCGCGCCGAAGTCTTAGACACGGCCAAGGAATATGTGACCAAGGACCGGGCGTCCGACCACGGCGACATGGAGGACAACTTCAAAACCATCGCCATCTACTGGAGCGTCCACCTTGGCGTCGAGGTTCTACCGCACGACGTTGGGACCATGATGCTGCTGCTGAAGGCCGCCAGGGCCAAGTCAAACCCGAAGCACGCCGACAACTACATCGACGCGGCTGGATACGCAGCCTGCGCCGGTGAGCTGGCCACAGAGGATAAGGAGGGCGCGACATGAGCCTGGGCCTGGACAGCATCCTACCGAAGCTCATAGCGTGCGCTGAGTGCCACGGAGAGGGCACCGTGGAGCAGGGGTTCGCATACCCGCACAACGCAGGCCGAGACATCGGCGAAATCATCATGGAGACCGTTTTATGCCCCGAGTGCGGCGGCATGGGCGAGATCCCGCCATTCGAGGAGGAGGAAGACGAATGAAATACGATCCAGAGGCGCTGACCCGCCACGTTCTTGACTGCGCACAGCAGGGCATGTCGCAAGCCGACGTTGCCGAGCTTCTACATGTGTCGCGCTCAACGATACACCGCATATGCACCACAATGAATATTACCTTGGAGAGGAAGAAACGTGAATACGGACCAAACTCAGATCATTATAAAAAGGCTAGAGCGGATCAACGGCATAATGCTGGCGGAGGAGAAAACGGCGATGCGGCCGAACTTGAAGCAGCGGCTGGAAGAGCAGCAAGCACTGCTCGACGTGCTAAAGCGCGAGATGCAAAAGACGCAGCCGAGCGACTGAGGCTCAAGCTGGAGGGTGTGACGGACAAGCATGAGCGCTTTGAGATCACATACGCGCACTGCATTTGGGAGTTCGAGCAGATGCACTACCGAAACGGCAGGCGCGACCCGCTGCCGGCTGGCCCGCGCAGGCCGACCACAATGGCCCCGTCCATGCTGATAGCGGCGGAGAAGAGCAGGCAGCACAGCATCAACCAGGTCAATCGCCTGTTCTCTTTGATAAAGTATGACCAGCGCATTACGGCCTCTGAGGCCGCGGAGCTGCTGGGCGAGAGCGTGCCGCGCACGTCAAGCTATCTCAAGAAGATGTGGGAAGCGGATAAGATCTACCGCGTGCGCGACCTGGTCGAGGTAGAGGGATGCACGAAGCGTCAGTGGCGCTGGGTCTTTAGCAAGCAGCCAATCAAGGCGCTGAATAACTTTTTCGAGGATGATGATTGATGGATGACAAAGAAGTTGAGCGCATGATAAACGCAGCAGGTCTGATCGGAGCCATCTTTGGCTTCATCAGCGGCGCTGGTTTGATGGCGCTGGTGGGCATTATATTTTGAAATCGTGCAGGGTGGCCGTTGAGTTGAATGCTGGCACATTTGGTAGCAACGTCACACTAGGCTAAACAACCACCATTCCCGTGGTAAGTCGATTTTACTTGTGATGATAGCCACCCTGCTTGAACTTTCTAATCAAAGTCGCGCCCGGTCACAAGTGGCTATTTGAAGCTGTCGAATGTTTTTTGCATTGAATTCTCTTCGTTCAGGAATTCCTTATCTGATATATATGTTGTCACGGAAGTTAGCTCCTCACCCCGGCGGAAGATCACAGCGCCCAAATCAATGGATACAAACGCAAACACGTCTGATACCCCTACGTTCTTTTTGGGCGTGTGGAATGCGTAACTGTTGGTGGTCTTGTGCGTCTTGCTGGCCGTCTTCACTTGCAGCGTGAGTGTCTGTGTATCCGTCTCAACATACGCATCGTGATCTTTGATCTGGCAGAGCGTGCAGATGTAGCCAGCCAACGATAAGTAGGCGAGGGCCAAATGCTCCCCGGCCCTACCTACCGCCGCACTGGCCTTTTGATCTTGCTTTGCCACTTAGCTAAGCTGACTAAGCTAAGTAATCAGCCAGGTGTGGATCTTGCGCGTCTGGTTGATGCGATCCTCCAGACCGTGATAGCCGCCATTCACGCGCTTGGTGATCCGCTTGATGGCTTCGTCGTTCACGCCGTCATCGGCAATCGCGAACAGGCCGTTCTTCTGGAAGAACCAGAGCGCAGTCTCGAAGGCGTACTCGTCAGCCAGCTTCGATGGATACTCAAGCACCTCCGGCAAGTTCATGTCAGCCGCAAATGCTTTGACGTTTGCCTTGCCTGTGAGCTGTAGGAAACCTTTTCCCGCGAACGCAAAACCGTCGCCACTTGCCTCGTCGCCATTGCCCATGCGGCTGGAGTAGACCTTGTTTGCCAGCCCCTGCGGGTTCTTGGCATACGGCTCTGCGCTCGCAACGGTCGGGAAGCGAGACGGCCAGACGGCTTGGATGCGCTCCGGTGTTGAGTAGTACAGCCCCTCGGTGGTGCGCTTAAATCCGCCGCTCTCGTGGTGGGCTTGGCCAAGTAAATGCGCGCCGCGGTTGGGCGACAGGTCGTAATGCTTAGCGATTGCTCTGGCCGTGTTCGGGCCAAACGCGCCGTCAGCTGAAACTCCAATTTTGGCTTGGAGCAACTTCATTGCTTCACTCATTTTTTAGCGCTCATCTTCTTGCACATGCCGGCGGCGCGGCAGGCGGATTTTGTCTTGCAGGATGGGCACGGCTTAAAGCCAGATGATTTTTTACCGTATTTCATGTTATGACCTCTTCGATTTAGTGCCGGAGCATTTCCAGCGCTTGCGTGAAAGATTTAGCGGGCTGTTTGGATCAGCCGCAGCCTTTGGAAACTTTTTCTTCTGCGCGGCAGAACGTGCGCAATACGCATCGCCCTTGGATGTGCCGGGCTTGACCCGTGGGCCGCCACCCTTCGCCTTGCCCGCCTGACCGTAGCTGACCTTTTTCCCGGACGCCGTGACCTTGACGCGGGCTTTGCCTTTTGCTGGTGTCGCCATTAATCCATCCCACCTTTCATATCCATGATACCGTTATGGTCGCGGCTAATATACTTCAAATCGTTCTCAATCAGAGCCACTCGTTGCTGCAACTGCGTGACCTGACCAATCGAGTTAGCTAAGTTAGCTAATTCATCCCAAATCTCCTCAATCTCAACGAAAGCATATTCCAGCTCCATCGCGTTATCTTGAACGTCACGCTTGAGATTTACGTTATCCTCAATAGCCATGCGCGAGCCGATCTGCCCGACGGTTTCTTCCAAACTCGCAATAGTCGCAGCCTGCTGGCTGACCCACCAAACACCAGCCGCTAACTGCACAGCCATAGCTGCCACGAGGGCCAGAGGTAGCTTGACGTTTTCCATTACTTCGTTAGCCCCTGTTTCTTTTCGTAGCTGCGGAGACCGCCCAAGCCGAGCATCCCCATCATAACGGTCATCAAACTGCTCATGTCAAATGTAGGCAGCTCCGGTATCTCGACGCCAGCAACGGTAACGCCGAAGACGATGAATGGCTGCAAGACAAAGTGGTATGCAAACGCAGCGCCGCAAACCCATCCGATAAACGGACGCCAGCCACCCTTAAACACTGAGCCACTGGCCGCTTCAGCCCTGTTGACCTCGATCTGCGCAAGCATGGCTTCTTGAGCGTGCCTGTCGGCCATCGTACTCAACTCATGCGCGAGCCGTGCGGCTTGATCTTTATCCGCTATGAACTTGCCTGCCAACTCGGTGGCTGGCGCTATTAGATCGCTAAGAAAACTCATTGTCCCACCTCATACTCTACTTTTGAGCTTGAACCAGTGCTGGTTACGCTCGTTTTGGACTCCTTACCCATCCAGATGCCAAAGCAGCCTGTGAGCGATCCCATACAGACGCTGACAAGCCCTGACTGAGCAACGCTGGGATCATCTAGGCTCATAAACCAATGCACCGCCTGATAGGTCAAAACAGTGACTGCCAGCATCATCAAGCGCGGCAGAACCTTCCAGTTATCAAGTATCGTGTGTGTCATCTACCATTTCGCCTGCTTTTTCCCGAGATAATAAATGACCACGCCGACAATACCAATGCCTGATACCACCACCAGAATGCCCAAAGTCCACTCGATAATCGCCTGCCTGATTTCCGCCTTGCGATATAAAGTTTTCTGACGATCCTTGCGCACTTGGGCTTCGATCCGCAGGAGTTCTTGCCAAGCCGATTGGCCATAGCCGAACTGAATATATTGCTTAATATCTGCACGCAGAGCCTCCGCTTGTTTTTTCTTGGCGAAGATGTCCATTGCACTGGGGCCACTGCCGCCAAACAGCACGGCGTACCACGGCTGGTTCTCCGCTGACTTGTGTGCAAATTCCAAGTCTGAAATCGCGCCAGCAAATTTGGCCAGATCATTGGATATGCCGCCAATGTCCTTGCCGAGCTGGATGCCCTTCTTGATGGCGGATACGGCGGTCTGCGCTGCTGCGAATGCTGTGAATGGATCAATCATGCGTCTGCAAACCTCACGGGGCAGACGTAGTGCGGCGGCACGCTATACTTGCGGTCATACCATTGCGCCTTTGTTATCTTCTCGCTGCCGCAGTTGTAGTAACACGACTTCACCAGAACATTGCCTACGCCCTGCACCCATGCGTGTCCGAAACTCACAAAGACCAGCGCGCAGAGCATCACTTCCTCTCAATCAGGCGGTCTATCTTGGCGTCGAGCCCGTCTAGCCGCGTCATCAATCTGTTCATCTGGTCGGAGCTGTCCGCCTTCGTAATGTATTCTTCGCGGGTGCGGTTAATCAGGATCTGTAAGCGCGTGATCTCGTTCGTCCACGATTTGACCCAGAAGCCAATGCCCGTGACAACAATTGATAGTAGTCCGCTCCACATAACGTCAGCTTCCATTGTGAACTCCACTTTATTCTGACGCATATTAACACGGCGACGACAGAAAAGAAATATCTCGGCAACACCTTGACCCCTGCTCCCATTCTGTTAACACTGGGCAAACAAATGGAGGAACCACTGTGAAACATGAGTTAAAACAAATCGGGCCGCGCATCCGCGCCGATATAGCTGAGATGTTGAAAGAGCATTGCGCCAGCCAGCGCGTCAGCGCGTCGCTGACGATAGAGCGACTGATCGTCGAGCATCTCAAGAAGGGTGGATATGTTGTCGAAGATTACAATCGGTATTGATCCAGGCTATCGCACCGGGGGCGTTGCGCTTCTGGGTGACGGCTTCGCCGAGGTGCACGACCTGCCGGTCTACACCGAGGGCGGCGTCGACGTGATCGCGCTGCTCGACATCATCAACAGCGCCGGCCCAGTGGAGCACATTTGGCTTGAAAAACAACAGGCTATGCCTAAGCAGGGCGTCGTGTCGGTGTTCAAGCTGGGCTTCGCCTACGGCCAGATCCTGACGACTGCCGCACTGTCTGGCCACCCGTACAGCGAAGTGCGGCCGGCCAAGTGGAAGTCGAGCATGAATTTGCCGAAGGATAAGGACGCGGCGCGCCGGCAGGCCCAGCAGTGGTATCCAGATCTGGCGCTGCGACTGAAGCGGAAGAAGGACGAACACCGTGCGGAGAGCCTGCTGATCGCCGCATATGGGAGAGGTGAGAGATGACCGTAAAACTTGATATGACAAACGAGGCGTATCACCTCGAGCCGTCGCTGAGCGCCAGTGGCGCCAAGACGATAGCGCTGGGATCGCCGGCCGAGTACAAGTACGGCGAGTTTAAGAGCAGCCCCGCATTCGACGTGGGCACGGCCACGCACACGCTGGTATTCGAGCCGCAGAACGCGGCCAGCATCTGGTGCGGGCCGGAGACGCGCCGGGGGCTCGACTGGAAGCGCAAGAAGTTGGAAGCGGACGAGGCGGGCGCCTTGCTGCTGACGGAGGCGGATTACCGCCTGGCCGCAGACATGGCTGAAGCGGTGCGCTCAAACCGGGCAGCCGCGGAGCTACTCAGCGGCGACCTTGTATGCGAGGCCAGCATATTCAGCAAAGATCCGTCGACCGGCGTCGAGATGCGGTGCCGCCCGGACGGATGGCGCCGTGACATCGGCGCGCTGATCGACTTGAAGACGACCATTGCGTCAGACCCGGAGGGTTTTGCCAAGCAATGCGCCAACCTCGGGTATCACATACAGGATATGTTTTACCGGCGGTGCATGGAAAACGCCGGGTTTGAGGTAGACCGCTTCTGCTTCATAGCGGTACAAAAAACGCGCCCACACCTAGTAGGCGTCTACGAATTGGACTGGGCCAGCCTCGACGAGGGGAAGGCAGCAGTTCAGTATGCTCTCGAGAAATATCGCAAGGCGAGCGAGAGCAACGAGTGGGGCTACGATTTTGGGGACTTGAAAACGATCCAACTTCCGCGCTACTCATTTAAGTTCAGTCAGATTGACTGAGAAACGGCAACCATAGTCTAGGAGACATCATATGCCAATATCATTCGGATCAAGTTCAGAGGGTTCTGGGAATTCATTGTTTATACGGTCAAATCTGCCGCAAAATCGCTGGTGGGTGAAGACGGAAGCGGGCGACGAGAACATCGACATGTCTCGCGGCTTCGCGGTGGACATCAAAAACGTCCAGTTCGGCTGGCTGCACATCGACATCGGCGTGCGAGACTGGCAGCCCTGGCCGTCACCGTCCGAGCAGATCCCGCGCCCAAGCGAGGTCTATAAGCAGGGCTTCGAGGTCAAGTGCTGGCTAGTTGACGGCCGTGAGGCGTCGTTCAGCGGCAACTCTTATGGCCTCGGCCAGTTCATCGCCAAGCTGTACAACCAGGCCGAGCAGGTGCCCGAGTTTGCGACGCAGATCCCAATCGTGCAGGTCACGAGCTCAACGCCGGTCGTGGTCGGCAAGGGCACGTCGTATGACGTGGGCTTCAACATCTCCAAGTGGATCAACCGCCCGGAGAATGGCGCAGCGCACCCGGCGGCAGCAGCGGCACCCGAGATGGCGCCAGCGCCTGCACCGGCACCCGCCGCAGCCCCCGCAGCCGATAACAACTTCGGCTTCTAAGCAACATGGCCGCCTGCCTCGGTGGGCGGCCAAACTATAGGGTGGAAACTATGAGCGAGAGATACTTTAGCAAAGTCGCGGAGAGCGCAGTGGCCGACGTGGCCGGTGCGATCAAGGGGAGCCGCAACGAAATTTTAAACAAGGCCGCATTCAGCCTGGGCCGCCACGCGCACATGGCGCCGGCAAACCTGGACGCGGCACTCATGGAGCTGCACAGCGCGGCCAAGGCAATGGGCCTGCAAGATCACGAGATCAAGGCTACAATCGGCAGCGGCTTCAAGCGCGGCGGCGACAATCCGAAGGAGCTCGAAAGCTCCGACGCGATGCCGTACACGCCCAGCGAGTTCGAGCGCCTCATGGCGCGCCTGGCCGCTAAGGAAGTGCTGGCGAGGGACGACGAGACCCGCGCGGACAAGATGCGCAAGGCCCGCGAAATCTGGGAGCGCGGCGTCACGATTTCGCGTGACAACACCGACGCCGTGCGTCCGGCGCTGCTCTACCTCAACTCGAGGGGTCTGAGAGCCAGCACAGCCTCACATGCGGCGCGGTTCAACCCGAACATATACGACGGCCCCGCAATTATGTTTCCCGCGCTCAGTCCAGAGGGAGAAGTGTGCGGCGTGCAGAGCGTGCTGCTCACACCCGACGGCCACAAGCGAGAGCACAACGGCATCAGCAAATACAGCCGCGGCGTGATCGCCGGCAACGTCATGCGGATCGGCAACGAGCACGAGGGCGGCGTCATCATCATGGCCGAGGGGCCGGAGGACGCGCTCAGCGTGTACCAGGCGGTCGGCGACGAGGCGACAATCGTCTGCACGTTCGGCAAGGCTGGCATGTCAACATATCCCGTGCCGCGTGCGTCCGACGTGACGATCTGCGCCGACCCGGATCTCGACGTTGACGCGGTGGCCGACGTGCTCCGCGGCGACGGCAGCACCGACGTGCACGTCGTGCGCTTCGACATGCTGGGCGTTGAGGGCGTCAAGGATGCCAACGACTACATCCGCGAGGCTGGGGCGCAGAAATTGCGTGAGGCATTGGCGATGGCAAAGCCGGTCGCGCAGGTGCAGGCCGAGATCGCGCAGTCCGAGCGCAGCTACCCGACGCCATATGATCCCGTTGACCCGGCAAGCATACCGGCGCGGCGCTGGATCTACGGCCAGCACTACATCCGATCAAACGTGTCCGTGCTGGCGTCAGCCGGGGGCGTGGGCAAGACGTCCATGCAAATCGTGGAGGCGCTGGCAATTTGCACCGGCCGTCCGCTGCTCGGTGAGCCCGTGCACGAGCCGTGCAACGTGTGGATCATCAACTTGGAAGACCCATACGAGGAGCTCCAGCGGCGTGTGGCCGCGGCTATGCTGCACTACAACGTCACGGCAGACGAGATCCGGGGCAAGCTGTTCCTCGACGCGGGCCGCGACATGAACATCATCTTCGCCAGGCAAGACCGCGACGGCATCACAGTCGACGACGCGCTGGTCGACTACCTGACGGCCAAGATTACGGAGAACAAGATCGGGCTGGTCAGCATCGACCCGTGGGTCGGGGCGACTGGCATACAGGAGAACGACAACGTCGCAATGAACGCAGCCGTCGGGGCCGTGCGCTCCGTGTGCGACGAGACGGACTGCGCCGCGTCACTCGTTCACCACATCCGCAAGGGCAACGGAGATGACGCCAACGTCGACAGCATTCGCGGCGCCGGATCATTGCTCGGCGCAGCAAGAGCGGCGCGCGTCATCAACCGCGTGTCGCAGGAGGACGCGCTCAAGCTGGGCGTGTCGGAGACCGAGGCGCTGGGCATCTTCCGGGTGGACGACGGCAAGTCGAACATGGCTCCGCCGGCATCGAAGGCAGTGTACCGGCGCATGGTCGGCGTGAAATTGCCGAACGGGGAATACGTCGGGGTCGCGACCGAGTTCGCGATGCCTGACCTCTTCGACGGGGTGAGCGCCAAGGACGCGATGAAGGTGCAGCGTGACGTCGGGCAGGCGGCCGAGCGCGGCGAGTTCATGCGCCAGAACCCGCAGGCTAAGCACTGGGTGGGCAACATCGTGGCGCTGCACCTTAACCTCGACGTCGACAAGAAGCATGAGAAGGCTAAGGTCAACGCAATCGTGAAGAAGTGGATCGAGACCGACGTGCTGCGCATCGAGCGCGAGAAGGATCTGCGCACTGGGCGTGACGTGCCGGTGGTCGTCGTGGGTGAGTGGATCACCGGCGAGGAGGCGGGCGTTTGACCGAATTCGATGACAGTGGCGACATGAACCTCGAGGACGAGGATCTCATCATGGCGGTCTACTGGTCCGACATACTGCGCGCCTGCGCCATCGAGTTCGAGCCGGGGCTCATGCAGCCGCGCACCGTCGAGGAGCGGATGCGCGTGCAGGAGATCATCGTGGCAACCATGCAGTGTCTGGAACACGCGCTGCTGCGGCTTGATGACCAGATAACGGGGGTGAGGAGCGATGCAGATGTGTTGCATTAATGCTTCCACACCTTCCACACATGGGGTGTGGGGAGGTGTGGAGAGTGTGGTAAATAAGGCCATTTCACCTCCCACACCACCACACGCTATTGTATAGCGTGGTGGTGTGGTGGTGTGGCGTGCGTGAGATTTTAGGTGTGGTTAACATTAGGGACGAAGGGGAGTTATATCATGGCAGCTAAGGTGAGTGGCAAAGCGAAGCCGAAGTACACGAAGGCGCGGAAGGATAAGGGGACGTTCGAGACTGGCAACCAGAGCAAGCCGATCTCACGTCAGGTCGATGGTCAGCTGGCTCCGCTTGATCGAAAGGCGCGGGAGAAGACGCTCAAGTGGGGCGACACTCTGCCGTCTCTCGTGAGCCCGGAGCTCGCTGGGCGCTTTGAGGCGGCGTACGACGCGCTGCGGGTGAAGATCGAAGCGGATGACGTGGTGGCGGTGCACCAGATCGCGACGCAGCTGATACGCGCCTGGGATGCGCTGGAAGCGGAGGCGGAGGCTAACGGGCATCAGCCGGTGGGTCGGCACGCGTACTGCATCGAGATCGCCAGCGGGAACATCGTGTGCATCGCGCTGCACGACGCGGTCGGCATAAGGCGTGAACATCCAGATTGGTTGGTGTATGATATGGTCGACGCAGCAATCGTGCTGGGGAATAACTTTAGTAGCGAGTTCATCGAGAAGACGCTGGCGCAGTTTCCCGAGGCAAGGGTGACGCGGTGCATCGGACCAGCGAACAGCACGTTTGACGTTGAGCTGGGCGACGAGATACCGTTTTGAGCAGGAGAGTGTGACATGGGAACAATTGGCAAGGTGAAACTGGCAGCGCTTGAGGCTGCCGGCGAGGACGAGATCTTCGGGATGATCGCAGCGGGCAAGAACGCGTCCGACGTGATCGCGCATTACAACGTGGGATGGAACCTGTTTCACAAGTGGATCGCGTCGGGCGAGGGAAGAGCTCAGCGCTATGACGAGGCCAAGCAGATGGCTGGTCACTACTACGCGTCGCAGGCGCAGAAGATTGCAGACGAGATACATCAGCATGAGGCGAGCGTGAACAGCGCGAAGCTGGCGGTCGACGTGCTGAAGTGGAAGGCGGCGAAGGCGTCGCCAGAGTATGACACGAGGCAGCGAGACATCGCTGTCAACATCAGCGTGAACGACCTGCACGCGCAGGCTGCGCAGCTGCTCAACAGCGTTGGTGGCGACGTCATCGAGGGCGAGGCAATCGAGGTGGAGGACGACGATTGAGCGCGAAATCGCACATCGACGCAGCGTTGCAGGCGCGTACGCGCGTGACACGATCTCGCCGATCAGTCAACATATCGCCACATTTGGGCACTTTTGGGCGTTCAAATGTGGCAGAAGTAAGGCACAAGCAAGGCAAAACAGCTAAGCTGCTGAGTTGCAACGATAAAAGATTTAACATAATAACGGTTATGACTCTTTCGCCAGCTCTGAGGCCAAATCGCTGCCGAGATCCGCGTTTTGACCCCCCCCTCTCAAATCTCGGGCGGGTGCAAAAGCTCATGTCCCCTTCACGCACCCCGAGAAAAAAATTTCACACCACAACGCCACAGGAGTGTTAACACATGAACGCGCCCAGCCCCCAAGATAACCCGTTTCTGAAGTTGATGCGCCGCTACCGCGACGACCCGGTGCGCTTCGCCCAGGAGGTCATTGGCGTCGAGCCTGACGAGTGGCAGGTTGAGCTCTTGGACGCGATTGCCGCCCCAGCGATCCGCCGCGTGTCCGTTCGGTCTGGCCACGGCGTCGGCAAGTCGACGGGCGTCGCCATGGCGGCCATCTGGCACGTCTTGATGCGGTATCCGAGCAAGACGGTGGTGACGGCGCCCACGTCTGCGCAGCTGTTTGACGCGTGCTTCGCGGAGATGAAGAACGTGGCCAAGCGGCTGAAGCCCCCGTTCAACAATTTGCTGGAGATCAAGTCTGATCGGATTGAGTTGAAGAGCGCGCCTGAGAGCACGTTTATTTCGTGCCGGACGTCGAGATCGGAGCAGCCGGAAGCCTTGGCTGGGGTTCACAGCGAGAACGTGTTGCTGCTGGCGGATGAGGCCAGCGGTATCCCGGAGGCCGTGTTTGAGGCTGCCTCTGGCTCGATGTCGGGCCACAACGCCACGACGGTGCTCACGGGCAACCCGACGCGTAACACTGGCTTCTTCTACGAGACCCACACGCGCCTGCGGGATGACTGGTACACGATGCACGTCTCCTGCGTCGACAGCCCGCGCGTTTCTGAGGATTTCGTCACCGACATGCAGCGGCGGTACGGCGAGGACAGCCCGGCGTATCATGTGCGCGTCTTGGGCAACTTTCCGCCGTCTGAGGAGGACACGGTGATCCCGGTGGCGTTGGTGGAGCACGCGTTTAATAACGAGGTGAAGGTCCACGAGGATACGGCGTCCGTCTGGGGCTTGGACGTGGCGCGCCAGGGAGACGACAGCAGCGTCCTGTGCAAGCGTCAAGGTCCGGTGGTGCACCCGCTAACTGTGTGGCGCAACTTGGACCTGATGCAGCTCTCCGGCGCTGTGAAGGCGGAATACGATGCGGCGCCCCCGTCCAAGCGGCCGATTGAGATCATCGTCGACAGCAACGGGTTTGGCGCTGGCGTGTTGGATCGTTTGCGGGAGCTGGGGTTGCCGGCGCGTGGCTTGAATGTGTCGGAGCGCGCGATGGCGAAGCAGACGTATTTGAACCTGCGCGCGGAGCTGTGGTTCAAGGCGAAGGCGTGGCTTGAGAATATGGATGTGTCGCTGCCGAAGGATGACGCGCTGTATTCGGAGCTGGTGGCGCCGCGTTACATGTTTACGTCGTCCGGCAAGATCCAGGTTGAGAGCAAGGACAGCATGAAAAAGCGCGGCGTGCGATCTCCCGACCGCGCCGACGCGCTGTGTTTAGCATTGGCCAACGACCACACGACGATGGCATATGGCGTTTCGTCCAGCGGCTCGTGGGGCAAGCCGCTGAAGCGTGGGATCAGAGGGGTGGTTTAGGTGGTCAGAGGTGCACCCTGCCGGAGCCAGCCTGTGTGATGGCACCACCCGCAGCTTTTCGCCTTGCCCTCCTTTATGGCCCTGCGTCGGATGGTGACGTAGTGGCCGCAGTCGCAGCGGCACACGAGTTTGACGCCGCGTCTATGCGTGGCGTTTGTCCCGCTCCAAGAGTGTTCGCCGTGGTTCTTTGCCAGTCCAATCACCTTTAGCCGGCCGTGCTTTTCGGTGAACATTTTTATTAGCTCTTTTCGGCCGACAGGGTTTCTTGCGATGGCCCCGATCCGCTTTTCATCCGTTTCGATTGCAGGCATTTCCTTGTATGCCTGTGTCAGCCTTTTTGCCGGCTCGTAGTGCACAGCCTCCCCGAAGGCAACGCGCGCGGCCAAGCCGTTGATCGGCTTCATCTTCGGGTCGAGCTTGTCAGACATTGTTGTTAGACTTTGCGATGGTGACGGCGGCGAAGACCTGCGCGCTGTCTGGCTTGGCCTCCAGCGTCTCCTCGGCGTATTTCCTCGCGGCGGCGTATGCGTCGGGCCAGTGTCCGGTGTCGGTGTACGCGCCCAGCGCTGCCTGCGCCATCTCGTTGATTTCGTGTTTGTTCATGTATCGGCGGTATAGCATTTCATGCCTCCAATGTGGCGCGCAAGGATGGGCGCTGGGAAAGCTCTGCGTCCGTCAAGCACTTGTTTCCAAAACCGCCGCCAAACGTGAACCGATTTGGGTGCAACTTTTTGGCCTTATTCTGGGCCTTGCGGATTGTCTCGGCTTCAACGGTGCAAGCGACAAAGTCCGTATATGTTGGGTAGTCCCCGAAGCCATGCTCAGCTGTGTTGCTGTTTGCGCGGCGAGTTGCGATAATGTGATAAGTTTCCATGATGTGTTCTCCCAGAGCGTTGTGGGGAGCCGGAGCTCCCCGTGTTGCGTTATACCTTGGCCAGCATGGCTTTGGCGCCACGCTCTGCGGTTTTTGCGTTTGCGTAGCTGCGTGCGGCTGGGTAGTTGCACACGCGGCCGTGTTGGCTGCCGTCGTCGGCGACGACCATCACATAGAATGAGCTGCCGTTTGGCGTGATTTTAGCGGTGTAGCTGCCTTTTGTGATCGTTTGGCCGATTGGGCGGCGAACAGTCTCCTCGCGAAATGTGCCGTCACCCATGTAGATCGCTCTTGTTTTTACTTGGTATTCCATGTCGATTGCCCTCCCAGAGCGTTGTGGGGAGCCGGAGCTCCCCGTGTTAATTATACAGCGTCTTCAAGCCATTCGATGCAGCGATCCCATTGCTGCCAATTGTCAGTCAAGCTGATCTCGAACCCGCCATTATCAATCACACCTTCCAGATAGATGACTTTGTCTGCCTCAAGAGCGTATTGATCTTTGACCGATTGTGTTGCCAACGCTTGAATTGCTTTCTTGGTGATTTTCATGTTCGTGTCTCCCAGTGTTTCTGTCTATACAGGTAACATAATGTTAACATCTACCCATTGCAAGCGCTAATTTGCAAAAAACTGGCGTCCGGTAAACTTTTTTGTTATCCTGCGCCTGTTAGCGGCTTCCACCCTGTCGCTGAGAGCTTTCTCCAGAGCTCACCCCGCGGCTATATCCTCCCAGATGGCCGCGGGGTTACTTTGAAGCATTTTTACTGTATTATGGGGGGAACGGATAAAGGCGGGGGGAAACATGCCCGGAAGTGACTTCAGAAACTTAATGGCGCAGAGCGAGAGCAGCGGCAATTATGGCATCCTAACTGACGCTGGCGGCGGCGACATGGTTGCCGGCGCGTACCAGTTCGGCGACGACCGCCTCGAAGACTTTATGAAGGACACGGGCGAGAAGTTCACCCGAGAAGACTTCCTCGCCAACCCATCGCTGCAAGAGCGCGTGATGAACTGGCACGAGCAGGACGTCGTGGACTACGCCATGGAGAATGGCTTGGATCGCTTCTTCGGCCAGGAGATCAAGGGCGTGCCGGTGGATATGTCGGCCGTCGTCGGCATGGCCCACATCGGCGGACGCAAGGGGATGCGCGACTTCCTCGAGAGCGGCGGCGAGCTGGACAAAAAGGACAAGTTCGGCACGTTTATTTCGGACTACGGCAGGAAGTTCTCCGGCCAGAGCCTGTACAATGAGACGCCAACCCGTCCGCGGATGCGGCCGCAGGGCTTACTGCCGCCCGAGACGTCACCGCGGCCAATGGCCCGCCCAGCAGGACTTCTAGGCTAATGGCAGGTTACGAGCAATACATCCCGCCCGGCCTGCGCGGCCCACTCCGCGACATATTCGGCATGGCCCGCGTGACGGGAGAGGGCGGCGCCGGCCTCCTTCGCGCCGTCCAGCAAGATCCGCTGGCAGTCAACCAGGCAATCGGCGAGAGCATGATCGGCGGCATCCGGTCCATGGCCACCGACCCGGTCGGCACCGTGCGGGGCGTCGTGAGCGACACCGCCGGCACCGTGCAGCGCGCTTTGACGAATACGGCGGCGGACTACCTGCCGGAAGGCGTAACGCTGGCCACCGCGACGCCGGATCAGATCAAGACGGCCAACGACGCGCGCTACGCTGACCTTGCGTCAACCGCTGCGATGGCAGTTCCTGGCACTAAGGCGTTGAAAGCAGGCGCAAAAGCGGCTGGCTCTGCTTTGGGTCAAAGGTCTCTCGGAAATCAGGCCGCATCTGCGTATATGATAGGCCAGAAACTTGAGGACGTTCAGGGATACAAGGGCGCCACTGGGAAGCCTAGTAAAGTCAAAATGCCTTCAGGGGAGAGCTATGACGCGCGCCCTGTGAGTCAAATTGAAGAGGCTGCAAAGTCTTACATGAAATCCCAGAACATGGACGTCTCTGGGTTTGCTGAGTATCCGCCATTCAGCGAGCAGCGCGCGAGGCTTATTGCCGCCGCTTACGATATGATGGAGCACAACCCCACCGGCCCTGCGGTTAAGCGGGCTTATGACGCCATGATTGAGGAGACGATGGGTCAGTACCGGGCGTTGAAGGACGCCGGTGTTGAGTTTAAGTTTTTGAAGGAAGGCATGGACGACCCTTACGCGGCATCTCCAGCCATGGGCTATCAGGACATTGTCGAAAACGGCAAGCTGTGGGTTTTCCCAACTGACTTCGGGTTTGGCACAAGCACATCCTTCGATGCGGCTGAAAACCCCTTGCTCAAAAGCGTCGGTAAGGTCGGAGATAAGAGCGACGCCGTGGCCAACGACGCATTCAGAGCCGTGCATGATGCTTTCGGGCATTTTGGCTCTGGCAATCCGTTCTTTAGGCGTCAAGGCGAGGAGCGGGCCTTTCTGGAGCACTCTCGGATGTATTCGCCTGACGCTATAGGCGCAATGACGTCTGAGACTAGGGGCCAGAACAGCTGGCTTAACTCTGGGCCGTTTGGGATGTCCAACAGAACCGCGAACACCTCTGACACCGTTTTTGCAGATCAAAAATCTGGGCTCATGCCGTCTTGGACTAGCGAGCCGGCCGGGATGCCAGATCCAGATGAAACGCGATCACTTCTAAGGTATATTGAGAACCAAAAATGGCAAAAATAGCGGGTGGCTTGGGTCACAGGCCGACAGCAAATCTGGCAGACTTAGAAGACGAGTTGGAGCGCAAGGCGCAACAAGATGCGCGCGAGTTTGAGAAGGCGAAAAAAAATGGACTATGAGATAAACGAAATGGCCTCCGAGCTCGAGGCTGAACTGAACCCAGACGTCATGGACGACCAGGAGTTGCAGAGCATCGTCGGTAAAGAGATCGATGACGCCATCGACTTCATTGACAACTGGGTCTCCCCGGTGCGCGCCACGGCGACGCAATACTACCGCGGCGAGCCTTTTGGCGACGAGGAAGAGGGCCGCAGCCAAGTGGTGAGCATGGACGTGCGGGATACCGTACAAGCCATCATGCCGTCGCTGATGCGGATCTTCAACGGCTCCGACCGCACGGTTGAATACGTCCCGCAAAACGCGGAAGACGTGCCGGCGGCAAAGCAGGCCACCGAGTACGCGAATTTCATCATCAACCGCGACAACCGCGGCTTCCTGGAGATGCACAGCGCGTTCATGGACGCACTGGTGCGCAAGGTCGGCATCATCAAGTGCTACTGGGAAGACACGACCGAGTTTGAGACCATTGAATACACCGGCGTCGACGACAACGCCCTGGCGGCCCTCATGGCCGACCCAGCCGCCGAAGTCGACATCACCGTGAGCACGCCAGTGGGCGAGGCGCAGATCGACCCCATGACGGGCCAGATCGTCCCGCCACCCATGGCCCACGACCTGCGCGTTACCTACACGCACCCAGACGGCCGCGTGAAGCTGGAGGCTCTGCCGCCGGAGGAGTTCCTGATCTCGCGCGAAGCGAAATCCGTCGAGGATGCTGACTACGTTGCGCACCGCCGCATCGTCACCGTGTCCGAGCTTGTAGCTATGGGCTACGATTACGACGAGGTCTATAACCTGTCGTCGACCAATGACGACATGGATACCAACGTCGAGCGCAACACGCGCAACCCGGCGCTGGCTAACGACATGAACGCCCGCAGCGACCCGGCCATGCGCAAGGTGCTGTACGTCGAAAACTACATCCGAGTGGACCACGACGGAGACGGCATTGCCGAGCTGCGCAAGATCTGCACCGGCGGCGACGGCAACGTCATCCTGAACAACGAGCCCTGCGCGATGGCGCCATTCGCCACGCTCTGCCCAGATCCAGAGCCGCACGACTTCTTCGGCATGAGCGTCGCCGACACCGTCATGGACATCCAGCGGATCAAGTCAGTCGTCATGCGCAACTCGCTGGACAGCCTAAGTCTCAGTATTCACCCAAGAATTGCTGTTGTCGAAGGCATGGTGAATATGGACGACGCCATGAACACAGAGATGGGTTCAATCGTCCGCCAGCGCGCCCCAGGCTCAATCCAGCAGCTCACCGTGCCATTCGTCGGCCAGCAGGCGTTTCCTGTCCTGCAATACATGGACGAGGTTAAGGAGGCCCGCACCGGCATCTCCAAGGCATCCATGGGCTTAGACGCCGGCGCCCTACAGTCAAGCACTGCGACAGCCGTGGCAGCCACTGTAAGCGCCGCACAGCAGCACATTGAGATGATTGCTAGGGTATTCGCTGAGACGGGCGTTAAGCGCCTGTATGAGCTTGTCCTGTACAATATCACCACGCACCAGGACAAGGCGCGCATGATCCGCCTGAACAACGATTTCGTGGAAATGGACCCCAGAGTATGGTCATCTAATATGGACGTCTCAGTTAACGTAGCCTTGGGCCGCGGCACTGACACCGAGCGGATGATGATGCTGCGCCAGATCGGCGAGATGCAGAAGGAAGCCATGTCTACCATGGGGCCGCAGAACCCGCTGACCGACATCTCCAAGTTGAGCAACACGCTCAAGGAGATGACGTCGCTGGCCGGCTTCAAGGACACGTCGCAGTTCTGGAGCGATCCGGCGAAGTTCCAGCCGCCACCGCCAGACAACAAGCCCGACATCAACGAGCAGCTGATCCAAGTTCAGATCCAGCAGATCCAGTCGGACATGCAGAAGAAGGCGGCCGAGCTGCAACTGAAGCGCGAGCAGATGATTATGGAAGACGACCGCAAGCGCGACGAGCTCGAGGCCGACATCCGCGTCAAGGCAGAAGAGCTGAAGGCCAAGTACGGCACGCAGCTTGACGTCGCCCAGATCCGGGCTGACATGGCGATCAACCGCGAAGTGATGAAGGCCCAGGCTGACATAATCACGGAGGCAGCGCGTGAAGACTAAGCAGCAGATCATCACAGACGGCAAGCAGGCAGAGCGCCTGCTCGCCGACACGGATTTGCTTCGGTTTCTTGAGGAAGCCGAGGCGGATTGCTGGACGCAGTTCAAGGCAACTGGCCCCAGTGACACCGACAGCCGCGAGGCTGTTTACATGAAGTTGCGCGGAATTGACATGGTTCGCCAGTCGCTGCGCAGCATGGTTGATAACGCTACTATTGAAATGAAGATGAAAAAGTAGCATAATGGAGAGATAAGAGATGTCAGACAACAGCACCCCGCAAGGGACTGACCTGTACAGCGCTCAGAATGCAATCAGAAGTATGCTCGCGCCCCAAAAGGATAACGTGACGACAGATGATGCGCTTGAGGTAGAAGCCGCGCAAGTGGACGAAGCCGAAATGCCGGATGGCCAAGAGGAAGAGTATGAGGCGCAAGCTGATAACTCTCCCGTTGAGGGGTCTGAAAGCGATCTGGACGACGAAGACGACGATGACGGCGACCAATATGGAACCCTCGATTTATCCACGACCTTAGAGGTCGACGGTGAGGAGATAACCATTGAGGAGCTGCGCAGCGGACACCTTCGGCAGAAGGACTACACGCGAAAAACTCAGGAGCTCGCCGAACACCGAAAGGCTGTTGAAGCGAAAGATCAGGAGATGGATCGCGAGCGTGCTGAATATGCGCAACTACTGCCAGCACTGGCAG
>Ga0208148_1000098_pt1 | contig 33537 bp, 44 predicted proteins | sample DEB08_DNA_16_FD_184525 | JGI IMG/M metagenome (GOLD analysis project Ga0208148, IMG submission 184525) | Aqueous microbial communities from the Delaware River and Bay under freshwater to marine salinity gradient to study organic matter... | ecosystem: Environmental > Aquatic > Marine > Coastal ...
AGTTAAATCAATGACAACATTATTACCTTTGTTTAATACACAGGTAAATGTTTTGAATGATAAGCCAAACAAGTATGGTATGACCTTCCCAGACATATCTAATCAAAGAGAGTTTACTTGTTACATGGTAGTTGACCCAGCTGGTGCTAGAAACTATTCAGCAATCTGGGCAGCAGTAAATGAAAAGAAAGAAGTATATATTGTTAGAGAGTTTCCAGAAAGAGATATATATGGAGAGTGGGCATTGTTTGGTGACCCAAAGTGGAGATATGGTCCAGCAGCCAAGAAGATTGGCTACAATGTAGAGGGATATGTAGATTTATTCAGAGAAATAGAAGACGAACTAAACATAAAGATATATGAAAGAATTGGTGACTCTCGTTTCTTTGCAAAAGAAAATGAGAACAATGATGACTTGTTTAGGGCATTTGATGACTTTGGAATGAACTTTATACCAAGTGATGGGCGAAAGGAAGAGGTTGGCATCAATGCTTTGGACGAATGGTTTAGTTATAATCCAGACTTAGACATAGATGAGATAAACAGACCAATGTGTTACATACACGAAGATTGCGGTAATCTGATAGAGTCATTGATAAACTATGGCAGTAATGGAAAAGCAGATGAAGCCCTCAAAGACTTTTTTGATTTAATGAGATATTTAAGAATGACAAACGGTGGTGAAGGTCCTGACCATGTAACAAGGCGAAACTTAGCAACAACAGTAAACAATGCAGGAGGATACTAATGGCAAAAAGAAGATTAACTGACATAGCTGAAGAGCATGATATGTCATTCGAGCAAGTGAGAGACCTTGCTTTCAATATATTAGATGAATGTGCCTTAACAGGCAAAGGTAAAAATACTTGGGTAAATGAAGTAGGTCAAGATATGTTAGACGACAATATTGAAATGCTTATCAAGAAGCCCAAGATATATCGAGGTAAGATACGAAATATCGCACCTAACCCTAGGTTTGCGTTTGTTCATGTAAAAGAAAAGAACGGATGTATAAAGATGGAAATACCTAGAAAATATACTAGATACATGAAAGCTCATGGTATGGTATACCTAGAGCAAATGGATGACGATGGCAAAGAAGAGAAATATGTCATGGTTGTTCCAAAGATTGTTTGATATACATGATAGAATAAGAACATATGCAAGAAGCCAATATTTCTGAATCATTGACTTACTGGAGTGGTGACCCAAATATAGAACATTTGCGCCACGCTTACGAGCAAACAGTAAACGAACTAGAACCATACTTTGACCTATGTCGTGATTCCTATGATAATCGTAGGAACTACTGGGCTGGAAAGTCCAGAGACCATAGGAAGCATGGTGCTGACGCATTTCCATGGGAAGGCGCATCAGACATGGAAGCCCATGTGATTGATGAACGAATCCAGCGATTAGTGGCATTGATGATGTCTGCGTTGAATCGCTCAAATGTATCAGCGTTTCCAGTAGAAGTAACTGACCTAGCTCGTTCTAAGGTAGTAAGCAGTTTCCTCAAGTGGATGATTAGCTCTGGTTACATCAATCGCTTCGAGAAAGAGATGGAGCTAGGCTGTAACTATTTGTTAGAGCGAGGCATCTTAATTACTCATGTTGGTTGGCAAAGAGAAGACCGCAAGTTTTTACAAGAACTAGATTTAATTCAAATCGCACAAATGTCTCCAGAGATAGCTAGAGCTATTGAGCAAGGAGACAGCGATGATATTCTTGTGACTCTTCTTGAGCAAACCTTTGATGGAGTAACTCAAAAGAGAGCGAAGCAAGCTATCAAGGATTTACGGAACAAAGGCAGAGCTATGCTACCAATCGTAAAGAGAATGGTCAATGCTCCAGAAGTAAAAACACTTGCACCTGATTTTGATTTCTTTTTACCACCATATGTAACTGACCCACAGAAAGCGCCTTATTGCTTTTGGCGAAACTTCTACACTCCACAGGAGCTAGAACAAAAGGTGGTTACAGATGGATGGGATGCAGACTTCGTTGCAGAGATGATTGAGAACTACAGAGGTGTAGATGTTCTTGATATTGAGAAACAGCAAGAAGGACGCAGAAGTAATTTAGTTCAAGATTATGGCTATACAGCCGAAGAACTAATTGAGTTAGTTTATGGATACCAAAGATTGATTGACCCAGAGGATGGTTCAGAAGGGATTTACTATACGGTATTCCACAAACAATTCAGCGGCAATGAGTCAGCCCCAGCATACGCTATACACGAATTGCTGAACGGATACGAGGACTACCCCATAGTTGTCACTAAATATTCAGAGGACTCTAAGAGACTCTACGACACTATGACTGCTCCAGACCTATTAAGAGGAATACAAAATCAAGTAAAAGTAGAAAGAGATTCTCGAATAGACAGGAACAGTTTGGCTACATTGCCGCCAATTTTACACCCAGTTGGACAAGCACCAACGGACTATGGACCAGCTAGAATGATTCCATATCGTAGAAAGGGAGACTTGGACTTTGGACCAACTCCTCCACCTCCGACTGGTTCAATAGAGATTGAGACAACTTTACAAGCACAAGCTGATAGATTGATGGGACTAGATGATTCTCCTATTAGTCAACTCAAGAAGCAATACTTGGTAAACAAGTTCTTGAAACATTCAGCAGAGGTTATCAAGTTAGCCTACAAGTGTTACCAAAGATTTGGTCCAGATAGTACATTCTTTAGAGTAACTGGTTCACCTGACCCACAGATGTTTGGTAAGGGAGACCCCAACGAAGACTTTGATGTAACTATCTCATATGATGTATTGAATACAGACCCAGAGACTCAAGAGAAGAAACTTGCACAAATACAAGCATTGACTGCACTTGACCGCAATGGTCGTATCAATGTAGATAATCTATTGACAGTTATCGCTAACTCTGTAGACCCAGTATTAGCTGACCAAGTTCTACAGCCAATCGAAACAGCTCAAGAGCAAGTAGTCAAACAAGTAACTGATGACTTATCTAAGATATTTGCAGGAATCGAAATGCCAGCTAGACCAACAGGTGGTCAAATTGCTATGCAGGTTATCCAGCAATATACTTCTCAGCCTGATGTTACTGCTCGTTTGCAACAAGACGAAGCTTTCAGGGCAAGACTTGAGAAATATGCTAACCAATATACCTTCCAAATGCAGCAACAACAAAATGCTCAGATTGGACGAATTGGTACAGAGCCAGCACAAATGGGCAACATTCCGACACAAACAATGTAATATGGCATTACTTGGAACAATACTTGGTACTCAACAACCTGAGACCCCAGTAGCTTTGTCATATGACAATTACTTTGTTGATGAAGTCCTATCTAGAAATGAAGGACGAGAACCACATCAAAGTATAGAGGACTACAGTATGACTGGTGCGTATGGAATAAAAAAAAGACCAAAGAAGTATGAGAAGCTACCAGCCAGAGAAGCTGCTCGCTTGATGACCTTAGATAAAAGAGAAGAAATCAAAGGTCAGATTGGCGAGAGAAACTGGGAGCGTATGCCTATGTCTGTAAAGTTAGCAACCCAAGACTTTCATTGGAATACAAATAGTTTGTTTACTAATTTTAAAAAGAACTTAATCAAAGGAGACTACGAAAATGCTTTGTATGAAACCTTTGATGCAGTATCTGCTTCAGACAAAGAGAGTGGAAAGAAAGGTGTACTTAGGGGTCTAGCAAATCGTAGAGCAAAAATGTTTAATAAATATGCTATACCTAATAAATTACCTAGGGTAACTGACTTTGAATTTACCAAAGGAGACAAAGGAGGAACAAATGTTACTTATTACTTTGAGGGCAATAAGAAACCAATAACCAAATTTATATCCAAGGGTATACATCCTGACTCCAAAGGAGCAGACACAGAAACCAAAGGCTACGAAAAATTCAAAGTACAAAATTAAACACATGGATTTACAATCAGCACTAGACGCATTATCAAATCACGAAACTTTCGCAGTATTCATACTAACCATACGAGACCTCAGAGAAGAAGCTATAGCAGAGCTACACAAAGCTGACTTTGAGCAAATACAACAAATTAGTGGTCGCATATTGACCTATGACCAAATCTTACAAATGGCTGATTACAAGACATTGGAAAGAAGATTTGGATAGTATGTTATAATAACTTTATCGCAATCGCTTAGGCGCAAAGAAAGTGGAAAATTATGACAGATGAAATCAAAGGAGCAGTCGCTGAGGCTCTTAAAGAAGATAGAAGCGGAGCAAACATCACCCCTGCACAATTAGCTGCAAGGAGACTAAATCAATCACAACCAGAACCTCAACCAGAGATTCAGGAAGAGATTCAAGAGCAGGTAGAAGAAACTGAAGTAGAAGAACCAGTAGCAGAAGTACAAGAAGAAACTCAAGAAGTTTCTGAAAGTCCAGAAGTTACTGAAGAAGTTACAGAGGAGACCCAAGCCGAAGATGTTCTTTCACAGTACAACTTGGACGAAATGTCTGAGGAAGAGTTAGAAGACTTATCAAAGAAACTTGGAAGTCGTGCAGTTGCTCGTTATGGCGAACTTACAGCCAAACGGAAAGCTGCTGAAGAAAAGTTAGCTGAGTTACAAAAGCAAATGTCTGAGCAGAAAAATGATATTCTGCAAAGCAAGAAGCCAGTCGAAAACAATCCTTACTCAAACCTAGAAACCGTTGAGGCTCTGCAAGACAAAGCCCAAGAGGTGAATGAAATAATAGGATGGGCAGAGGATATATTGTTTGAGTCAGATGGTTACTCAGCTGATGATGTGGTCACAGAGGTAGAGGGCAAAGAAGTTACCAAAGCGCAAGTTCGCAAAAGTTTACTTCAAGCCAGAAAAGCAAGAGATGCTTTCTTACCAGACCAGTTAAATACACTTCAGCAAATTGAAAATGGCAAGCAACTTAGGTCTGCATTTGAAGAACAAGCAAAGCAAGAGCTTTCTTGGCTTCAAGGAGAAGACAACGATACAAGGAAACAATATGAGTCAATGTTATCTGATAAAAGATTCATTGACTTACAAGATAAGGTTGACCCAGATATATCAGCTCAGTTGCCATACTTGATTGCTCATGCAGCAAACAGTATGTATGGTCGCAAGCTAATACAGGATAAACCAAAGGTTTCTATCACTCCTCCAAAGACTGGTGCAACTTCTGCACCTAACACAAGTCGTGCTAAGAAAAGTACAAAAGCTCTGGCTGACCTATCCAGTCGATTTAAAGATTCAGGGAATGAAAAAGATTTCATCAAACTTCGTACAAAACAACTCACAAAATAAATTTTAAAATAAAATGGCAATTACAGATACATTCAATCCAGCGTTACAACCAGTAACGACCCAAGGACCGAGTGCTTCTAACCGTGAGGATTTGACAGATGTCTTGACAATCCTTGCGCCAGAAGAAACACCAGCCCTTTCATCCGCTAACAAACAAAAAGCTAACGCTACATTTGTTGAGTGGACAGTCGATTCATTAGCTACTCCTGCTACCACAGGTATTTCAGAGGGAGCTGATGTTACATCATTCACAGACCAATTTGCATCTCGTGCAAGACTTGGTAACTATATCCAGAAGTTCCGTAGAGACTTCATGGTTTCTGATTTACAAGAAGCTGTTGACTCTGTTGGACCTGCTAAAGTTGCACAAGCTGAAGCAAAAGCTATTCGTGAGCTTAAACGAGACATTGAGGCTACAATCTTATCAGACAATGACCGTCAAGCAGAAACAGGAGCAGTTCCTTACAAAATGCGTGGTCTTGGTGATTGGTTAGATTCAGCTGGACCTTCAGATGTTCCTGCTGACTATCGTACACCTGCTGGCTCTATCAACACTCAAGCAGCAGCTGGTGACATCACAGAGTCTGAGTTCAACACAATCATTCGCTCAATCTATCGTGCAAATGGTGAAGCTAACAACTTGGTTCTTATCGCTGATACAACACTTCGTAAACAAATCGCTGACTACGCTCGCTTCGGTGCAGATGTAGCTGACGGAACTAACGCAGGTGTTCGTTCAGTAAACTATGATGGAAATGACTCAACTATCAAATTATCTGTTGAAGTATATCAATCAGACTTTGGTATCGTTTCTATCGTAAACATGAATCCTGTTACTAATCCAGAAACTGTTACAGGTTCTACTGCAAATCATGACCGTGGTTACTTAATCAACCCTGACTACTATGGTATTCATGAGTTGATTCCTATGGGTTCTACTCGCTTACCTAACATGGGTGGTGGAGAGCGTGGTTTCGTAGACTGTGCATTAACACTAGGTGTTTATGCTCCAGCAGCTCACGGTAAAATCGTTTAATAAAATAGGAGGATAATTATATGGCACTAGTATTAAAAAAAATAGGTAATCTTGAAACACTTGCACAAGGCTATACTCATGAAGTAGAGTTTGAAGCAAACGAACTATCAGCTTCAACAGGCGCTCAATCAACAGCAGTTCAGTTCCCATCTGGGTCTGCACTTGCAGGTGTTATCGCTAAAGCAAGCATTGAAGTTAAAGAGTTAGTAACTGCGGCAGTATCTACTGGTTCAGCTATCTCTAATGCAACAATCTCTTGTGGAGATGACGATGTTGATGGATTCGTAGCATTAACAGACTGTTTCACAGGTGACACAGAAAACCAAGGATATGTAAACACAGGAGTATTATTAAATGGTGCAACTGCTACATCTCATGTGGTTTCTCAGTTCAATGTATCATCTAATGGTACAGGTAATGGATTCGGTAACGCAGAAAAGGGTAAATTTAAACTCTTGGTAGCTTACTATCCAACAGCTGGTTCAGGACTTACAAGTTAATAAATAATCTCATAGGGTGGTAGGCAGATACCTGCCACCCTTTTTTATAATGGATATACTACACTTTAAAAACAAATCCCACGATGAGGGAGAACATTGCAAGGCAATGGCAGATGTTATTAACAATGCTATCTTGCAAGAAAAACTAACTGAAAAAGACAGAACAGATATTGCTCGTAAAGAGGCAAGTGAGCTAAAAGGTAAGACACACCCTACGCTTGGTAAGTGTGTAGCGACTATACCAGCTCGTGAATACTTTCGCTTGGTAAAGAAGTATGGCTCTGATACAGTATTATCTAAAGAATTTTTACAATACTTCAATAAGAAGCACAAAGACCTTTCACCTAATAAAGCATAATGATTCTACGAAGAAACCAAGACTTATTTAATACAATCAAAGCACTAGCTGGTGTTAATGATTTTACAGATAATGAAATAACCGACTTGGTTTCATTTACTAATCGTAGGCTTACAATGGCTTACAACACTAGCCCAATGTGGGAAAGATATGTTGTGGTATCTGAAGAAAGAAATGTATCTTCATTTGCTTTAAGTGGGTTATCAACAGCAAGTTATAATGCTGCTTACACTAAGTATGGAAAATATGAATCAACTTCAGGAGTGTTTACTGACTTCTATGTTCCCAATAATTCAACAGCTATTGGCTCAAATTTTCAATTCATAAGAAATAGTAGTGGTAAATGGCTATGGGGAACATCGGCTTATCAAAAAGACCCAGTTACCGATATTATTACTCTTACTGGTTCTGGTGTTGGCTTTGCTACACAACAAGATGATGAGGTATATGACTCTCCTATTGAAGTAAAAAATTGGGGTTCATTAACTAATGTTAGTGGATTTTTAAAACTAACAGCAAAGCAAATCGTAACATACGATGAAGCCTTTGAGGAATTAACATCTGGGGCAACTAGAGTAGCTAAGGATACAATACAAGACTTTATTCGTATTCACCGAAATCAATCTTTCTTAAATAACTCTGCTACTGAGTATGACTTCTATGTAGATGTTAATGGAGCAAATGTACTTAATAGCTCTGCAACTGATGGAAAAGTATTTGTTACTTATAAAAAACCAATAGTAAATACTACTACTGGTCAGGTAATTACATCTTTAGATACAACTGCTACAAGCAATTATCTAACAGAGATACCCCTAGAATTTTTTAATTATACTGCTCATGCAGTATATGCAGACTTCCTAAGAATGGATGGTCAGCACGACAAGGCAGCATTTGAAGAGCAAAAGGCTGATATGTTCCTTGCAACAGAGCTTGAACGCATTGATATAATAAATAATAACAATTCTTTAAATCATAAGTTCACGACTTATGTAAACACTTCATCACGATAACAATTATGCCTAATTCAAATGTAGTAAACTTATACCCAGTTCCTAATGGAACAATCGGAGATAGAGTATTAACCGTGGCAGATTCAGCAGTTACTCTTTTGACTACTGCTAGTCTTTCAGGAAATACTGAACCATCTTTTGATTCACTAACTCGTTACATCGTTCTTGATATTCAAGACGCAGATGTTCGTGTAACATATGATGGTGGTGACCCAACTTCTTCAGTTGGTCACATTCTATTCGCTGGTCGCTCTTACACTTGGGCAGTAGAAACTGCTAGAGTTGCTAAGTTCATTAGAGACGGTGGTACATCTGCTAAGATACACGCTTCTGAATTTACTCAGTAATGTCTTCCGAATTTCTAGCATCTGGAGAGAATGTTCTTGATTCTAACCTAGGTGGTGCATGGGACATCATCAATGGCTATGCTGGGCGCAAACAAGACCTAGGAATAGCTCGTAGGTTCGGAGGTTCCGCAGCTGCGTACTCATTGCGAGACATTGGTGCAATGAATGGAAGAGTCGTCAAAGTCCGCAGAGACCTAGATGGAGAAGAGGCAGACCCAGAAGAAGATTTCTCAGCTAATCAAGTCCAGAGTGGTGCATTAGAAGATTGGGTAAATGGTAAACTAGAGAGTACACTACCAGCAGATGTAGCAACAGCCGCAGCTGCTTATAGTCTTCGTAAAGTAAAAGCTAGTTACAGCGGTGATGCAGTTCGTATTCGTAGAAGCTCAGATGATATTGAGGTAGATGTAGCTTTTGATTCAGATGATAAGGTAAGTGCAAGTTCTTCTATTACAAATATAGCTGAACAAGGTGGAGAAAGTGGAAGCACAACTGCTACTGACCTTAATGGATTTTTAAATGAAACACTAACAGTAGGTACAGCAGTAAATGGTACTGGTGGTTTTGATAATTACACTTTAACTAATGTTTCTAACACTGGGTTTTCAGCCGATAATAGTGCTGGAGGAACTGGTTCAGCTGGATTTCCCTACAAGCACGCTACTGGAGATGTAATGGTAATAAGGTACACAGTAAGTAACTTTAGTAGTACATCTAGTTTAAGTCCAGTTATCAGAGGAACAACTGGTGTTGGAAGTGTAGTAGGAACAACTACTGGTGGTACTGAAATACTTGCTAATGGAACTCGTACTGAAACTTTAACTGCAACAGCAGAGGGAACTCACCTTATGTTTGCTGATGGTAATACTGGTTCTTACACAATCAGCGACTTTGAAATAGTATCTCATACTCACTTAGCCTTTGTCCACACTTGGTACGACCAAGCTGGGTCATACAATGCAGTTCAAGAGACTGATGCTAACCAACCAAAGATTGCAGAGAGTGGAGCATTGCTTACTGATGGTATAGACTTTGATGGTAGTAATGACTTCTTGGGATTTGGTGCTGATATATGTTCTAATATAAATAACTTTAGTGCATTTACTATTGCAAAATCCGATGGTGGGAATGGAGGTTTACAAGTACTTTTTTCAGTAGGATTTAGTGGAGATGGAACTATTTTCGCTCAAGCTAGAGACGACAGTAATATTGAAGCTCATTTTGGAAATGGAAGCAGTTCAGCTAATGTAGTAAATTTATCTCAAAATGTATCGCAATTTGAAAGTGATATGTTGTTTACAACAATAGGTGGTTCATCTACCTCTAAAGGATTTGCTGATGCAGTAGAAGGAGGTTCTGTATCTTCGGCTAGTGCTAACCCAACCAATACAACTGGAGGAATTGGTATGCACACTGGAAGCTCAAGCCCATTTGATGGTTCTGTTAAAGAAGCAATATTTTATAATTCAGACCAATCAGACAATCGCTTCAAGATTGAGTCCAACATCAATAACTATTATGGTTTGTACAATGATGCGAATGAAACCAATGGAGACTTTGATAAAACATTTAGTCCTACAGCAGATGGAACATTTACCCCAAATGGTAAAGATGGATTCACATTAGCTGTAGTGTCTAGTACAGTATATGCTGGTATTAAATTAAATGCAGATGTTACGAGTGGGGATTCTATATATGTATCATTTAATTGTTCCTTTGATGCTGGTAGCCCATCGCCAAAAATTGTACTAAGAGATACTGATTCTGATTTCTTTGGAGGTGGAACTTTAATGTCAAATGAAGAAAGTGTAGTAAATGGATTTAATTCATTTACACTAACATCTACTAATAGTAGTGCTAGTGGTGTTGTATTATCTGAAGCTGATAATAATTTAACTTATTCTATATCTGATTTCAAAGTATCTCGCATAGCTCGTAATGGTTTCGTAGAAACTTTGTACGACCAAAGTGGTAATGGTAGAGATATATCTCAAGCCTCTGCTTCAAACCAACCTACTATTGTTTCCAATGGTGGTATTTATAAAAGTGGTGCATATCCATCAATTAGATATACCGATACTTCCGCAACATATTTAGTTACAGAATCCTATAGTCCAGTTGAACAAGGTGGTTCTGGAATGCCAAACTTTACATTATTTGCAGTTACTGGAATACCAGAAGCTGCTGGGTTTGATAGTATCGTAAGTGCTGGTGGTTCAGAAGGTTCTAACTCAATTGGTGGTTTTAAACTAAGGCATTTAAAAGATGGTTCTGGTAATATAGATTCTAGAATTGATATAGCTCAAACTGGAGCAAGTCCTCACCAAGCTAATGCTCAATCAAATAATGCAACACCTCAATCTGTAAATTTACATACTTCTTATTTAGATAGTACAGATGATGAGTTATTTGCTCAACAAAATAGTGCAACAAGTGGAACAACTACTACAACCTTGATACCATTATCTGGTCAAGGAGCAGAGAATGACAATCTTAAAGTAGGGACAGATATGTTTAATGATACTCCAAGAGCTAGTTACTTAGGTGAAATACTAGAAATAATACTTTATACAGATAGTAAAAAATCTGACCTATCTGACTTAACGAGTGAAATAAATAATTTTTACAACATTTAATTATGAGCGAAGAAACCGAAGAAGAAATTACAATCAATTACTTAGTATACGAAACACTAGACGATGCTATTGCTAGAGCAGACACAGAGGGCGCTAGACGAGGCTATGCTTACCATAGAGTAGGCTCTGGAACTCGTTATAGGACTTACCCTCAAGAGACTGCTGATGCAAAGTATGCACTAGTTGTGGACGGATATGAACTAACAGAAGATGAAGAGTCAGCTATTACAACTAGCGTCACCTTCCCAGCACCAGAGGAAATCTAGTATGGAGGAGACACTACAAAGATTATCCGTAGGAATCTTCGGATGGATAGCCACGGATACATTACAGAATGTGGACTTAATGTTAGGTGTAGTGTCTAAGGGAGTCTTAATTACTTTAACAGTTTTATCAATCTATAAACTATGGAGGGAACTTAAATGACACCAGAATTATTAGCAATGTTAGGTGGTGGAGCTAGTGGCTTCATCTTTAAACTAGTAGGTACATTGGTACAAAATCAAGCAGCACTCACTAAAGGACTAATTGAAAAACAAAAAGCATCAGACGAAAGTGCCGATGCCGCAGCAAAAAGGGTAGATGCCTTTGGTGCTTGGACACGCAGGATTATTGTATTAACAGTTTTATTTGGTGTTATTATTGCACCATTTATTTTAGCAAATAGTGATTCAGGAGTTACTATTGCTACTGATTACAGTAATTGGTTTGGAATCTTTAAGGGTACAAATTATCAAACCCTACATGGATATATAATTTTACCAGAAATCAAGACAGCTGTTATCAGTATTATCAGTTTCTACTTCGGTAGTGCAGCAGTAAGTAAATAATTATGAACGAGTGTTATATTTGTAAATGGACAAAAAACAAGCCAGAAAAGAACTGCAAACTCTCAGGGACTCCATCACCAAAGTGCTTGGCGAAAAGAGTAACGAAGATATTAGCGAGCATATACAAGAGGCTCAAGAGTCTGCTAGTGAAGGTGCTAAAGCGCTTAAGAAATCTCTTATAGAGAGAATCAAGGATTTACCAGTCGTAACTCAAGTATCTCAGCTTGGGGCAGCTGGTACTGTGGCTGTATCTACAGCTGCTGTAACACAGGTAGACATCGCTAAAGATAGGACTGAGATATTTGTAGCAGAGGTTGCTCAAGATGTAGTAGAACAAAGATTTGAAGTTCCACAGTTTATTGATAACTTTGTGGACTTTGCTAGTCTTAACGATTGGGGACAAGAAGTTATTGCTGAGAAGATTCAGGAGGCTCAGGCTTTTGTAGCAGAGGCTTCCGAACCACAACAGACTTCCACACCATCTGCTGAGTCTTCGGACACCACACCTGAAACCTCGTCTTCTTCGCAAGATAGTTCCTCCGATAGTCCTTCTCAGCCTTCAGAAACTGAAGAACCCCAAGAACCAAAATCAGAAGAGTCAGAGCCAAAAGAGGGTAAATCATCCTCAGAGCCTACTGAAGAGCCTAAGGAAGTCAAGTCTAATGATGAGCCTAAGGAAGAGTCAAAAGGCGATACAGAGCAATCTGAGGCTAAATCTAATGCCATACCTATAGTTGAAACACCTATAGATAATGACTCATCAATTAGACAAGTATCACCAACATCATGAATGCAAAAGAATATGCCCAAAAAAGAGTAGATGATAAACTACTTGGTTATAAAATAAGAGCTAAATTATTTTCTGGAGAAGATAATTACTTTAAACAAAACCCCAATGTTGCAGGAATGGCTAATTTTGAAACCAATGATATTGTATTAAACCCATACTCAAAAGATAGAAATATGGAATCAGTAGCAATGAATGAAGCCATAAGATTAAAAATGAGAAAAGAGGGGTTTGTTCCAGATATAGAAATATCAGACGAACAAAAACAGTTTTTTAAAGGAACTGCCTATGAGGGTAATGATGATGCAATCAAGGAAACAATATTTGCTAGAATATACTCAAAGGACTCATCGGCTAATGCTACAGAAGACCAAATGAAAGCATACAAAGAATATATAGGAAAATGATAGAATTTATTTTAACTCACTATAAAGACGACTTACTAGCTATGGCATTTGCCTACATTGGTATAATATCTATTATAATGATGTTCTTACCAAAGGACAACTTCATTAAAAAATTCTTCAAAGAATTTGCATCAATCTTTACAACTTTTTTTAAAAAATGAGCCACGAATTTTCAGAATTAGATATTAACAATGACTCCGACTATGGTTGGGGTGAAAGCATTACATCAACCAATTACAATTATTTCTTTGTACCTTCTATACCTGAGTGGGCATATAGTGAGTATGATGGCTTATACTATGAAGGCGTACAATACAATTGGGATGAGGTAGATTACAGATTAACTGTAGATTACAATAGTGTACCTGAGCCAGCAGATGCAGGATTCATAGGTGCATTGATGGTAGGAATTTTTGTAGCATTCTGTTACTTTAAAAACAAGAAAGATATGGAGGAAAAATAATTATGGCACATTACGGAAAAGGAAGTTGTGGAGAAAAGAAGGGTGGCAAGAGTAAAGGTCGCAGAACAATGAAAGGAAAATACTAATGCCATTTAGCAAGTATAGTCCTAAGCAAAAGAAACTAGCCAGAGTTGCAGCACCTCGTAATAAGATTACTCAGGCTGACTTCAAAGCACTCAAGCGCAAGAAGATTAAATAATGGCTAAGATATGCAAGAGAGGTGTAGCGTGGGCTAGGAGAACTTTTGACAAGTATCCTAGTGCTTACGCAAATATGGCTGCCTCCAAGTATTGCAAAGACCCCAACTATGCCAAAGGCGCTAAAGGCAAGAAAAGAAAGAAGAAGTAATGGGTGAACTCAAAAAGTGGAGAGAACAAAACTGGGTTAGGATTGGAACTGATGGGAAGATTAAAGGACCTTGCGGAACTTCAAAAAACAAAAAGAACCCAGACCGTTGCCTTCCAATGGCTAAAGCCAAGAGTTTATCTCAATCTGAGCGAGCAGCCACAGCAAAGAAAAAGAAAAGAGCTGGTTCAAAGGGCAAGCAATTTGTGGCAAATACACCTAGAGCCAAGGTATCATTCAAAAGAAAGAAAGCATGAAAAGAAAACTCATAGGAGATAGCTTTGACTCAGAAGGTAGTGGATATGATTATGCAGGTGCAGGATTTGATGTAACTAGAGATGCTCTAGGTAAAATGCGTTCAAGAAACCCAAGGACTGGACAAATACTTAAAGGAAGAAAACACCCAACATATGAATTAACAAAAAAGGGAGAAAAGGAAGCAGGATATGCTATTGGTAAGTTATTTCCTAAAGGCAAATATACATCTTATAAACCAAATAGAAAGACAGTAAAGTGAAGAAAGAACATAAAAGCAAAAAGGGAGGACTAACTGCCGCAGGAAGAGCTTACTTCAAGAGAAAGACTGGTGCTAACTTACAAGCTCCAGTTACTGAGTCTAAGCCAACAGGTAAGAAGGCAGCTAGAAAGAAATCATTTTGTGCCAGAATGTCTGGTGTCAAAGGTCCAATGAAGGACAAAAAAGGAAGACCAACTCGTAAAGCACTAGCGTTGCGTAGATGGAAATGTTAATAATTTAATACAATGAATAGAATAACTAGAGAAAGAATCAAAAAGCAAAGAGAAGCCAAGGGTTTTACTGGAATCCAAATCAAGGATTTAGGTAAGTTCTTCAAGCGAAAAGAAATGCAAGCACCTACACCTAGTGGAGTAAAGCCCAAAGCTGATGCCCCTAAGTCTAGTACCACTAACACTACTACTTCGGTACAGCAAAAAAAGAATGACAGAGTTTCTGGCAGAATAAAAACTGGTACTCCTACAGCTAGTCAACAAACACAAACTCAACAAACATCTGTTTCTCAAAAAGATGCGATTAGGAATCAAATTAAAAATCTTCAAGCTAGACAAGAAAAAGCTGGGAAGAAATTAAAGTTTTCGCTTCAACAACAGATAGACAAACTCAAAGCAAAGCTATAAGTAGTGCCTAGATACGACAAGTACGGACCACAGGATGATGTAACCCTTGAAGACCTAGACATAGGTTTTACTGGGTTCAACAATCGTTTGCGCCCAGACCAGTTAACTGCTGGTATGCTCGCTGAGTGTAACAATGCTAGGCTAGATAGAACTGGCTCTTGGGAACTCCGTAATGGTGTCGATTCAGTAGGTGCGCCTATTGCTGTAGGTGCTGATGCCCTGATTCTTACTGAATCAGGATTTACCTTGTTGGCAGATGATAATACTGTAACTATTACCATTGATGGTAATGATGATTTGCAGATAGCTGATTATAATAACATAGCTACTTTGCCAGCTACTGGCAGTATTCTCATATCTGGATTAACAGGAGTTACACCTGACCCTACAACTGCACCACAAACTTACACAAAGAGTGGCTCTAATCTTATTGTAGCAGGAACATTTTCTGGTACACCAGCTGGGACAGAGGTAGTAAAGTTCCCAGTATTAAATGACAATGTAGTAAATAAGGTATATGGTTCTTGTTCTTTTTCTGACCCCAACTCAGCGGACAACGAGAGCTATATTATTGTTGCTACAAATATCAAGGCAGTTGCTTACAAGGTATCTGACCCAAGCACTACTTTTAATTTATCTTACCCAAGTGCGACAACTATATCTAGTAAAGTAGATATGATACAAGCCTTTAATAAATTACTTATATTTAGAAAAGGTGAGGTAGCACTAGAGGTAGACTTAGCTGCAAATAATATCACAAGTAGTCCAGCTATGTCATTGGTCTCAAGTGGAGTATACACTCAACAGTCAACTGTTAGTGTTACTGACTTAGATATAGCAACAAAGGTTGCGACAGCTACAGTATCTAGTGTAGGTGGATTAAATGTAGGTCAAGTCCTAACAGTTTCTGCTGTTGGAAGTTCTAGTGGATTTTCTGTAAATGACACAATTACAATTAGTACCATAGATACTGCAACAAACAAATTTACATTTATTGCAGATGTAACCGACCAAACAAACAAGAATATAACATTTGTAACCAAAATATCCAGTAACCTTGGGTTTATCCATATGCCTACACCAGAGTTTGGTACATTACACCAAAGGAGATTGGTTGTACCTTATCAGTTTGACCCAGAAAATAGCAATGCTTCTCGTAAAATCTTTGATGAAGTGATTGCTTCAGATATTTTAGACAGTAATACATATGACAGAATTTTTGGTTCATTTAGATTTAATGCAGGTGCTAGTGACTTTACTGTTGGGATTGTTTCTTTTACTGAGGACTCTATCTTAATATTTAATAAGAATAGTATATACAGAGTATCTGGAACAGTTAACCCACAGAATGCTACTACTCAAGTATTGACCAATGAGATTGGTGCATTGGCTAGAAAGTCAATCGTACAAGTAGGCAAGAATGTATTCTTCTTATCAGATAATGGTGTGTACTCATTAGAGTTCCTTGATGAATACAATCTTCGTGGTACACAAACCCCACTATCTGAGCCAATACAGAATACAATAGAGCAAATTGACCAAAGGTTTGCTAAGAACTCTACTGCTGTTTACTTCAATAATAGATACTATATAGCAGTACCATTGAAGACAAACCCAGATGGTAGCTCAAATGACAATGGTGTAAATAATGCAATACTTGTATATAACTTCTTAAATAATCAATGGGAGTCAGTAGACACAGTTAACACATCACCACAATTTGAGTACACAAATTTAATAATAGCTGGTTTAGGAAATGACAGAGGTGTTTATTCCATTAATGAAAATGGTGGCATACACTTAATTGCCTCAGATGAAGCTAACTTTTCTACATCATCTCGCTCTGGCTTTGACAATGTTATTACACAAGTTGGAGAAACATCAAGCACACCAGTCAGGGTAGAGGGCAAGCTCAAGACTAGAATGTATACATATAATGATATTGGTCGCAAGAAGTATAATAGTTTTGACATACAAGCTGAAGGTAATACCATTGTCCCAACTGATTTTTCTATAAAGATAGAGACAGAAAACATTGATACAGACTTAGGGACACAAAAATCATTACTTGGTAATGCTAGCAAATACCTAGGAAATGAACCAATTGCTCCATCTACTCCAGCTGAAGATGTTGCCATTCGTGGTAGAATAGGAAATATGAGAGCTTATGGTGCGCAATTACAGATTGAAAATATAGAAGGTACACCAAAAATCCGAAACATAAAGACAGCAGCAACACAGACTTTCAAATCAACTAACCCAGCAACATAATGGCAAGATTCGTAACAGGTAATTCATTTAGTACAGGAGACCAAGTAACAGCAACTACATTAAATAATGCTGTTAACAATGCTAAGGCATCAACTGATTCAGTAGATAACTCTAGTATTGCAGTAGATGGCTCTGGAGTATTAAGCGTAAAGACTTCAACAAGTGCATCTGATGGTGTAACATTTGCTAAGTTTCAACAAATTCCAGCTAACACAGTATTAGTAAGAGATGCTAATTCTCTGGGTTCAGTATCTGCAAAGGCAGTAACTGATACTCAAATACTTATTGGTGATGGTACTGGTTTTACTTCAGCAGCACTTAGTGGTGATGCCACTATGACAAATGCAGGTGCAGTAACAGTTAGTAGTGTTGCTTCTGGCGCTACAGGTACAACTGCTAGTTCGGGGGATAGTTCAAATAAATTAGCGACTACTGAATATGCAGACTCCATAAGACCTAATATTGTTACTAGCACAAAACTAGATGCAGCTACATTAAGTGTAACCAAAAGCACATATGCCGACTTTCCAACATTAGAAACTGCAATTACTTCAAGGTATGAGAATACAAAATTTATAGTAACTGGTTTTGTTTCATGTGGATTTACAAATAATTCTTCTGATGGCATCGTTAAGGCTCAATACAAGGTTGGTGCTGGTGCTTACCAAGATTTTAATTTAGCTACTGGTGCTGGCAATAGAGTGGCTGGTCATTTTTCTATTGGACAAAATGCTGATAACAATACAGGAATAAACTCAGAGGCATTTAGTATACCAACACCAGCGATAACAAACTCAGCTGGAGATGTTATTACATTTAAACTACAAATTACTCTTGTTAATGCTAATGGAACACTTTATATTAATAGAGAAGAATCAGATGATAGTGATGATAATGGTACTCGTAGGGTAATTTCAACACTAACGGTACAAGAAGTGTAATGTCACTAGCATCATATGTTCGCAAATGGCTTGAGATAAATGGAATACCAGAAGAGATAAAGAAGATTGTGGGATATTGTATAAGAAAAGAAAACGGTAAAGTATTTGAGGGAATGGATGAAGATACCATTACCACAATGATTACTTATCATTTCTTGAAGAAGACAATATCCGTTATCTATGAAGATGAAGAAGTTGTGGGTGTTCATATGTGGTATAATTGTAACTATACTGATGACTTTTCATTCATAGAAAACTGGGAGGAGGACAGAGAGGACGGAGATACAATATTTATGGCATTTCTTTTTGCTGAAAGTAATGATGTGATGAAAAAACTCATACATGATTTCATGGATAAAGAGCCAGATATGTTAACAAAGAATCTAGTAGCAATGAGAAAGAAGGGTGGATACCCAAGAAGACTAGATGTATCAAGAAAATATTTTAGCAAAATACTTAAGAGATAATTATGGGAGGAAGTAAAACAGTTATACAACAGCCAGCACAAATTGACCCATCTGAATCAATGGGCGAATACTTGTTTGGTAGCGGATTTAAAGATTTTGAAGGTATCACCGACCCTCGATTGCAGCAAAGAATTATAGAGGCAGAGGCTCAATATAGACCACAGTATACTGCGCTAGAGTTAGCTGAACAAGAGGCTGCACTCTTTGGTAAAGATGGACAAGCTGGACTTCTTGAAATGCAAAGACGAGCAGGTGAGGAAGCCATAGACTTTGAGGAAGCAGCTAGAGAAAGACAGATTCGCAAAGAGACTTCATTACTTGGTGAGCTAGGTCCAGAGGTTACTGAAGCACTAAGGGCAGCTGACCCTACATCGGCAAGACTTGCTGACTTACAGGCACAGCAAGCAGAGACTTTATACGCAGAAGCAGAAGGTGGACTATCACCAGAGAGAGCTAGAGAAGCAGAGCAAGCAGCTCGTATGGCTGGAGTAGCTCGTGGTAGAGTAGGCGATGCTGGAACAATGGCACAAGAGTTACTTGGCAGGGAAGCATCGAGAGCGCAACTTCGTGCAGAAGCAAGACAAGCTGGTCAACTAGGATTTGGTCAAGCTCGTCAAATGGGTGGAGACCCATCAGCATTCTTGTTTGGTAGACCTACCCAGCAGACACAAATGGGTTCACAGTTATATGGACAAGCATTTGGACTAGCTTCTCAACAGCAAGGACCACAACTCTTTGACCCAAATGTTGGTGTCAACTTAGCAATGCAACAACGCTCACAAGATATGACATTGATGGGTGCGCAAGCACAAGCTAAAGCTACTAAAAGCGCAGGTACAATGGGTGCTATAGGTAGTATTATAGGTGGAATGGCTACAGGTGGTACAGGATTTTTTTGTTGGGTAGCTCGTGAAGTATATGGAGCAGAAAATCCTCGTTGGCTACAGTTTAGACAATGGGTTATACACAAGTCTCCAAATTGGTTCTTTAGATTTTATGCAAAGTACGGAGAAAGATTTGCAAAATTTATTTCAAACAAACCTTTTATAAAGAATATCATTCGCAAGTGGATGGATACAAAGATTAGTTAGTTATGGCATTTCAATCAGGAACACGAGTTGACCCAAGACTATTAGATTACAGCGGATATGCCCAAGGCATGACCCAAGCATCTGCTATACAGGCTACTGCATTAGCAGACTTAGGTAATCGTGTCGGAGAAGCAATCGAAGAAGCTGGTAAAAAGAAAGCTGACAAAGAAATCAAGAAAGGACTAGAGGGTTTACTTAAATCTAATACAGAGTTTGCTGCTACATTAGGTATAACACCAACTCCTTCTATAGGAGCAGCTGGAGAACTAGTTGTCACACAACCTACAGACGAAGCTTACAAGATTGGTGCAGATACTATATTCAAGACATTTGGTAGAGATGCTTCTAAGGCATTATATGGACAAGCTCTTCTGTCTACCTTTGAAGATGATGATGACGATGATGATAGATTTACTGCATCAAAACTTGATAAGTTTGTTGACTCAGTTGATTCTGGTGCATTGAAAGATATGTACCAAATCAAAGACAATAAGTTATTTAGAAGAAAAAGCAAAGGACAAGCGGAGAGGCAGATTACCTTAGGAGATATTGATGAAATTCTTGAGTACGAGGGAGCTAAAGAGTTTATTGAACTAGGAAGTGACCCAAGAGGACTTTTTTCTGACTAATCTTTGCTATGCCTGAAACTGTACAAACCTTTGCCCAAAGAGTAAAAGAGAAAGACCCTAGTTACAGGGGTATGGATGATGCTCGTGTTGTGTACGATGTACTCAATGAATCTCCTGTATATAGACAAAGGTTTCTACCACAAGAAAGAAGAAACAATATCTTTGGTACTATATTCAGGGAAGCATTACTTGGATTTGCAGAAACTGGTAGTAAAACAGTAGAAGGTATTGGGTTCAATCTAGCCTCAATGATTGCCTCTGAAACAATGACAGAGGAGGAGTTCAATCAAAGTGATAAGGCTGGCACAATGTCCTATCAGGACTACAAGGAACACAACGATGAGAGAGTAGAGGTAGAGAACAAGGCTATTGCTCATGCTCAGAATGTAGGAGACTTTTTTAAAAACTTAACACCAGAGGATACAGCTGGACCACAGGGTACATTTGAAACACTTGTTGGTCAAGTAGCCAGAGGCTTAGGACAATTTGCTGGATACGCTGCTGCTGGTACTGCTGTTACTGCCGCAGGTACAGCCTTGGGTAGTCCAGTAGGTGGTGCTGCCGCAGCTACTGCTTCCATATATACTATTGCTACAATGAACAGACAAATGGAGTTCATTGATGATGCAGAGAGAACTCTTGGTAAAAATATCACAGAGATGTCTGCTGATGAGAAGGACAAGATTACAAAGGGTAGTCTTGGCTATGGTGCAATAACAGGTGCGCTTGACGCAACAGTATTTAAATATGTTGCTGGTATGCCCAATGCCTTGAAGTCAGTTCTTCAAAAAGCAAAGATAGGCAAGCCAGTATCTGAGAAATTATTTAAGTCAGCACTCGCACAAGCATCAAGCAACGCACTCAAGAGAGGTGCAGCAGAAGGTTTACAAGAATCTATTGGTGATGGTATGACACTAGACATCATGGCTAAGAACCTTTACGATGAAGAAAGAAAGTTCATCACAGGTGATGCCCTTGGTCGCAGAATCATGGAGTTCACAGTTGGTGGATTAGTCGGTGGTATTGGTTCAGGTATTGGCGATAGTGGCAAATTGCTACAAGGTAAGGCTATCACTCCAGAGGGTCAGCAAAGACTCAATGACGAGACAGATAGAATCCTTGAGGCAATGCCTAGTGTAGATAGAGAGAAAATCGCCAAAGCTATACTTGATGGAGACCCAAATCCAGAGATTACTGTATTTGATTTAAATGGTACACCAGTAAATGTAAAGGTCACAAGCTACGAACAAGATGGAAAGATTGAGGTAGAGACTCAAGATGGTATCAAGCAAGTCTTAGGAGAAGGAGACTTAGTTGAATACAATAGTCGTAGTCCTGAATACACCTTACAAGTAGAGACAGAGACTGGTAAGCCAGACCAAAAACTTAGTGACTTATCTTCTCAGGAACTAGACAAAGCTATCAAGGAAAGAGAAGCATATGCTGAAGAGAATGCACAAAGCGAAGACCCTATGTTTGTACAAGGAGTTAACAATGCTTTGGGTGATGTGTTTGCTTTGAGAGCAGAGAAGCGTAGAAGGGCTAGACTAGAGAGAGAAGCTGGAAGACCAGTAGAACCAAAGCAGCCTAAGAAGAAAGCTAAGGATGTGGACCAAACTGGTGGTCAAACATTTACTGTTACATATGTGTCCAAGGAGAGTGGGCTAAAGACTACTACTGAGGTTGTAGCGAGTTCACTAGAAGAAGCAGAGACACAATTTAGGAATTTATATAAAGATGATATTTCAAGAGATGGTGCTGTAGAGGTTACTGTCAAAGGAAAGCCAGAGCCAGCTCCAACTGAGCCAGTACCAACTGAGCCAGTACCAACTGAGCCAGTACCAGAGCCGACACCTGAAGTTGATTACAGTAATGTTAAAGTAGGTGACACTATAAAAATTTATGGCGTTACTGGAAAAGAGTCTGATGTTGAAGTAATTGGAGTTTCGGATTCTGGGACTATAAGATTCAGAAGAAAAGATGGCTCAGAAGGTATAGTAGGATTAGAAACAGACTCTGTTTTATTTAATATAAACTCAACTAACTATACAACTCAAGCGAGAGGAACTGGTTTTGGTGGTAGAAAAATTTCTGATATGACAGATGCTGAACTAAAAGAGTTAGCTAACATCATTGACGAAAAATTTAAATCAAAGAAAATTCCCAAGGATGGTAAGGAAGCTACTTCTCTGGAACACCTAGCTGATAGAAATGCTATCAAGTTAGAGCAAAAGAGAAGAAAACAAAAGCCAGAGCCTACTCCACCAGAAACAGAGACAACTCCACCAGAACCAGATGTCGAAGAAGGAGAAACAAACCTCAAGCCAAAGATAGTAAAAACATCTGCTGAAACTGGAGGCTATCCTTTATCCAAGATAACTATTCGTGGTAAGGATATATTTATTGGTGCTGTGGATGCAGTTGGTGGTGGTAGACATTATCATGTTACGGATGAGGGTGGATTTACTTTCTTGGAGCTAGATGGTGAAACAAAAACAGAGGATACATTTTTATTTTTACCAAGAACTAGGAAAGAACTCATAGAAGAACTTAAGAAGTTCTATAAGGTAGGTGAGCCAACTAAAAAAGCACCAAAGAAAACAGCCCCAAAGCCAGAGCCTACTACAACAGATAGACCAGAGCTAGATGTTGGTACGCCTCTTGACCCAATCCCTGAAGAGAAGTTTGATGAACCAGAACTTAGTCTTGTTGAAAGAGAAATCAATGAGGCAAATGTAATTAAATTCATTACACAGAAGTTTGGTAACATATTTAATTCTGACTTACTTGCATTAGGTGGGACTAAGCTAAGAGTAAAGTTCGTAAGTAAATCACCAAAGGATAGCGGAACTATAGCTGTTTATAAGAGAGTTGATGCTTTATTTGACCCAAATAAAGACCAAGTATTTAGCGACAAAGACCATACAATTATATTCTATGTAGATAAATTAATGGAAGGAGGGGACGGAACTCGTGGCATAATTAAGACTGTTCGCCATGAGTTGATGCACGCAATCGGTCGTGTTGCTGCTGCAAAGAAAGGTAAGAGCGTCACTAAGTTATACGAAGCAATTAGCAAGTCCATGACCCCTGACCAAAGAAGATTGATGGACGAACTATACGCTCGTAAGGGATACCAATATAGTAGTGGTCAACATAATGGTAGAGGAGCTGAGTTTTTTAGAGCAATATTGGAAGAATTTGGATACGGTACTCCTAGTGAGGAAAACTCAAGAAGAAAAGAAATACTCAAGAAAGGTACAGCTTTCGAGAAAGTTACACAACTTATCAAGGACATACAGTCCTATATCGCAAACTTCTTCAAAGGAGATGTGTTAACAAATCCAGAGGTTGCTACATTGTTTATTGATTCAGTAAACCTTTTAGCACAACTTGACCCCAAGGCTAGACCAGTTAATCAAAAGCTAGTAGACTTAGTTCGCTCCAGAATATCTCCTAACACAGATACTTTGTATGACAATGTAAATGATTATACAAAAAATATGGAGACATTCGTAGATGAGCAGTTGGCTCAAGATGATGGCAAAAAAGTAAAGCACGAACAAGTACCCAAGGACACTACAGCAAAGGGTATGAGCTTTGCTTCAAAGTATTTAATACCAGTTGGTCAAGTATTGGGCAACATACATTCTGACTTAGAGAAAGCATTCCATAAGTATATACAAATCAAGGATGAAAAGATTTTAATAAGACACAGAATGGCTCGTCCTTTCTCTGAGAAGATGAAGGCACTCAAGAAATCTAATGAGGGTGACTACATCAAGCTATGGGCATTGATTGCATTTAGTCCAAACGCTACGGAGTCTCGCTATAGTGCAGATGAGCAAAACCAATTCATTGAAGAACGAAATACTTTACTCAAGAAGTATGGTATGTACAATGAATACCTAGCTACTCGTAAGGTACTAGACAATGTAATGAATGATGCCTTGGATACAGGCATTGAGATTGGATTCCTTGAGCAATACTTCCCTCGTTATCTAAACCCAGAGGGCAGAGCTGGATTCCTCAAGAAGTATGCAGGCATAGACAGAAGGACATTCTTGGGAGAGATAGATGCAGAGAACAAGCGAAGAGCTAATCTCAAGGCAACAAGATATGTACTAAAACTAAACGGAGAAGACATCGGTACATTTGGCAGACGCTCTGCTGCTGCAACAGCGAGAGCAAGAAGGGCTGCTGAACTAGGAGTAACCGAACAAGATATTGAGATTGTAGCAATGGAGCTACCTGCGCCACAGCCTCCAATAGAAGAAGGTTCTATACAAGAGGTACAGTTTATACAGAAGTTACTCAATGACCCTAAGTATAGAGGAAAGGGTAAATCAAACTTCCAGAAACAGCGTGTTATTGAAAAGATTTCAGAGGAAGATACTCAGTATTACTTAGACCCAATGCAGGCATACAGTAATTACATCACACAGATGACTACTACCATTGAGACTGCTAAGTTTGCTGGAGTCAATCAGCCAGAAGCAAACGCACCAAGCAAGGATAGAATAACAGTTGAGTATGACCCAACATCAGAGCTAGGTAGATTGATTGCAAAACTAGCTAGAGAGAATCCTGACCCAGAGTTTCAGTCACAACTATACGAATATTTGCCACAAATATATAGGGCAATCATGTCTAAGGGTGCGCAAGAATATCAAGTGTTAGCTTGGATGCGTCAGTTCAGTTACTTTAGTTTACTTGTTGAGATTACATCTACAATGTCTCAGCTATATGACTTACCATTTATCATGTATGACAATGGTTTCTTGAACACACTTCGTTCTATGATTGGCAACAAGGAGTTCAATGTAGGAGATTACCTTGACCAAGACAGAATGGTTGAGCAAAACTTTGGTGGAGACAAGGATGCAGTATTAATGAAGTTAACAAGTAAAGGACTTCAGCTAACTGGTTTCCGTAAGCTAGACCAAATCATGAAGAACACCACTATGGATGCAAACTATAAGAGGTACATGAGACTAGCTAGAGAGTTGAACTTATCTTACTTGAATCCAGATGGTTCAATCAAAGAAGAACACAAGAATAAATTTAATAACAAGCAAAGAAAGTTCTTAGCTGAACTCAATCAATTCCTAAGTCCAGAGGTTACAAATCCAAATGAACCAATGGAGATGTTGGTTGCATTGAGAACACAGCCAGAGCAAAGAAGTCAAAGACAACAAGACTTAATCAAGAGTACACTTGTAGCCAAGTTATTCCAGAATCAACCATTGTCTGAACTCCGTATGCCACTAGCTGTAAGACAAGACCCTAATATGCGTATGTGGTATACCATGAAATCATTTATGATTGTTCAAGTAAATACTGCTCGCAATCTTGCGTTCAACAAGATAGCTCGTGGACTAAACCAAGCTGTAAGAACTGGAGGCAAGGAAGGTGTAGACGAACTCAGAGAGGGTATGGTTAACTTACTTATACTCATGGGTTACTTCGTAATGCTTGGTATACCAGTTGACTTTGTAAAAGATATTATTGCAGGACGAGTTGGTTACATCTCTGACTATACATTTAACTCAATGGTTCGTGTAGCTGGTGTAAATAAATACTTCTTATACAAAGGACGCAACGAAGGATATGGCACAGCTATCATGAACTTTGCGATGCCTGCACCTTTAGCTGCTGTCATTGATACTGGTGATAAGATGACTGCTGCATTTGAGAAAGAAGGCTCACCAGCAGAAAAACTTTTCGACTCAGGAATCCTCAAACAGTTACCACTATATGACACATTACATTATGTAGTACCTGAGCTTCGTGAATACAAAAGAGAGAGAGAACGCTTCTTCATGAAGAGAAGAATGCGTCAGCAAGAAGAGGGATTCATTGGACTCTTTGAGAAGATAGAGCCAAGACCTCGCCAAATCACAAGAGACTTACTTGGTATATAAACAAAGGGCTACCATTACTGATAGCCCTCTGAAACCATTTAACTACATAACCAGAACTGCTGGCTACTCTTTTGATATTGAATACAAATATGTGTGCGTCAATAAAAAAAGCCCCACTTGGTACAAACAATTGAAACCAAGTAGGGCTACCACACATTTGAGGATTTAACTAAGAACTATGACATTCTTTGTGGGCATTACTGCTGGCACTTACCTCAAAATATATTATACACTATGCTACAATTTATTTTCCCTCTAGTTCTTGTAGCAAACTTTTGAAGTGCTTCTTGTTTTCTTGTAGCTCCTTGCGTCTTTCCTCAAGAATTGCTATCCGATGGGAGAGAGTGCGAGACTCTTCTCGAATCATATTGATTCGTGTTTGTAACCTTTCGGTCGTATTAGTTTTTATTTGTTGTGCATCCATGATTAATAAAAAATACCATATGTAGAGTAAAACTTAAAGAATCCTCTGACTCCTCTTTCTCCTTCTCTGTTCTTACCAATAACATAATTGATGTGCATATAAGTTCCTTTATCATCTGTAAACTTAGCTGACTCAGGGTCATTGTCTTTACAGTTCATAATTAAAACAATGTCTGCATCATTTTCAATACTGCCACTATCTTTTAAATGATACAGGTCAGGCTTGTCTGCTCTTGCTCCCTCACGATTTAGCTGAGACAAAAGAATAATAGCCACATCATTCTCAAGAGCTATCTGTTTTATCTTCTGAGAAATCATAGCAATCCCATCTGCCTTGCCCATTCTGCCTGCGTCAAATGGTATAAGTTGTAGATAATCTATAACCACTAGCTTGATACCATGTTCCTTCTTATATCTACGGACATCACTAGCTATTTGATTCACACTTTTTACTGTATGAATTGTGTGCATTGGCATCTCATTTAATTTGTCTATGGCTTTGTGTACCTTAGATAGTGTTTTATGGGACGCTACTGCCTCTTCAATCTGTTTTGTATTTGATTTGGACATCGCACCTATCATCCGTTTTGTAAGCTGTTTCTGAGGCATCTCTAGGCTGAATACGAGCGTTGGTGTTTTGTCCTTTGAGCAACTTCGCATTGCAATGTTTAGACTGAGTGCAGATTTTCCTACACTTGTTGGGGCAGCGATTGTGAAAACACATCCTAATTCTAATTTAATCTTTTGGTCTAAGTGGGGTAAGTGAGTGAGTATGTATTCGTGCTTGAACTCGCCTTTAGCCATTGCATCAAACTCATCTTTGATTACAGACAGGGAGTTCTGAATGTGTGTTACTTCTTTTTCTCTTGGCTTGAATCCATCCAGTTCTTTCTGAATGCAATCTTCTATTGCTTGTGGGTCTGCGTCTTCTTGTATCTTATCGAGAGCATTCATATACTCTCTACGCATTGCACGAAGCCTAGACTTCTTGAGAACAATATCAATATAGTTCATCAAGGCTAACCCTGATTGCATCTTATCGGCTATTTGCATAGTCGTAAATCGCATATCAGGATTCTTAGAAGCAACCCTTTCGGTTACTGTAATTAAGTCAATCGCTGTTGACTCACTTGAAAGTTCGCACATTGATTCCCATATTAGTTGATGGTCGTCAAAGTAAAAGTCTTTGGGATTAAGTAGTGGTTGTGCTTTTTCAAATGTGTTTTGTTCTATTCCGTTAATGCAACAAGAGAGTATGGCTTCTTCTGCATCTTGATTATGTGGTATCTCCATCTAGTTTTTCAGTTGTAGTGTGTAGTGTGGTAAGTAATTGCCCTAAGAATTTAAAGAGTAAAGCATCTGCTTCAGATTTATTTTTGAAATCAATATTGTTGTAAGTGTCAAGTGCTACAGTTGTGGCTTCTTTAATTTCTTTAGGCATAGTCATAAGATAAAAATGCTAGGCTGGCAGAGAGTACCAACCTAGCGTGTTATTAATTGTTAGAAAGTATTTTTTTGGATTTGCTTTTCTCTCTCAAGCATACCCATAGCTAGAAGACAATATCCAGCAATGTCAAAGAATATATCTTTAGTTGTGTCATTGCCTTCTGTAACTTCTAGTTTACCATCTTTCGCAAATGTCATGGCTCTCTGAAACTTATCCTGCATCCTAATGCACAGACCGACAAGGGGTTGCACACCGAAGTCTTGGCTTCGGTCAAAGTTTGCAAATGGATTAGTGTTCGTTGTACCAGTAGTATAGTCATTGTTCTTCTTGGCTGTTACATCAAGAAGTTCTTGGACTATCTGTTCCCTGAACTCATCATACCAATCTTTGTCATAGTATTTTTCGTTATCAGGTGCTATCGAATTGCGTGGAGGAGCTTGCATTAGAATGGGTCTTCCTCAGTTGCTGGTGCTTCTTTCGGAGCATCCTTCGCTGTTACAGATAAAGAAACAAACTTCATTCCTGCCTTGGAACTTTTCTTCCATCCCTTAATCCAGTATTCTTTTCCATCAACATTGATGTTTCCTCTGAAGTCAGGATGTGTTTCTTTTTCTTTTCTATCATTGGGGAACAATGCTCCACCATTAGTATTATCATAGGTTTTTTCTGCCATAATGTGTATTGATTATTTAATGTTATTGTTAATAAAATCTTCTATCTCAGAGCGTCTGAAACGAAAACATCTTTGTGAGAGTTGATATGTGGGAAACTTCTTAGCTTTCACATAGCTTCGTAAAGAAGTCATGTTGACTCCTAGTATTTCACAAGCCTCCTTGGGCTTGATTAAAGGTTCGCAGGCTTTAGTTAAATCCATTCTTCTTCCTCTGTTTCATCAGGTGATTTCTTAGTCACAGGCTTGTCATCAAACTTATGAGTTGCGTCTGCGTCTTTGTTATCATCACACAACATAAGTGCGTTGATGGAATACTTACGAGCATACGAGCTTGCAGCTCCGAATGTCATACTAATATCCATTCCTTTCTTCTTTGGGTCAATGCCTGCTTGTGCCTTGGATGCACCAATAAGTTTATTGGTATCAGTACAGTACAAAGCAGAGGTTGCTTCACAGAATAAGATGCCACCTAGTTCCTTGACTTCGTCAGAGATTATAAGTGAGCAGTTGTATTTCTTTAACAAGGGTTTCAATGCGTTGCATTGGTCCTCGTGGTTTCGGTAATAAAAGTTACCGAACTTGTTGAACTGAGTTTTCGGAGCGTTCAACTCGCTCTGTATGTTTAATAGTTTTTGTTTCATAAAATGTTTTAAGTAATGTGCGGTATAGTTTTGCCCTATCTTTTACATTAATGCAAGCTTTTATTTCATTTTCTTCAACAAAAGTAAATTGCGATAACATATAGAGTTGTGTTTCTTTTGATTCTCTTTTGAATCTACTGACTAATTGGTTGAGTCCAACTGGGTGTAAGTACCCAGTCCGTGGTCTCTCTAAATAGTCTGCGACTCTGCGTAGTACATCAGGTAAGTCTTCCTTCTTGCCACTACAATAAGAGAAAAATTTATTCTCAATAACACCTATGAGATTGTTAGCGTTATTGTCTATGACACCTCTGACTTCTCCAGTCTGATGGTCGTGGTCCAACACAGGGTTCTTTATCTTTGTCCAAAGTATTGGGCAATCGTTTGGCTTATTTAGTTCCCTAAATTCCTTAACTTTATTTGCACTTATATACATTGGACAGATAGGATTTTAAGTTTCGCACCTTTCTTGGTAATGCAATGACCTGATTTATCAGGCTTGCTAGTACACAAGAAACCCAACGCTTGCTTTTCGTCCCTCGCCCATTTAGTAGTCTTGCCCACATATTCTGCTGGCATATCGTAGTGTTTGTATTTGATTTCATATTTGTTCACTATACCTCCCAAGAATGTATTACCACAAATCCTTTGCCTGCATTGACTGATAGAACATTGTAATCTACCCACTCTTGAGCTTCTTCAAGAGTCATGTTATCCTCATCCATGAATATAGAAACCATCGTATCATATTCATAAACATAGTATCCATCTAAACTTACACCAATGATTGCATAGTCCAGTCCCTCAAACTGAATGGCATCCTCTCCGTGTATCATCTCTTCGTAATATTTTAAGTTTGGGTTTTCGTCACTCATTTAAATTTACCTCTACATTTTTTATGTTTTCAATTAAATCATTCAAAAGTTTTTTGGCTTCATAAAATCTATAATTATTCTCAAGACTTTCAGTGATAATAATATATTTTTCCTTGTCACTCAGTTTACTTATTATAAGTGAGTAAAGTTCTTCATCTAAGTTTGGGTTTTTCATATTAAATAAAATTGCGTCTCATCTTCACATACGAATTGCCCAGTATAATTTAGAAATATACTTCACGATTTGTATTGCCTTCTTCATCTTCTCTTCGTCCCACTTCTTGTGATGGTGTTCCTTTGTATTGATGTCAATACATACAGATATACATGATGGTAAATAGTCTAGTCCTCTGCGTCTTATCATCTCGCATTCAATAGCCATCTGCCATAAGTCCTTGTCGTAGAACTGTTTACTCTTTCGGCACTTGTAGTCACAAATGAAGATATGATTTTGCGTCTCATCTTTCAGCACTACATCAATCGTGCCACAAGTTTTAATAAGGTTGTCAGCAATAGGATATTCCGTGCCTATGATTTTGTAATTGTTTTCTTGAACCCAATCAATGAAAGGTTGTGCATACTCATCATACATACTTGGTTCATAGTCATCGTCACCAAACTTCATAGCATTGAGTAGCTTCTCGCAAGAGTTGTGTACACTCGTACCAAACTCAGAGCTTGGAATCATACGACCATCAGGGGATTCAACAAGTCCATAGCAGAGTTGTTCAATGTCCTTCCAGTCTAGGTCTGCATACTCTTCCATGCGTGCATACTTTACCATAGAGCGTGGCTTGTGTATTGAATCCAAGAAGGGGTCTTTAATGGTAGAACCAATCAGGGTAGTTATGCTAGGAAATATTTTGTCATTATGTTTCTTAGCTTGGCTTGGTGTAGTAATTTCTTTCTCAAGAAATGGTTGTTTAATTTTTGTGCAGTTATAAAAATGTGCCATAGGTAGATTCCTATGACACACTTGTAATATTGTCAACTATTATTTGTATCCTAATAACAAAACATAACAAAGAATAATAAATAGGGTGACTATAAAGCAGAAAACATTTTCTTTATTCATCCCTGAATGTGATAAATACTTCTTCTACGATTCGTGAATCGTCATCAGTATATTCTTTGCGTTCTACTTCTTCAAGGTATTTGATTTCAAATCTAGTTGAACCAATCTTATCTTCTCTCTGAATCCAAACTTCAGCAAGGGGATTCATTTGCTTTAGTTCTTCTATCAAGTCCTTAACATATAGTACATCTTCAGGCATTGTAACTTTCTCCTTCTATCAATGGTATTCTAATTATTTCATGTGGATTTACACCATCATCGGTAAAGCCCATGAAGCTCGCTACATACTCATCATGTGCTTCTTCTTGTTCTTCATTGTCATCAGGTATTTCAGGCAAATCAACTTCATTGTCATTCTCTCCCATGAACCACATTCCACCCTCATAATATCTAAGAGTAAATGTTAAGTTAGGAAACCTTTCTTCCCATACATCAAGCATAGGTATTGGTGGCGACCAAGCAGTATCGAACCCTATATACATAGTTGTCCAATCTTTACTGACACAAATGGAATGAGTATCTGCATCCCATTTTGTTCCCCAATTTGAAACACACCAATCATAGCTCCAGTCTTCCTGCCTTTCCTTTGGACTAAAGGGTAAGAATGAAAACGATTGGCTTCTACCTTTAGCACCTTTCCACCTACAAGCTAACAAAAATTTCTCTAAGGATTCTTTGTCACCTTGGATTCTTAAACAATTTTCACACCAATTAGGCATCTTGCACCTCACTTTCATCTGCGTCAATTACATAGGGTTCATCTACTTCTAAGACTTCAAAGTCTAGTACATCAAAGTCCCCTGATTTAACTTTCTCGATTGCTTCTGAATCACTACGAGCATAAACACCGAATCGTCTTACTCCTGTTACACCTTGGTCAACATCAAAGTAAATGGGTTTGTCGTACACCTTTTCTTTTGTTGGTTCACTCATTGAATCACCTCACTTTCTGCGTCTGATTGTATTTCTTCAGGGTTGGCAACACCAAGGATTGCACAAATCTCATTGTAGGTTTGTTGTCCATTGGTACTGAATCTATCGTAGTCGAATCCTAGTCTAAAGATTCGTTCTATCAAAGCAATCTCTAATTGAGTCAGCTTGGGTTGTTCTAATAATTTTGTATTTTCGTCCATAGTTTTTGTATTAAAAGTTTACTGTTGTTTCTGTTCTGATGTCTTGGACATCAACTTCTGAGAAGTCGTCTTTGATGACTGCATTCTCTGCTTGTTCCTGTGTCGTAGCGTAAACAATAAATGTTTGCGTGATTATAAATTGTGTCTTAGTTCCCTCACTCATTTGTTAAGCCTTCCTGCTTTGCTTTATAAAGTTTGTGCTTTAGTTCTGCGTCAAATAACTCTTTTGACTTGTCTCTTACATCTTGCATTAAAAGGTTGTTAACCTTTTTTTCTGTCTCAATTTCTGCCTTAAGACTTTTGTTATTAACTTCCATTATTTCAATGAAGTCTTCATCTTCTTGCATTATATTAATGCAAGTATTAAGTAGTCCTACTAGTGTACTGATGTCACTGAAGTCATAGTGTTTTCTTAAGGATTCTTCTCCTTGTAGTAATTGGGTCTTAACTCTTTTGAATTGTTCGTTTGTCATAGTTTTTTAATAGTTATAGTACCACATTATTGTAAGCACTTAATGATATACACCAAAAAGAAAAACGCTTGTCAATACTAAAATAAAAAAAAGCCCAAGTTTTTACACTTAGGCTTTAGTTGTTATACTTTACTATTACTATTTAAGTAAATTTTCTAGGGCTTGGTCAATGACTTCGCTTATATGTTTTGGCTCTGATTTGGGCTTGTATTCCTTGAGTGATACAAGTCGGTCAGGCTTATCAATAGTTACAGTTCTCTTTGGTTTGCTCATGATAGTTTGCCCTTTCTAGTTACTTTGTGAAATGTTTT
>Ga0208148_1000099_pt1 | contig 33400 bp, 40 predicted proteins | sample DEB08_DNA_16_FD_184525 | JGI IMG/M metagenome (GOLD analysis project Ga0208148, IMG submission 184525) | Aqueous microbial communities from the Delaware River and Bay under freshwater to marine salinity gradient to study organic matter... | ecosystem: Environmental > Aquatic > Marine > Coastal ...
GAACCGATGGCGTAAATGGCACTAATGGCGCACAAGGCATTCAGGGCGAAACAGGCCCAGCAGGCGTAGATGGTGTAGATGGCACTAATGGCGCACAAGGCATTCAGGGCATTCAGGGCATCCAGGGCGAAACAGGCGCAGACGGAACCGATGGCATAGATGGCACACAAGGCATCCAGGGCGAAACAGGCATTCAGGGCGAAACAGGCGCACAGGGAATTCAAGGCATTCAGGGAGAAACAGGCGCACAAGGCAGACAGGGCATCCAAGGCGAAACAGGCGCAGATGGCACAGACGGAACCAATGGCGAAACAGGCCCAGCAGGCGCAGATGGCACTGACGGCACTAACGGAACCAATGGCATAGATGGCGTAGATGGCACTAATGGCGTAGATGGCGTAGATGGCGTAAATGGCACTAATGGCGCACAAGGCATTCAGGGCATTCAGGGCGAAACAGGCGCAGCAGGCGTAGATGGTGTAGATGGCATAGATGGCACTAACGGAACTAATGGCGATACTGGCGCAGCAGGCGCAGATGGAACTAATGGAATCAATGGCACTAACGGCACAGATGGCGTAGATGGCACTAATGGCGTAGATGGCGTAGATGGCGATACTGGCACACAGGGCATCCAGGGCATCCAGGGCATCCAGGGCGCAGCTGGATTAGGTATTACATTCCTCGGCGAAATGCCTACTTTTGTGGAACTTGAAGCACTTCCGCCAGGGACCCTGGTACAGGGCGATGCGTATCTAGTACAAGAAGATGATAGTCTTAATGTATGGGATGGCAATGCTTGGGTAAGTGGAGGTCCTATTCAAGGACCACAGGGCATTACGGGAGTACAGGGCGTACAGGGTCCAGTCGGTGGTAGTGGAACCAATGGCACTAACGGCGTAGATGGCGTAGATGGCGTAGATGGAACCAATGGCACTAACGGAACCAATGGCGCGCAAGGCATTCAAGGCATTCAAGGCGAAACAGGCGCAGCAGGAACAGACGGAACCAATGGCACTAACGGAACCAATGGCACACAGGGCATTCAGGGCATTCAAGGCGAATCAGGCGTGGATGGAACTGACGGCACAGACGGATCAAGTATCACACTCAAGGGTAATGTAGATATTGCTGGCAATTTGCCAGCAGGACCCAACACCAAAGGCGATGCTTATATTGTACAACTAGACGATAGTCTTCATGTATGGGATGGCGCTATTTGGGTTGATGGCGGATCTATTCAAGGACCAGCGGGCAATGATGGTGCAGATGGAGCAGATGGCGGTGCGGGCGGTGTCACTTGGGCAGAAATCACGGACATTAATAATGCTAACGGTCCAGTAAACATCGCCGTTGGAAAAAACGCGGGCAGTGTAAATCAAGGCGCCGACGCGACAGCAATTGGGCAGCTGGCAGGTAATGACACACAAGGCTTATCAGCAATAGCAATTGGTAACTCAGCCGGCGTACAGTACCAAGGCGACAGGGCAATAGCAATAGGTGCTATCGCTGGAGGAACTTCGCAAGAGACATCTGCAATAGCGATTGGATATGTGGCTGGATTTTATAGACAATCGGAGTACGCAATATCACTTGGCTTCCAAGCCGGGTATGTGGGGACTTCACTCATCTTAGAATTCGAGTCCGGCGGATTGAATGCCGCGATAACTTACACCGGCAGTCGCGATGCAAATATTATTCCCGGAATGATAATCATTTCGCCGGCATTCACTAGTGGTCAATATGTTATATCTTCCACACGCAACCTCGGAACGATTGTGGTTACAGATTTCGTCAATAGAACTTTTGATAATCAGATGAATGTAGTATCCACAGCAGGAATTGAAGTAGGCGCGACCGTCACCGGTCCGGGGTTTGTCGATGGTGGCGGTTCGACTGTTATTAGGGTGGACAGTGCTACCTCAGTAACATTGTCTGCCCCCTCTGCTCCCGAGCCATTTGGAGAAATTACATTTACTAATATAACAACTCACGATGTTGTAATGTCCGCGGGCGCGGACATTGCCCCAGTTCAGGGTGACAATCACTCTTTTTTCAATGGACAAGGTGTTAGCTCAGTAGCAATTGGTAATAAAGCAGGCAAAACAACTCAAAAGGACAAGGCAGTAGCAATTGGTTTTGAGGCTGGCGAAACAACGCAAAGCACACTTGCAATAGCAGTTGGCAATCAAGCAGGCTGGTTAGATCAAGGGTCATCAACAGTCGCATTAGGCAGCCAGGCGGGCCGCAATAAGCAGGGCTCGGCTGGTGTTGCTATAGGAAGTAAATCAGGAAAGACGGACCAAGGATTTATGTCTGTCGCAATCGGAGGCATGGCTGGCAATGATACCCAAGGCACATACGCAGTAGCACTTGGTAGTCAGGCGGGCGAAGTCATGCAAAGCACAGAATCTATTGCCATCGGCAGATTTGCCGGTAATGGCTTAGCCGCTGTGACTACTGCAACGACGATAACACGTATTGATATCGGTACTACTAATATTATTGTTGACTCCACAGCAGGAATCTATCCAGGAGCGGTAGTAACTAGTGCAGGTTACCTCAGTGGTCAGACGGTCAACACAGTGTTGAATACAGGGATAATATTTATGTCTAGCGGCCCTGACTTTTCAGTACCAATCGGTACTGAACTGACATTTACAAACGGTAAAGCGCCGCAGCAAGAAAGATCAATAGCAATTGGAGTACAATCAGGCACTCTTGATCAAGGTGTTGACTCGGTAGCAATTGGTAATCTAGCAGGCGGTTTTGGTCAAGGTAATGAGTCAGTAGCAATTGGTAATAAAGCAGGCAGAACAACTCAAGGCATAAGCGCAGTAGCACTTGGCGAGACAGCAGGCAGCATCGATCAGGGTGACTTCGCAATAGCAATTGGCGGCGGCGCTGGTGAAACAACTCAAGGTGACAACGCAATAGCGATTGGGGTAACTGCTGCAACAGATGGACAAGGCACAAACTCTATAGCAATTGGTGCGCTTTCAGGCGGATTAAATCCGCAAGCAGCAAATTCGATTATATTAAACGCAAGTGGCACCGCGTTAGAAAACATCGTAGCTGATACCTTTGTAGTTAAACCAGTTAGAAGTGTATTGGGCGGCGGTCTGCCAGCAGGATTTAAGCAAGTAGCATACAATCCAACAACAGGCGAATTTGTCTATTACGATTAATAACTGAATTATTTTATAAACTATTGAAAGCGCAGCATTTATTGTTGCGCTTTTTTCTTGACAATCGTGATATCTTATTGTATATTATATGTATAGTAACAGAGAAAAGAGAATCACTATGGCAACAGTTATCAAATCACACGCATATCTTCCCGAAGTTCAGGATTGTGACGACTACACACATTACTGCGAAACTCGTCGGGTTGTCGGATTAGGAGTAATTCCGGAAAGTCTGTTTGATTCATTACACGAGGAGTCATCTTATTATGATGACATCTGTGAAATGGACGACGGCGCATAAAAGTTAAAATAAAGCTTGACAATGAAATATCTTCCTGCTATCATAGCAGAGTAATCAAAATATACCAGGAGAATACACTATGACACGCAAAAGCGATTCGCCATCAGAAGCTCGTTCCATTACCCTCAATGAATTGACCAAGTACGCTAAGCATCACTTTCGTACAAAGCGTCCTTTCTTCGTATGGGGTCCTCCTGGCATCGGCAAAAGTGATACCATGGAAGGTATTAAAAATTCATATATCGTCGATGGCAAAACAGCAAAATTGATTGACTGTCGTTTGTCACTATGGGATACTACCGACATCAAAGGCTTTCCGTACTACGATGCCGATGCGAATAAAATGCGCTTTAGTCCTCCTGAAGAATTTCCAGATGCGAAAGAGGCAGCAGATTATGATATCATCATCTTGTTCCTTGACGAGTTGAATGGTGCCGCGCCAGCTACACAAGCCGCCGCATATCAGTTGATCCATAACCGCGCTATCGGCACATATCGTTTGCCTGATAATGTAGTAATCGCTGCTGCTGGTAACCGTGATAGCGACAAGGGCGTTAGCTATCGTATGCCTAAGCCACTTGCTAACCGTTTTCTTCACTATGAGGTGCGTTCTGATTTCAACACCTGGTTTGACTGGGCTGTGAATAACAATGTACATCCTGATGTTGTTGGCTATCTGACTACATTCAAAGAGGATCTATATGATTTCGACGCATCTTCTGCCGAGCGGTCGTTTGCTACTCCACGTTCATGGGTGTTTGTTTCTGACACCATCCGCGATGTTGATGGCTTTAACGAGGAAGAAGTGACCGACATGGTTGCTGCTGGTATCGGCGAAGGCAAAGCGCTAAAATTCAAAGCGCATCGCCAAATTGCTGGCACATTGCCTAACCCAAGCGATATCCTTAGCGGTAAAGTCACTCAGTTGAAAACAGACAATATCAGTGCTAAGTATTCACTGTCTACCGCGCTGTGCTATGAACTCAAAGAAGCATATCTGAATGAGGATAAGAACCTTAACTCCATGTTTGATAACTTTATGCGCTTTACAATGGATAACTTCGAAACCGAGATGGTTGTTATGGCTGCGTCTATCGCTCTTGGTAAATACAAAATCCGTGTCAAGTTCAGTGATTTGACCAACTGGAAAGAGTTTATCAAAACATACGGTGCTCTAATCGAAGAGGCATAAAAATAATATATGTTAAAATATAGGGCTTTCGGGCCCTATATTCGTATAATAATGCTTGACATTGCCAACATAATGGTGTATGATAGATATATAATATGAATCAGGAGATCATCAGATGCAAAAGTATAAAAACGCACACGACAAGCTAGTTTCTGCCCGTATAAAAATGCTGTTTAAGCAGCCGTTCTTTGGCAATATTGCCTGTCGTTTGAAGCTAGTGGATGCTACTGACCAAGGTTGGTGTAACACCGCGGCAGTAGATGGTCGTAATTTCTATTATAACTCAGATTTTGTAATGAAACTTGACATGGACGAGACCGTGTTCCTGGTTGGTCACGAAGTCGGTCACTGTGTGTATGAGCATTTCCTACGCCGTAAAGACCGTGATCCTCAAATCTGGAATATGGCTGGCGATTATAAAATCAACGGGATGCTGGTTCGTGAAAACATCGGTCGTCTTATTGATAAAGTAAAAGTATTATATGATAAAAAATATGCGTCTGACGATTGGCACACAGAAAGCGTGTATGATGATCTGATTGAAAATGGCGCAACACCAGAAGATACTCTTGATGTTCACCTCGAAATGGGCGGCAGTGGTGACGGCGAAGGTGATAACAAAGACGGCAAAGGTCGACCGACTATTAGCGAGGAAGATGCTAAGGCACTAAGTGATGAACTGAAAAACGCAGTTATCCAGGCAGCACAAGCCGCGGGCGCAGGTAATGTACCCGGTGATGTTAAGCGCATGATCAGCAATCTTACCGAAGCTAAAATGGACTGGCGTGAAATGATCCAAGTATCGCTTGAAAGCAATATATCAAGTGATGTATCATTTATGCGTCCAAATCGTAAGAGCCAGTTTACCAATGTATGTTTGCCAGGTCCCATCAAGGATGACCAGATTGATATCTGTATTGCTCTTGATGTTAGTGGATCAATTGGCGAAGCAGATTCTCGTGTCTTTCTAAGTGAAGTTCAGGGTATCATGGATCAATTCGACTGCTATCGCATTCGTGTATGGTGCTTTGATACTAGGGTTACTGGCTATGATGAATTTACAAGCGACGATGGTCGTTCAATTACTGAATTTGCTATGACTGGCGGCGGTGGCACTGACTTTATGTGTAACTGGAACTACATGGTAGAGAACGAAATTGAGCCTGATCAATTCATTATGTTCACAGACGGTGAGCCTTGGGGTAAATGGGGAATCGAAGAATATTGCGATACACTGTTTCTTATCAAGAATGATTATCGCAAGCCTGTTGCTCCGTGGGGTCAATCCGTATACTTCGATAGTAAATCAACAATCGCGGAAGCAGCATAAATGAGTGATATATACATTATACCAGACATTGGCTTATCACTAAGTGATAATGATATCGCAATGCTAGCGGGAACTGACCTATTGATCGAAATGATGAGGAACAGAATTACAATAAGTGCCACTTCTTTGTCAGACAATCAGCCTCGACAGGCCGTAACAGCCGCGGACAGGTGGCATACATGCCTATCCGATAGTATCAAGATATTAGAATTAATGAATACTACCAAGTTTCATTATGTGGAAGATGTAAATGACAGTCAAATAATAAGAATCTGGTTCGAGGATCGAATGGATTATGAATATTTCAGAAATGAACTAATCGCCCAGAAGCTGACATATACCCACGATAAATAAATAAGTACGCATATAACTAATTTAACATAGGAGAAAATTATGAGCGAAGAAACACAACCAACACCAGAAGTAAATCTCGAAGTAACAGATCTGCAAAACGCAGCACAAATCATTGATCTTGCTGTACAGCGTGGCGCCTTTAAAGGCAACGAAGCTGAACAAGTTGGCGCAGTATACAATAAACTTGCTGCGTTCATTGGAGTTATCGCTGCTCAACAGGCAGCACAAGCAGAACAAGCAGCAGAATCGGACGATGCCGACACCGCAACAGAATAAGGAGTATTCATAATGCGAAATATTAAACATATAGGCAGAGTTGAAAACACGGACGTTAAATGCGTAGTAGTGTTTAGGCAACTCTATGACGACAAAGGTAAAGTGGTTGATCCTGATCACTGTCTGGTCGTTGAAACAGAACGACTACCGGACGCAGAACACGATGAGGTTATTCGTGTTGTCGAAAGTGTACAAGGTCAAGATGCTGCCCAGTTTTATGAAGTAGCACATCGTAATAAATTCGGTGACGGTACCAATATGTTGGTAGCTCTACACCAGCGTGGACGGCTTCGTAAATACCCAACTAACCAAATTGTCCTGACACCAAATGGTCAGTCAATGATTAAGTTGAGTGAAGTAAACGAGATCATTCGCAAGCAAGAATCTGGCATGAATGAATCTGAAATCAAAAACACAATGGTAGATGATACTGATAGTGCACCTCGTACACAGACATCGTTTGATAGTACACAAACTATTGACCAGGCGATTGATACTGCCGAAGCAGTGCTTGATGATACCGCGATTGCTCAGAATTTGATTGCCCAGGCTGACACGTTTCTTGCCGAAGCAAAACGTCTACAAGATGAAGCCTACGCAATTGCGCCGGCCCTGAAGAAGAAGGTAGCAGCGGCAAAAAAAGCTCCAGCAAAAAAGCCAGCAAAAAAGGCAGCATCGACAAAAAAGTCAGCATCAAATGCCAATACATAAAAGGGATCGCAGCTTTCAAAAAATTGTTGACCAGGTGGACATAGATAATATTCCAGCAGAATTCATCCATAGTATGAGTTTGATCCTAGAGAACGGTGATTCCATTGTGTTCGAAGGTGCTGATCTTGCCGAGATTGAAGAAGATAATATTTTTTCGTTTCTTATGAGCGCAGTTCATGAACTTTCCGAAGACTATGGTTCACCGGTAACCGATCTACAAGTTGTCATTGATTATAAAGAACTTGAAAAACAAGTTAGAACAATGACCAGCAAAATTCTAAACAAGGACGTAGATGATGATAAAGGCAATACTAGCGTGTGACGCAGATTGGGGTATCGGTAAAGCCGGTACCCTTCCTTGGCCTCACAACCCAGCGGATCTGAAATGGTTCAAAGAATGTACTACTGGTGGCGTAGTAGCAATGGGAAAATCTACGTGGGATAGTTTACCACGTAAGCCACTACCTAATCGTAATAACATCGTTATCACTAGTAGTGCACAAGATAAAGATAAGGGCGGATATCATTATATTAAATTTGATAATGCCAAGACTGACCTTACTAACATGAACAAACTACAAGATGTTTGGATTATTGGTGGAGCAAAACTAGTTGAAGGATTGCTTTCAATCATTGACGAAATTCATCTAAGTCAAATACGCGGCTCATACGACTGTGATACTTTCTTACCACGTACATTGATAGAAGAAAAATTTACCTTAACCGATAGCGGCATACGCGGGGATGTGTATGTAGATGTATGGAGCAAACGATGAAGATATTGATTATGGGATTGCCGGGCAGTGGCAAAAGCACTCTTGCTAGACCATTGGCTAAATTACTAGGCGGTGTTTGGATTAATGCTGATGATGTTCGCACACGATACGACGATTGGGATTTTAGTATATTCGGCAGAGCACGACAATCAATGCGCATGAGTATGTTAGCCGATGGTGTAGTGATGGCTGATAAGATTGCTGTATGTGATTTTGTGTGTCCTACTCACGAAACACGAGAACTATTCAATGCTGATTTTACAGTATTGATGGATACTATTTCGGAAAGTCGCTACGCAGATACCAACAAAATGTACATTACGCCAGATCATTATGATTATCATGTCAGTGAATGGTTTACGGATACGCATGAGGTTTTACATCAGGTAGTGCAACGATATGCTGCTGTTAAATCAGGTATTACCTCAAATGGCTCATGTATAAATGTTTGATTTTAAAGCACCCACAGTACAAATGTTGGGAAGATGGCAGCCGTGGCATGATGGTCACACTGCTCTATTCGTAAAATCATTAGAACTAACAGGGCAGGTTATTATCATGTGCCGTGATGTCCAGGGTCAAGATGCTGGACCAGGTCAGGCTGATAACCCATATGATTACTATGATGTAAAGAAGAACATTGTAGCGGGTTTAGTCGAGCATGGATATACCTTACACAAAGAATATGAAGTAGCCAAGGTTCCTAATATAGTGGACATCAGCTATGGCCGCGGTGTAGGATATAGCTTGACAGAACATGATATGGGTGCTACAATACATGATATAAGTGCTACAAAAATCAGAGCACAATTAAGAGCAGAAGGCAAACTATGAAGCAATACTTAGAATCACTCCAACACATTTTGAATACAGGCGAAGACGTAAGTGATCGCACAGGGACCGGTACTCGGACTGTGTTCGGTCACCAAATGCGTTTTGACCTTAGAGACGGCTTTCCGGCAGTCACAACTAAGCGACTAGCGTGGCGCAGTGTAGTGAGTGAGTTGTTGTGGTTCTTAGAGGGCAGCATGAATGAAAGACGCCTAGCAGAGATTCATTATGATGATACCAAGGATAATTTAATCGGCAAGAAAACTATCTGGACTGCTAACGCGGATGCTCAAGGAGTGGCGCTTGGTCACTTTAATAGCGATACCAATAAAGATTTAGGACCAGTGTATGGTAAACAATGGCGCGATTTCGGCGGTGTTGATCAGATTGATATTATTCTAGACCAAATCAAAAACGATCCTGATAGTAGACGTATTATCCTAAGTGCCTGGAATGTTCCTGATATTCCCGTCATGTCATTGCCTCCGTGTCACACTATGGCACAGTTTCGGGTTATTAATGGTCGACTAAGCTGCCAATTATATCAACGCAGCGCCGATATGTTTTTGGGCGTACCATTTAACATTGCTAGTTATAGTCTACTAACACATATGTTTGCTCAACTATGCGACCTAGAAGTAGGTGAGTTTATATGGACTGGCGGCGATTGCCACATCTATAGTAATCATATGGAACAAGTTAACCAACAGTTAGAGCGAAAAGCAATGACTGGTCCAACATTACAGATGCCAGCGTTTAATACACTGAAAGAATTAATCTCTACTAAGCCAACTGACTATATACTTGACGGCTATGATCCAATGCCCAGTATTAAAGCAAATATGGCGATATAAATAGTATCATGCCAGTAATAACAAACCCAAAATTATCAAGTCCATTTGTTTATGAGCCAGAGGTGACGCCACGTCTTCAATGGATTCATAAACAATGCCTAGAAGTGTTTTCTCATTTGCCAAATATATTCACGCAAAAGCCAGAGACTAAATTCTTCAAAGACAATATTAAAAAACATTATAGATTGTTTGATCCAGATAAGCCACTTATGCAAGTAGTTTATCTGTCAGATATTCCAAAATACAAGGAATTAAGTGATACATTAAGCAATTTCGGATTTTCGAGCGCAATTAAATTTTTCCAGTCTGATCCTACAGATCCAAGATTTAAAAAGGTTGAACACTTATTCTTCTGCCACAGACATCACTATACATCATCTGTCGCATCGCTTATTTTTCCTATCGCCGGATGCGACGAGAATACAATCACATCATGGCCGGAATTCGAAGATGTTGATGGGTATGTTCCCACAGATCCTACACAAGGAGTATACTATAGTGAATATTACTGGCAAACTTATAAAAAGAACAACGAGAGATTCTTATTATCCGACGATGACGCAGCATGTCGTTATGCGCTAACTGATAGGCCCGTACTATGGAATGTCAAACAATGGCATGAAGCTATCAACACAGGGACTCAGCATCGTGTGATTGCGAATATTAATTTTGAGAGTTGTTCTCAAACATGGGAAGAATCAATAGATATACTAAAGGAAATAAAATGAGTTGGACACTAGTTATAATATTAGGATTACTATGGAGCACTGTAATTTCTCATTTTGGAGCATCAATACTGTTACATCGTTACTTCTGTCATAAGCAGTTCTCTGCACCAGTTTGGTTTGAAGTAATTGGTCTCGGAATGCTAATGATCGCAGTAATTCGTACTCCGATTGGCTGGATATCTTCACACAGAATTCATCATGCTTACTCCGACACGGAACATGATCCACATTCTCCAGTCCATTCTGGGATTTTCAAGGTACTTACTACAACCTGGAGCATTCCTAAGATTTCGCCAAAGTTTGCTAAGGACCTGTATGCCAATCCTAGACTTGTATTTTGTCATAAACATTGGCGTAAGATATGGATTGCGGTATGGCTTATTACAATATTAATAAGTCCAAAACTGTTTGTAGCATTTGCTCTTATACCATTCATACACGCAAAAGTAGGATTTGGATTATTAAACACGGTATGTCATTATCCAGTACCAAGTAATCAGCCGTGGCTCAATTTACTGATTGCGGGCGAAGGTTATCACCTCAATCATCATAACAACTTTAGACGCCTACGATTACATCGATTCGATAGTGGTGGTTGGGTCGCAGAGAAGTTTATTAAATACGGGATTTTTCAATCTAATTCGGGAAAACCGTAGATGGATTTCAAAGATATTATCCTCAATCAAAGTCTAGCAATCAGAACATTTCCAATTGCGCCAGTCCAAGATGTAGTCAGCAAACATACTCTTATTCAACACGACGAAGTTAAGAAGTTTACTAGTGATATCACCGAATGGATTGCTCCAATATGTGATCTATCCTCATTCGAGCATCTTTATGCCACTAATGGTATTACCGAGGCAATGAATTACTGGATGTGGCAAGAAAAACGTACAATTAAAATGGCAACTGATGATTATCAATGGGTAAGTGGCAAAGAAGATGGCGAGGTGTTGTATCTAAGTAACCCAGCAAGCTACGACGGCAATTATGTTGATATACCTGTTGATATTCCAGTAGTACTGGACCTGGCATATGTCGGCAGTACACCAATGCGCAATATCATGATACCAGATAATGTGGAACGCGTGTTCTTTAGTTTAAGCAAAACATTTGGATTAAGAAATTATAGAATTGGATACTGTTGGACAAGAGAGCCAGATTTTCGTCTTGATTTATTACAAAATAGCGCAAAATATTATAACTATCACAGTATGAGGTTAGGAGAAACAATTATTGAACATTTCGACACCGAAATAGTATATAACACACTAAACAAGTACCAGGGCGAAATATGCAATCAGTTAAATATGACACCGTCTGATGTACTATGGCTAGCAACATCCGATGACCCAGAATATAAAAAATTCTACCGAAACTATACTAATAGATTATGTCTAGCAGATATAATCAAGTATATGTATCAGCAATAATAGGAAAGTAAGTAATGATACCAAAAATATTATCAAAATCAATATCTGAATATAACGACACGGAACTCAAGGAACTAGCATCTGATATACAAAAAGTTGGTATTGCAGTAGGCTATGACCAATCATTGTCCGAAGAAACTTACATTTCGACCATGAAACGTTTCGGAGAATGCGAAAAACCAGACCTTTTCATGAACCCAACAGATTATCCAGAGATATTTCTGGTAACGGCGAAACGTGACGATAAGGGCAATAAGATAGGTATGTTCGGCGATACTGAGCTAGGATGGCACAGCAATGGCAATAGTAGACATAACATAGATAAGATACTTATTGGGCTATACTGCATAAATGAAGATATTAATACAACTCTAAGCGTTTGTAATACTGCTATACCATTTGAAACATTAAGTAATGAAGAACAAGATTATTGGCGTAGCATTAAGATTCGTATCAAGTTTAAAAACAATACAATGTATCATCTCGAAGAAGATGACCCAGAACTTGAGTTTATGTCAAAAAATAAAGGCTCAATTAGATCGTTAGTCGGCGAACATCCAGTATCTGGACAGGAGTATTTCTATTTTCCTTATCATTTCATTTCAAAAGCATGGCAAGGCAAGCAAGTAATTGATCATGAAGTTATGATTCAGTCATTACAAAATATTATATTTAAATCTAAGTACCAGTACCACCACATATTTAAGCAAGGCGATTTGTTATTGATGGATCAATTCACGACACTACATAGACGTACTCCGGTCTCCGATCCGAATAGATTGTTATGGAGAATTGCCTGTGACTATCAGCAAATCACACCTACGTGAAATATATGATATATCAGAAATGTCATATCTGGACGGTGACGGCGCTGCGCCGATATATAGTTATCAGGCATCATTAATACGCAAGCATCAGCTAACAGGTATTGTTGACATAGGATGCCGTACAGGAACAATCAACAATTATTTGAAAGATTATACATACAATTACTACGGGATCGATACTAGTCCTGGTCCAATCGAATTAGCAAAGAAACTATATCCTAGTAAGAAGTTCGATGTCAGATCATGGGAAAATTTATATACTCCGAACTTTAAAGTAGATGTTGTATTATTCAGTAGCGTATTAATATATGTAGATGATCCTAAAAAACTGTTCGAGGATATATGCTATTTTTATCAGCCCAAGAGAGCTATTATTCACGAAGTAAGCGATGACAACATTGAAGACTTTGAATACACAAACTTACAATATTTTACTGATAAATATACGCATATAATACATCATCTATCGCTAGATATACCATGTAAGAAAAGGACTATACTGGATGTTCAATACAGCTAACTATCATATTAAGAAAAATGATATTAAATTCAATGAAGATGGTATACCCATCCGTCGTTATCTAAACGATGATCCGGGCTGTGCGGTAAAAATTGATCGGCCCACATATGAATATTTGTCTATCGACGAAGAATATACAGGATACAGAGATATGGTATGGTCTCCGATTGATCTTCCTATATTGGATATAGATATGGACCAGATAGCGACATTGGCCGAAGATCCCGATCTTCAGAAGAACTTTTATGTAACAAAGAATACCGGCTCACTTATATTTCTAAAGCCAAACCAATGTGGAATGGCAGGAGAGCACCCCGACTGGTTTGATTTTGCCAAAGAAGAACTTGGACATGTTGTTGACTACATTGAGAATTTACCTTTTGAAACAATACACCAAGCGTTTTTTGTCCAAGCTCCCTCTGCTATCCCTGCTCACTATGATGAAGAGTTGGGTATGGCAGAAGTACTTAAACTTCAAGCGCCCAGTCACTTACATTTTAGATGGAGTAAGGTGACAGACTGGCGCGAAGAGCACTTTTATATGACAAAAAATAGTGACGCGACACAAGTATATCCAATGCTGCCGCCTGAAACAAATGCTTTCGCATACGACGGTGCGGTATATGAGCATGGTGTCAATCGTGGATTTGATATGCGAGATAGAGTTCAACTTGTCGTACATGGCGTATATGATATGCCAAAATGGCATAAATTATTAGAAAAAAGCTGGAATAGGTACAAAGAATATGCAATCACAACCGAACATTTCGATCTGTAAATACAGCGAAGATCCAGACGCATATCGTGAGTTAATATGGGATTTCGCAAAGAAAAGTATCGAAGAAGGCAATGACAGTCTTAAAAAATACAGCGCACGGTCATATGATCCGGATGATAAGAATATTGAAACCTGGATGTGCTTCATAGGAGATAAACTTATTTCAATCTCCGCGGCAGAGGCTTCTCATTATACAAACGATCCTGATATTGCTGTCCGAATTTGTCGATATCACATTCTCAAGGAATATAGATTCACACATTGTGGATTAAGAATGGGCGAACATCAACTCAAGTGGGCAAGACAACGAGGCTTCGAAATTCTGTATATCACACATGATATTACAAAACGTGCCATCAACGCATTATATCAACGAAAAAAGAAAATGACAGTCAAAAGTTTTAATGAGTGGACCGATAGTGAGTGGTACACTAGTCTCCAACTTGAAACAGATTTTCTATTTAAGACTGGACCTATTGTACAGTACGTGTATAGTATCAGATTGAATGATCCAGATTTTATATGGAAACCTAAATCAGACTTGATTATAAGTTCAGACGAAATAACATGAAAGTATTAATAGGCGGCCCGAGAACAGGCAGTTCGTATGTGTATGAACATATCGACATCGAAAACTTAAACGATCCATCAGTTAGAAAACCTCATCAAAAGGCAGAGTTCTTAAATCCAGATATTATGCCCGAAACTAGCCTTTCGGAAAAAATTGACTTTTTAAATCTTGAAAAGAAAAAAGGCATTAACTATACGTTCAAGCACCATATCAATTATCTGATTACTCCGGATTATGATTACTATAACAACTGGTTTAAGGATTTTTACGAAAACGACGAGATTCTTGTTCTTAAACGCAGAGGCATCTGGAAATGGGCTCTTAGTTTTATGTGGCAAGAATTGGCAAACTGGAAGACTGCCGGCATAATGGATGTCTCCGAGGCTAGGACTATAAATATTAACACGAAAATTGATTTAAAAAAATCTTTAGATCAATTTTTTTATATTAAAGACCAACTTGATACTGTAGAAGGAAATGTCATCTACTACGAAGATTTAGATTTTCCATTTTCAAAATTCCACAAGCTATCAGATATAATTAACTATGAAGACAAGATGCTAGAAGCTGGCATCGATCTAACAGAAATTGGAGAATACTATGAAAAGAAGAAAGCATCAACTACCTTGTATACATAAGTTTGATTTAACATTCGACTTAGAAAGATTACAATCCGAATGCGATGCCGCGGCGTCTAGCTTTATCGATGTTGTGTCAGCAAATCCAGCGCTATGTAAGAACCACATGGAACTCGTAAAGGATGTATACGACAACTTTGAACAAATTAACTTAACCGAACTAAATGGCGAAGAACTAGAGTACACTACCGATGTCAAGGAACGCATTCGTCGTCGTGAGGAAACTAGATACAATAAACCAACGGAATTGTACACGGGATCGTATTTCGAAGAAATTGTAAATATGTTTAGCGCATCGGCAATGCGAGTACGTATCACAAAACTAGCACCTGGAAAAGTTATTCCTTTCCATATTGATTATGATCCAACATATGCCACTAGAATTATTGTTCCAATTTATACTAATTCAAAAGTTAGAAATCTTTTTAAACGCAAGGACGACTTAGAAGACCATAATCTAGAAGCAGGAAAAGCATATTTTTTAAATACAGGGTTTGCTCACTCGGTCGAAAACAATAGTAACTCTCCGCGTATCGCATTAATGTTTAGTCTGGATGGACAGGAAGATTTAACTTTCGATGGCATTTGAGATTGACATAAAAGACAGTTCTATACAAGTTCTACTGAATCACGTTTCACAGTATGTTGACATCACAACAGATCCTGATCCATTTTACATGAACGTCGATGAGGAATTACGTGAGCGGGCATTCGGTGACTATTTAGACACATCCATTATGAAAACTGCTTACATATACGCACATACACAGCCTATTCCATTACACGTAGATCGGTGGAAAAGAGATAGTGTATATAACATGTGTGTTCCTCTTCATAAAAAGCAAGACGTTAACCAATCACTGATAGTTTTCGACCAACAGTTTGAACAATACGGTCTAAGTTGGCGCCTAGAGGGAGTAGATCATATCAGACACAAGCCGGCAGTGCCAGATGAAGTACAGAAGTCTGTCTCAGATAATGATCACTTGGCGTCTGACGTACTGACGGGCATACGTCCATGTGATACAAAAGATGTGAGTGGGTTAACCGAGCATGATATTCCGGATCATATTAGAAAATTATTACCATACGGCAATGAAGATTTCTATCATGGCCTGAGTGGCATTACATGGGATCAACAGCCGGGCAAAGCATTAATGTTTAAGTCCAGTCAACTACACTGTACTGCTATGCAATCTGAATTTAAGGTTGGATGTGTTGTTCTTATGTCATCATTGCAATCAATTAATACAAAGGAAATATAAATGTTTGAAATAGATTTAACACAATCCGTCATTGATAAGTTTACACAGCTATCACAAAGTGGTAACAAAAACACAATGAAAAATGTTTCAGTCATTGAAGACAAAGAAGATATTAAAGATATTATCAGTGAATTTATCGACCCATCAACCGTTGTTGTTGGTAGCTTATTTAATCATGCTAACCCGTTTGCTGTACATAGTGATATGAAGACAGGCAAGAAGACTATCCTATTAATCCCTATCGAATCACACAATCCAGATCAGACGTTTGTTATTTTTGATCAAAGACTCGACAGTGATGTGGGCATGAGTTGGATACATGATATATTCTCAGACAAAACTGACGAAGAACTAAAAGATATGTATTATGACAAATCCTTACGATGCAGACCATGCGATTCGCCAGAAGTAAAAGGATGCACAGACCACCCAATTTCCGATGAACTATTCAAATACTTGCCGTATTCAAAAGATTTATATCACGGGTTAACAGGATATGCGTGGAAGTATACCGTAGGAAAAGGTTTGTTATTTGATGCTGATATGTTACATGCGACAGGACGTATGAATGGTCCTAAAATCGGATGTACGATACATTTTACTGAATCAATCGAAAATATTGAAATCAATATACAGAAGCATAAGATATCTTATTAAGGTATTACTGTAATCTCTCTCACTGTTGCGCCCTGGTGCCAGGAGTCAATTATATGTTGTATTGTAGCCAGGGCAGTAGTTAGTGGTAATTTCTTTTCATTGGGAGCAAACGCATTGACATGCGGCATATCAATGTACCCAAAGCGCAAATTGCAAACCGATGGTCCTGATGTGATATATGACAATTGCTCACATGCCTTATCACTAGCAGCTTTTGAAGCAGCATAAGGCCAAATATGTTTCTTTATACCATCACTAGTATTTGATCCTAAGTTGATTATTAACTTATCGTTCTCTTGCTCCCAGAGTTGATATACTTTATACAATATATCAAGCTGTGTGCTCATGCCCTCGACTTTATCTGCGGCGAGCGCAGGGAATGCGTTATTGATAAAAATATTACAGTCATCAATTTGTTCTAACATCTTAGTAATGTTATCTGAATTAAGTAAGTCATAGTTATTAGAACGAGAGAACCCAACAGCCATTGGATATTGAGTGTGAATAGCTAGACCTAGGCCAGAGGTATGTCCTGTTAACGCAATTTTATTCATTATATTCGTCGATCATACAAGTAACAAGATGAATTCTATCGATGGTACTACCATTTAATGCCGTGTGCTTCTTTGTAGTATCAGTGTGCCACCATGTGTTAACCGGCATGTGAAATGCCTGATCTTCAATTATCATCAAGCATCCTTCTTGTGTCTTGATAGGATAGTGTATTCTAGTAGAGCTATCGTTATGCCACGTCAAACAAGTTTTCATCTTGGATTTCATCACTCGCATCCGTCCTATTTTATGTTTTTCTTTTAACATATTATGCACATCTTCAAACAATGTACCACGAAAATTTGAGTTCAATACTACAAAATCATCTTCATTATAGACGATGTTCTTTTTTGGTATTACAAGATTGTCAGTATCGTCGTAGTAAGAATTGTCCCAATCATAATATAAACTACCGCATCCAATTGATTGATTATCCGGATCATCTTCTACGCCATTAATACAAATCTGCCCATTATAAGTATTCCAAGATATTACACCACTCTTCAGCAATGAGTTTAACTCACTCTCCAAATCATATGTTGGATAATCAAGTTGAATAAAATCTGTAGTATTTCTCATTTATAATATATCACATCAGTAACTTCTTTTGTAAATGATGCGTACACATCATCGCTGGTTAAGTGATGTATTTTTCTATCTAAATTTGGATTGTTATGTCCAACGCCCAGTAATATCTCTATATTGCCTGAATTTAATATTTCACTCACTGTATCTCTACTAAAACATTGACAATATCCCGTATAGTATCCTAGCATATGTGCTGTTAAGTTTAAATATCCAGTAGCAATACTTATCGCCATAAGCGAATCTCTGCTAATCAGATTATTATTTCCATTTTCTGTTCTCTTGTTATGAGATTTGCTATTATCACTAGGTCCTACAATTTCGAATGCAAATAAGACATTTGCCAGACACTGGCTGTTTGTTAACATTTTATCGTCTGCCGTAATATATCCACTTGTAGAATCATGTATAGTCTCGATAATTGAGCGATTAGTAATAACATGAACACGATAATATGAAAAATTTTGCTTACTTGGACACTGCGTTGCCGCATGGATCATCAAATCTAAATCTTCTTGTGTAACAGATTTTGACAAATCCCAATTACGCTGACAATGTTGGCTTGTATCTATGCTAGTTTTAATATATTCATGTGGTAATACCATATTATTTCTCCATATCGTTCCAAACTAAATCTTGCGTTTGGGTATCTTACTATCTGCGCTACTTACACATGCATTACTTATACATGGCATAGGCTTGTCAAACAACTTAAAGCCTGTTTCTATGTTGCCGAGCGGTACATCCGCACAACTGTAACTACGCTTGATGCTTCCATCAGGCTCTCTAATAATAATTCCTTGATATCCTGAATTACAACTCCAGCCTTTAAAGTTGTTGAAGTTGAAAGCATTGAATCTCTCAGCCTGGTCCATGTACCATTTTTTACCATCCTTGTCCTCAAACTCAATCTGCATATGCCAAGGCACACTTGCGTCATTTTTTCCATTTACCCCAGTAGGTATTAGAAAACTTGGCTTAGGTCGACCTTCCCATTTGCGTTTACTTTCTGTGTACGCACGTTGTGGCATACCGTTGTGTAAACGTTTTAAGTCTTCCTCTTTGTAACCATCGACCACACGGCTCGCAGTAGGATCTGATTGCGGCTTGAGTGTGACGTTGATTCCTTGCTCGTGGAAGAACAGGGCGTTTTCCCAGTCTCTTTCGAACCAGTTTGGAACCATAACCATATTGATTGTAACCTGTACATCGTGCTCCTGACAGAAGATTAATTTATCGGCAAAGTCTTGCATCTTCTCAATTGTATTTAAGTGTTCTGTGTGTAGACTAGCTGTGATACTGGCTCGGTGGAACGGCTTAACTGCTTCTACGTATTCTTTGTGCCACTTCATATTGCGTGACATGTTTGTTGTCATGTGAACGCTAGTATAATTAGTATTATCAACATCATTCGCAAGATGTTTAAGAATGTCCAAATAACCAGGGTGAAAAGTAGGCTCACCGCCAGATAAACTAAAATGAAAACTATTAAAACCATTACCACGTGCTTGTCTCTTTATTTCGTCTATTGTGCTGAGACATAACTCGGTAGGACGATGGTCTTTTCTATCTGACCGTGCATAGGGCCAACAGTAACTACACTTATAATTGCAAAAACGACCCAGTAGCCAAGAAACAGTAAATATATCTCTGTAAAGGAGAGTTCTCTGTCCAACCGACACGATATCGTCAAACGGTATTTTAGTAAAGTCATAGTTGCTCCATTTTAAATCTTCGGTCATTTATTTAATACCACTTGTTAGCCTGCATCGGATCTATACTGATTTCATTTATATTAAGATGCTTTGGTTGATCTATTATCCATTTAATATAACACGCTGCGTCAGTAATGTCAAGACATTTTCTGTCTGGATGCTTTTCTTGGTTGTTGCTTAATGTGCCAAAACTTATATAACTTACCTTCGGAGCATGATCTCCCCAGACTCCACCGATAGCAAGAGTATTTGAATAATCACGTAACGCTTTCTTCTCCGCATTATATAACCAGGCTTTGCCGTTCTTTACCCGATCGGTAGTGCTGCCGATGACTACTATATGTGCCTGTTTCTGATGCTCCACCAGCGATTTATATACTGTATCTAGTAGCACAGTTTGTTCGAACTGATATAGTGCGCTATTGATAATGATTACATCATGCTCAATCGCTATTCTGGCAAATTGTTTTTGCTGTGAAAAATCACACAAGTCATGACCAGATTCGCGGCTGATAAATGTCGCGTCTGGATATATGGCGGATATACTCTGCGCTAATCCTTTATTTTTATTGCCTGATATTAGCATTATTGTTTCCTTGTTAAATACATACATAACTATTTATTGACAGAGGATATATCGTACATGACAAATAGAGTAATAGCATTCGGGTGTAGTTACACTAGAGGCACAGCCCTCGATGATGTATGGGATTATACAAATAATCGCAGCATATTTCCTCAACCTAGTAAGTATGCCTGGCCGCAATTAGTGGCAGATAAACTAGATATGGAATGTATTAATCTGGGATTGGGTGGTGCCAGCAATAAGCATATATGGCACAGTGTATTAAATTTCGATTTTAAGTATAACGATTTGATATTCATACATTGGAGTTTTATGGATCGTTATCACTTTTTCGAAGATGAGAGTACAGATTATCAAATAGATCATCGAGGTAATACTAAACGAGATCGGGCGTTCTTCGAGTATCTACACAGTGATTATGATATGCTAATGGATATGTATACTCGCATTAATCATGTTGATAGCTTTTTACTAAGTAAAAATAGATATCATCTACAGATAGAGCCAACAACTGCTCCAGCATGGAATAACACAGTAATGCTTCCCACGACATTCAATCAGTTCAAATTAAATCATCCACGAGCAAACGATGGCAGTCATCCCGGCATGTTAGCACACCGGGACTTCGCAAATTCTATTATTGAAAACTTAAAGTGTTAACAATTCCCTTAGGCTTGTACGCTCTGTGATCGCCTTTAGGCTGAACGCCCTCGCCAATACATAGAAAAATAATCGGTTCCCATTTGAATCCAGTCATTACATCATCTGACTCTGCGTCAATCATAGCCAATGCTTTCGGGTTGAATGCTTTAAGACAGCAACTTTTTAATCCAAGTTCTTCAACGGTCATAATAACATTCCACATACTAAGCCCAAGAGCAATGAGTGTAGCATCTCTGCCTGTTGGGAATTCCTTAGGCATTTGCCAGGATTGACTATTATCTATTTTTCTTGGCATACTGTAAACCAGTACTAGAGGTGCGTTGAACTGCCAGTTAAAGCATATACCCAAATCTCTCCATTCACTATTCGTTTTGGACGTAATGTCTGCCTCAAATGCTGCTTGAGTTTCCAGAGAACATCCTTCCATGTAACTGTGCATATGTGGCCACATGTTGGCTTTGAGTTTTTCTGGAAGAACATCTAACCGATAATGATAATTGTTTCCTAAGCTAGGAGTCAGGCCGTCGGCCGCGTTTAGTATTTTAGCAGTTTTTACCGCATCAACAGGAGCAGAGTTAAATTTACTATGACTTACTTTATTGTAAACAATATTATCTAGGTAGCTATAACTATCATGATATGTGTCAAGCTGATACGCATCACGAATAATGCCGTGAAGAGATTTTAACTTGATCTTCTCCGCGTCTGTTACATCTTTTTCTGCGCATATCATGTCAACTAATTGACTATGGGCGTTTAGATTCGCATCGATAGTTTGCGTTTGGCGCTTGTGTCCTTTGTGGTACTGACTTACTGCCATGTGCGTGTGCCTAGTCGAATCTTCTGCCAAGTCTAGACAATATGCTTCAAGAGCAAGTTTCAAATCTTTCAAACTCGCCTCTTCGTGCTTGTCAGTGTGTGGATATTTACTTCCTAGTTTAAGCTCATTTTCTAACAGGTCCAAATACGCCGTCATGTTTTGAGTAATTGTATTAATTATCGTCATATGTTCTCTCCTTCTGTCGATTATATCTTATGCATGTACTTATCATAATCATTATAATTTTCTCATTCTATAATTTTTAATAGATCCTCTGCTATAAGATCATGATGTGCCGCATTGAAGTGTTGTCCATCTCGTGACAGCCATTTACTATTCCAAGAATCATTCTGATTATCTAGCAGTATAGATGATCCATTAATCCAATATTCCTGTAATGTTGTTCTGTCTTTCCATAGAGCACGAACAGTATCTATTGTCATCTTATTACTGTGTTTATAAGTTCGTTCGCTTATTAACCACTGTTTGTACAGTGCCGAATCATTCTTATTGGAAACAGTGTGTGTTTTGACATTATTTCCATCCTCGCCTTCCATCGTAAACCATCTACTTTCAAACGTGTGCTGAAAGAATATTCCTCGTGGCACAAATCCATCGTTGATTAATGCTGCACTGTTGATAGCAGAAAAATGATTACATCCTCCTGGTATACCTAGATTAATACATTGTATGCCAGTCATCCGCTCAATCACTGCGGGAAGTGTATCATTATCATCAACGCCCGTGCCGTAGGTATGACTACATCCAAGAAATACATAACAGTCATTCCATGGAATTTCAGAAAATTCTGGACATCTATATCCACGACTATTCAGCGTGTATGTTATATCCAATTCGGTCTGTGCTATATAATGCGGATTGTTGATATAGTCATTGCCAATCCTTTTTCGCCAAGCAATCTTATTTTTATCAGGCTGGTCGCATCCATCATATTTTGTTACTCGCGGATAACCGCGTTGGCCGCATCTGGCATCAACTAGTTCTAGGGTCATGCTGTTCTAATTCCATTTCCTTAAAACTTTTGCGCCAACTGATGTTTCTGGCAGCATCTAAATCATCCAAGTAGTTCATGAATACAGTGCCACGGTCACTCCAGCGATCTTTCTCAAGCATATGATTCACATAAAATGGAACATACTCCGCATCATCACCAAAGTCATATGCTTGTATACGTTCTGCTGCCATCATCTTAATCTCTAGTGGCAATGTTTGCGCACTCATATGTTCAGGCCATTCAACATGATTACAAAATATAAATCGTATATCTGGATACTCATGACGGATAAAATCATAAGTGTCGGTTAGGTAAAACATACTTACGTTACTACAAGTCCACTGTACACCAATGTCGATGTGTGAGTTCTCTTTTGCGAACCTTTGCATTAACTCTAGCTTGGTTTTAAATTGATCCCATTTAATTGGAAACCTAAAGTACTCTCCTGGAATACCAATGGCATCTAAACTTAAACGTATTATTAGTTCTTTAAACTGTACTAGCTGACTGAACATTTTTTCAGTGAGTAGGGTTCCGTTACTTACATATGATAATACAATTTCTTTTGCTGCTGGCGTATCGTATACTTCACTAATAAAGCGATTGTGTTGTTTGTTAGCAAATGGTTCGCCACCTAGGAAATTAAAACGTTTGGTTGAATCAAGATTTTCTTTTATGTTATCCCATATGTAACTGTCTTGTTCTATCCATTTATTATCAGTATTGTAAAACTCTGTGTTGGGATACTTGTTGAGCATATCCTTGTCTTCATTCCATTTACTACTAGCGCCTGTGCCGCAGTGAATACATTTTAGATTACATATAGTGCCAACCCTGATGTCAATCTGCGGAGGATAATAGTCTACACTGCCGTCAGGTGCTGTTGTGTCTATTAGATGTTTATTTGTTTCATAATGGTATTTGTTTTCTTCTATACGTTTACTACTGCCATCTAATTCCTCAACATACTTACAACGTTTACAATTCTCTGGCCACTCGCCACTGAGAAAGTCTTTGCGTATACTTTTAAAATAATCATTATTCCATTCACTTTCGATAGTGCTGTTTTTCATCTTACTGTTTTGTTTTACAGTAGGTTGGTCAGCATATCCACATGTCCGTGGACGCCCAAAGGTGTTTGTACTAAAGTTTATCCAAGGTAATATACAGGGTTTCATATGTTAAGTCAATCGCCCAAACGCATATGCTCTTTCCAAACAGAACCAACATCTTCCACAATGCTCTTGCTCATAACGTGGTCCACCTGCCAAATCTGTTCGCATAATTGTATCAAGATTAACTTTGCGATTATGATCGTAATCCATCTCACAACTGTACGTTAAAGGCAAAAGATCATCTACCATATCGTTATCTATATACATCTGAGCAGTGCTTTCTTTTTTATCACGATGAATAAATGGATGAATAGCATAAAACGACATATCAGCAGAGCCCATGTCGTGTCCTCGGATGACCTTTCCACTAAGATCATCTCGGCGAATATCTCTTTTGCCACATAGTCTTAGCACAGTGTCGTACTCATTCGTGGGTGGCGGGTATTCAAATCGACGTTCAGGGTTATCTGTAGGCCATGATTCTGGATCGTCAAGTTCGGCAATGACTTTAATTCCAGGAACTATCATCGCTGCTGCTGCCTGATCTTCGGGAGGCGGGTTCTGAGTTAATCCTCCAAACATAACGTTAGTCTTGCCTTCATGAAGTGTCTTGTTTGCGACTTCGTCCTGAACACTTGTATATTTTGCGTCATCCCACGGCTGAGATAGTAATGTGATATTATGCTCGACTGGTCTGATACCGGTCCGTTCTGCTGTGAACTCAATAACTTTTTTCGCATAGTGACTATACCATGGTTTAATATCGGTGTCAAGTGTGGCGACATACATAGGAATATTTAAATTACGTTCCGCTATCTCTTTACAAAGACGGTAATAGATAATGCTACTGTCAGCACCCCCGCTTAGTTTAACACATATACCAAATGTTTCGTCTGGCAACAAATCGGTGAGATAATTTGTCATTGGATCCCATTTCCACATTTCGTGCTCTGAGAGATTAAAGTCTGGTTTAGTTTTTGTCATGGTTTATCTTTCTATATATATATTATTTAGTACGCAGTTAATAGATAAATATTCGTATGCGAGATAACATTAACCGAGAATATACTGCTGAGTGGCTACAATATGATAGACCACAGCCTATGTACAGCAGTGACATTAACAAGTTTTATGACGGTTTTTACCAACATAACCCAGTACACACCAGTGATTTAGACCAGCAGTTTGCAGATATCTTCGAACAGTGGTTAGCAGATCACAAGTACAGTACATTTAGAGGATTAGATGCGTTCCCTCGTCGTGATATTATCAATGGTTGCACACAGTTTATTGATGATTTGTACCAGCGATGTGGCACACTTCAAACATTCGAGAACGATTACAAATATCACTGGCGATTAAATCCTGACATTGAATACGTCACAGTGGATACTCTTGATCCCAATAAAGAATTACTTATTGCATTGCCGTTTCCATTCTACGGAGATGTTCATCCTGATATGGATAATATCCTGGATCGGTGTAGTGAACTCAACATTCCTGTACATATAGACGGTGCTTGGATTAGTTGTATTCGTGATATTGACTTCAACTTCGATCATCCTGCTATACAGACTGTGGGCATTAGTCTAAGCAAAGGCGGCATGGGCGGTAATCGTATTGGACTACGCTTTGCTCGTAAAACGCCGGTCGGCGCTGTCACATTAATGAATGACTTTAACATGAATAGCCAAGCATCAGTAAGCATGGGAATTAAGTTTATGACAGAGTTAGGACCAGAATACTTTTGGACTAAGTACGAAAATGATTATGCTACTGTGTGTTCAGATTTTGAGCTAACGCCGACCAAAGCTATTCATCTGGCAAGGACAAGTGCTGGAAGGCCAGTGGGAATTCGGTCGTTGTTAAGATGTCTTCAAAAATAGGATCAAGATCATATATGCTTGTGCCACGAACATGGTCCAGCCATGAAGTCTGCCTCGAATATCTGTCGGCTTCGAATGGATTATACTGATCAATTTCGAAATGATTGATTGCCATTCTAGCAGTTGGATGATTAAAGGATTCCAAATATCTTATCTTTTGTTTTTTTATGTGATCTGGAATACAGTTTAGTTTTCCCGCATAGCCCTGTAACGGCGACATATTAATATTCTCAGTAGGAAACTGTAAAAAGTATTCGAACCAATCTTCTATGATAGCAAAACTATGGGTCTGAACTACCATCTGTATAGCATAATCGGTCTCTTCCTCTGATAGTTTGATTATTTTAGGAATATTATTTTTTACTTTATCCCATTGCGCCCCTGTGCGAATATACTCATATGCTTTACCAGCCGCGTCGATACTCAGATTAATATGAACCATAGGAAATTGGCGAATTCTTTTCATCCACGGCTCATTCACACTAGTACAGTTAGTGGTGTATTGTAACCGTATTGTCTCATTTAATTTTTCGTCTATTAACTTATCAAGCAGGGGAAAAACTTTTGGATTAACAGTAGGCTCGCCGCCTAGTATTGCGAGAGACTTCGTATCGGATAAATCAAAAGTTAAAATATCGGCAGTATCTCGCTGAACAATGGGTTCTATATATTTTAACTTTACCTGCTCTTCCTCAATCAGACTTGAACTACCAGGACTACACATACGGCATTTTAAATTACATAAGTTATCTGGGCGATAGTCTATTTTATTAAACTTGCCAATGTTGTATTTGTTGTATTTGTTATCCGAATCTACTCGCTTTTGTATATGCTGTCTAGCACTAATGTCACCAAGATTTTCAACCTCGATGCATTCTCTACAGTTATCATTGATGAATTCCATATCATGTGAAATCATCCGTGCCTTAATGTTTTCTAAGAAATCACTGCGCTCATATTCGGCAATCGGTCCATCAAAAATGTCACCTTTCCATTCACAACAAGGAGATACTCCGCCCCCGGAATAGGCGCCGCCATATAACATTGTGGTCCATGCTGCTTGACAAAATGGTTTCATAGAAATAAATTATGCTTTTTGTTAACATTGTTATCAGCAGTTCTAGTTTCTTCATATAGTATTGTCGTGCCGTCGGATAATTCCCATGGTTGTTTCGAATCTCCTTCATCGCACCATACATCGACATGTTTGCCAATATTAATCGTCGTCTTCGGATATTGCAACTCTGTATACACAACTCTGCCTAGTTTCTCATTTAACAGATCATGATATTGTTTCTTATGTTCATCCTTCCACTCGTCGACCGAACATTCAAAAAATGAACAATCATATCCATATCGAAGTGTTTCTGCTAATACTGCTCCTGCGTGTAGACCAATATGAAACGATTGGCTTTTAGGATTTTGGCTATTTTGATCAGGATCATCCATTATAACATAAGTCAACGGGGCAGTCAAGATTCCAACTTCATGCATTTCTGTTGTTTCATTATAATAGAAAGTTTTAACTAGATGCTCACGTATTCTCATATCTATATCAGATGTTCCTAACTTTAGTATTTTGAAATAAGCGTCGGGCTGTGATTGCATTGGCACGCTGTCCCATACACAATCTAATCTAGTTTCTAAATCTGAGGAAACAAGCTGTGCTGGATCAAATCTCTTATAGTTACGTCTGTTACTCCATAAGTCGAGAAAGTTATCAGTAGTCATATCATTATCCTATATCTAGAAAATGCCAACCTATTATACTCCACGTATCACATTTTCTATAACTATCTGTTAGTTCGATATGAGATTTTAACATATCTAAGTGAGTAGTTGTCGTAGCATTACTGATGATATTTATTAGTTCGGCAACTTGCTCACGCTCTTCTGTCGTATAGCTATCCAGATTAACCGAAGACAGGTCATTGATTGCCTGCTGCCTAACAGATTTCGGAGTATTGCCCAGACTATACCACGGTGCTCCATTAAGCCAACAAAATCCAATTTTAAATCTGTCTTGGAATTCGGTGTACTCTTTAAAGAATCTAAGACTGTCTGCTAAGTTTAGAATGTTTAGATTATGCGGCACGATGGCAAATTCACATGTCAGCCAAGGATACTGCTTTAATATATCAATCTTTTCTAATGCGTCTGTCCATGTTAGCGGCCAACGTAGGTACTCATAAAACTCTGAACCGCATCCGTCTATGCTATAGTTAATATGCACATGGTCGAATGGTTCTAGTTTAGCTATCTGTTCTTGTGTGAAGCTACCATTCGTAGTGATATTAAGTCCAGGCAAGTCAGTGCCACTTGCCAGTAACTGGTCAATCAACCGATCGAAGTGAACATTTATGAATGGCTCGCCGCCACTAATTTCCAACTTGCGAATATTGCCAGCGCGGCTATTGATATCGTCATTGATATTTCTATACCAAGTCTTGGTCTTACTCCAGTTATGTTCCTTACTAACCAGTTTCAATAAAGCAGGATCAGTAACAGTATGTTTTGTTTCTTTGTACTGCTTTTCAATTAAACTACTGCGACTGGTATTACATATTCTACACGCTGTGTTACATTGATTACCATACGTAATCATAATATGCTCAACGCCTCGATCGGGTTTATTCTCATAGTAGTCGTTTCTTTTTTGGCGCATACTTTTGGCACCACTGTCTTCTTGGCGCCAACAGAAGTCACATCCACTTATTCGCTCTCCACTATCAAGACTTGTTTTAAGATCGGCTAACCAATCACTAGTTAAGTATTCGTCGAAGCTGTCAGTTTCTGGACGTTCTCCCACATACTGACAACACGGGCCCATGTTGCCTCTGCTATCAAAATGTATTTGTTTGTGAGGTTCGCTACAAGATGTCACTACATTGCTGCCTGTAGTGATTGCCATTCTTCTAATAGATCAGGATCTAATTCAATACTAAATGTCATAAGCAAGCCCATCTTACTATTCCATTTTTTACGCGGCTCAGTATCTAACGATCCTTCGTTTGTAGCATGTAGCTGTACTGCGTCAAACACACACGGAGATCCTGTACGCCAATCAAATACGCCCTCGGCATTTAATCCTGCCAATCTTTTATATGGAGTATTCATATATTTTGTGTGAAACTCTTTATCAAATGGCTCAGTACTTTGTGGCATTGCTGTGCCTGCTCGGTCATAAAACTGTAAGTGACTGTAGTCAGTGACAATCTCATAAATGCTAGCAATGTTTTTAGTTTCTGCGCCGCCGTTGTATACCTTTGCCCAGCCAATATCACGCTGCTCAAAGAATACAATCTGTCCGCCGTCTAGTTCATCCAAGTGACTACCAATCCAAAGAGGAGTAATGATATTCTTCCAGGTTGTGTACTTACGCTGTGGATGATTAAGAGGAACATTTTCTAACATTCCGTTATAACCTTTTTCACGCATTGCGTCCATGTGTAGACCATACTGTTGCGGAGTGATAAAATAGTTACCGCCAATGGTGGGTGATTTATCAGCGGTTGGTCCAAGAATCTTATCGAACTTTTCCTTGTAACGATTATATATGATTTCCATATCAACGTCAATGATAAGTGTGCCGTTGCGGTTTAACCGTGGCTTATTGTAATCTGCGGTGAATGAATTCTTCCACATCCAGTCAAGCTCGTCGGCATCAAATACATTCTCTACACACTCGGCCTTGCTACTGTGTCGTCTTACGTTCTCAATAGCAATAGGGTGGTCCATTGGTAATTGATAAAATCCTGGTTCATCGGGTGTAGTCATTTTATTTCTCCATATGCTTGTATAGTGTGGGTATTACATCAGCAATGTGTAATCCAGTCACGTTGTCTATATTATACGTGAATTCTTTGAACTTGTCAAGTAAATTATTATTCTCTATGCTTGGATAATACTTCTTATTGTAATCATCCTTAATCTCAGTTAGGTATTCAGCGGGCAATACATGGACACTCAAGTATTCTGGTACTACCAGCAAACTACTGTAATGCTTAACTCCGATACTGTCAGCCAATGCTTTTACATTTTTCATATCATGTAGATTGTATGCTTGTACTGTGCTGAAGATATTCAAATCTACATTTGAATTTTTACTGTGTTGGCTCCATTTGTGTATGACTGGGTCAATAGTATTCCATGTTTTGCCATGACGAACATAATCATTTACCTCTTCGACACCATCCAAACTTAACTCAATAGTTACCTTCTTGAACTTATCCAACACTGCTAGCCACTTTGAAGGAAACAATGTACAATTCGTATTACACTCAAGTTCTATTTCACTCATTTTTCCGTTAGCAGCTAAGTAATCAAAAAGTTCGCCTGTCTCTGGAGTAATGAAAGGTTCACCTCCCAGATACTTTATCTTTTTTACCTGACTCATATTAACGTCTTTGAATATTCCGGGCACGTCAATCTTTGAAGTTTTAACAGTTTGATGATACTGCTGTAACGAATCATTATTGTCAATTAGTTTATTCCACAATGTGCTGTAAGCAGGCGAACACATTTTACACGCTAGGTTACATTTATTACTCAAACTTAATTCAATATATTCAACATCAGTAGTGCCGGATAAATCTCTGTTTAGTACCTGTCGTAAACTTGTTTGGTCTCTTGCTTCTTCACTTTGGCATTTTTTACAACCATCTGCCCATCCATTTTCCATATCAGTTATAACATCTTGATAAAAGTCACTACCTTTATATTCGCCAAACGAAGTACTAGTTATATCGACATGTGGGAATTTATTAAATCGACAACACGGTCGCCAACTTCCTTCCACTGTTATACACATATGATTTGTTAATGCGTTACATTTTGGCAAGTAATTTATCCTTTACGTTTTCGTATACCCAATCGGCAGTTACCTGTAATCCTTCTCGGCCCATATGTGAGCCTTGTGCCCAGTATTCCTTGCATTGATTCTCGCCGAGAATATCTTCCCAACATGGAATATGAGTTCTGTTTCTGTATTCGCCTTCTGTTTGCTGATAGCACCAATCTGTGTGTTGCATTACGTATTCGGAAGCAATATCCCATTCGTTCTGAAATGCTTCGTCATTTACATGAGAATAATATGATTTTGCCAGATTAATCATATCAGGGGTAGTGGTCAAATTTGAAGATTGATTTATAAGTTGTATAACAAGTCTGCCTACTCTATGATATAATACATTTTTATTCTCATCTTGTTCCACGATAACTTTTATATTATCACCAAATGATCGATAATTTGCCAATCTTTCTTCGATGAGATAATCATTCCAGTTTTGCTTATCTTTCCAGTATGTAAATCTTTCTGGTCTGGTGAGTTGAAATATATAAAGATCTGCAGGATCATGTTGCTTAACCCATCGCAGCAGATATATATGAAAATTAATAGAAGTGCCAGCAAGAGCATAATTTCGTATATCATGCTCTGGAAGTCTTTGCGCAAACAGTTCCGGCCAGTTCAAATAGTTTTCCACTGTGCCGACTCCGTGAGTCCAACTACATCCAAATATTGCTATTTTCATAATTGTTTCTCCACCCAGTCTGCTACCCATTTCGATCCATCAATATTAAAATGCTCACCATTATCCACAACATACTTCTTTCCTGTTTGATCCATTATCACTGGAATGTCGCCTATATCACAGACATCCTCATTATGAAAGAATACAATATCTGATTTACTTTTCACGTATTGTGCCAACGCACGATATTCTGTTCTATTAATATGCCTATTTACGTATGAATAATACATCTTTGTAAATTCGTATTTGTCAACTGGAAACTTCCAGAAACTGTCGTGTTTATTCAATCCTAGAGCACCAGATGTTATACACACAATGTTTCTATATATGTCGCCATACATATCAAACATTCGATAGTTTTTTGATAAATTTATTACATAATCGCCAAAGTTTACATCGTCTGCCATGTATGTGAATCTAGCTGGATTAGTCAATTGAAAAACTATCTTATCATATGAATCATGAGCCAGTACATTATCTAATAATGATGCCTGAAAAGATAGACTACTTCCGCCAAGGGCATAGTTGTGAATTTCCCAGTCTGGATGATGCTCACTTAATGCCAGTGGCCAACTATAACCGTTACTGATATTTTTTACACCATGAGACCAGCTACAACCGAATATTGCTATTTTCATAAAATATCCTCTTAATTTCTATTTTCGAGTGTGGCAATCAATGCCTGTTCTTTCTTCTCGAACATCCAGGATTTTCTTTGCCCAGTTAGTTCATGTATAAGCGTATTTACTTCGTCGAATCTTCTATTTCTGGTGGCAAGATCATTGCCTCTATAGCTCCAATCAATATCATCGTTATAGTAGTCTAAGTCATCCTTGATCTCTTGCCATAATGGCTGGGTGTCATCCAACATAAGTGTGTTAGCAAAGCTGAACCATATAAGAGGTACTTCTCCATCATCTCCCTTGCTGGTTGCCCATCCAAGATCGTATATTTTTCTAACAGTTTCTAATGTTTCTTGGTGATCTTCCTCTGTTTCTGTGGGCCATCCTATAATCATCATTAGCGTACATGGTATTTTATATTTTTGTAACATTTCAAGACAGAACCACATATCCTCATCTTTGAACTTTTTCTTCATATCATAACGTATCTTTTCTACAAAACTTTCCATGCCAATTTCGAGTTCTTCGACGCCGGCATCTTTCATTCTCATATACCATTCTTCAGGAAACTGGCTCTTAGAGCGAATGATCCATTGACTTACCCACTTAAAGTTGTCATTATGTGTATTTCGATAATCTGATAATCCTTCTAACAAGGTTTTAAATGCCTTCATGCTGCCATTTATTAAACTGTCCGTGAAACGAAATGTAACACGGTCATATTTTTCTCTAACAGTAATAATCTCCTGCGCAATTGATTCGCCTGTACGATAGGTATAATTGGGCCAAATTTCATATACATTACAAAATGTGCACCTCTTAACACATCCTCTGCTGCCAGTTATATAAACAGGCTTTTCGAATTTGAGTTTGTGATATATTGACCAATCAATATCATCATAGTCGGGAATGTGTACCTCGCTCAGATCAGGCAACTGCGTACTGTCTCCATTGATTCCGGGAGCGTTGAAATTTTCATTAAGCAGATCAATAATTGCTCGTTCGCCGTCTCCCCATATATAATAATCAATTAACCCGTCATGTAAGATATGTTCAGTCCTGTTACTGACTTCAGCTCC
>Ga0208148_1000106_pt1 | contig 32783 bp, 29 predicted proteins | sample DEB08_DNA_16_FD_184525 | JGI IMG/M metagenome (GOLD analysis project Ga0208148, IMG submission 184525) | Aqueous microbial communities from the Delaware River and Bay under freshwater to marine salinity gradient to study organic matter... | ecosystem: Environmental > Aquatic > Marine > Coastal ...
GGTTGCCAAAAAAGAAAAGAAGCTTTAAACAAAGTGTTTCCGTACAATGGCGTTTAAACTGAAAGGCGCTCCGTATGTAATTGATAACACTCCGATTTATAATGTAAATTTAGAAAAAGGAGTTTTAGGCAAAGCAGACAAAAATGGCAGTATATTAATAAACAAGAATATAACTGATCCAAAACAAATACAGAAAGTAATTAATCACGAGAAGGTTCACATAGATCAAATGAAACGCGGTGATCTTGATTACAATGATGGCGCTGTGTTTTGGAAAGGCAAAAAATACCCTAGGTCAAAAATGAAAGAGGGGGCTAAAAATTTGCCTTGGGAAAAAGAAGCTTATGGAAAATAAAAAACCATTTAAAGAAACAGGCGTAGGAAAGTTTCTTATTAATAAAATTCCTTCTATCTTAGGGGTTATTGGAGATGCTATTCTTCCTGGTAACGTTATATCAGATTTGATTAATGGAAGCCCTGAGCTTTCTGAAACAGATAAAAAAATAGCTCTTGAAAAGTTAAAAATTGAAAGAGCTGAAATAGATGGTACCACAAAAAGATGGGTTGCTGATTCAAGAAGCGGCTGGTTAACGGCAAACGTAAGACCTTTAACATTGGTTTTTTTAACAATCAGCTATGTAACCGGTTGGTATTTAGGCTATGAGCTAGACAGTATAACAGGATTATTAAGTATAGTAATCGGCGGGTATTTTGGTGGAAGATCCGTTGAAAAAGTATTTGGAGATAATAAACACCAATAATTATAAATCAAATTAAATTAAATCAAATGAAAAAAGTACAAGAAATTTCAAAAGACCAATTAGCTAAAATTCAAGAACAGCAAAAACAATTAACTGATATTTTAAAAGATATTGGTTTTGTAGAAGTGCAAAAGCATGGCTTATTACATAAGCAGGCTGGCTTGAATCAAGAAATTGAAGATTTCAAAGCTGAGTTAGAAAAAGAATACGGAGCTATTACTATTGATATAGAAAGCGGATCTTTTACAGAAATCACTAAAGAAGAAGAATAATGTCATCTGTTATAAGAAAAATAAGTATAGGTTCTGATTATAAAAACGAGGCTATGCATTACGCTGTGGGGCAGTCTGTTTATGGAGGCCACGAAATAGCTTATATATTATTTAGCGAGGATGACAACTCTTATAACATTCACATAAAGAAGAACAGCGAGGTAATGCCATGGAAGAAGTTTAATTCTAACATGGCAATATCCGTTGAGTATGATCTCGAGTACTAATGAGAAGCATATACGACTTCATTGTGGAGCCAGTTGGCAAACGCTATGATAATGAAAAGCAAGTTGGAGATAAAACGCTTATTGTAAACGCATCAATAGAAAGCTTTAAATCTGTAAATAATTACGCTGAAGTAGTAGCAACTCCTTTAGCTTATGAAACAGGTATAAAAGTAGGTGATATTATTGTAATTCACCATAATGTGTTTAGAAGGTTTTATGACATGAGAGGTAACCAACGAGATAGTAGATCAATGTTTATTGATGGGCTATACTTTGTTGCACCAGATCAAATATATTTATACGGAAATAATAAAAATTGGAAATCTTTTAATGATAGATGTTTTGTTGTTCCTATTAAAAATAAAGATAGCTTTTCTCTTGAAAAAGAGCAAGAGCTTATTGGTATACTTAAATACGGTAATAGTTCCTTACAAGCGCTAGGAATCAATCCTGGGGACCTTATTGGTTATACTCCAGGAAGTGAATTTGAATTTGTTGTCGATGACAAGAAATTATACTGTATGAAATCTAATGATATTGTAATTAAATATGAATACCAAGGAAACGAAGAAGAATATAATCCTAGCTGGTCAAAGAGCAGTTGAGGAATTAATAAAGGTAGCTAGAGAAAAGATCGTAGACTCAGATGATGATATTTCAGCTGACAGACTTAAAAATGCTGCCGCTACAAAAAAGCTAGCAATATTTGACGCTTTTGAAATACTTTCTCGCATAGAGCAAGAAGAGCTATTGTTAAATGATGAATCAGCAGATTCACCGCAAAAAAGCTTCAGAGGATTTGCTGAAGGTAGATCTAAATAATGTACGAGCAATCGCTATATAAAATATTGCCCGATCATATTAAAGCAAAAACCATTAAAACCCAAAACAGGTATAATAAATGGGAGTACGGCTATAACAAAGAACACGATGTTGTTGTTATAAGCAAGACTGGAAAGATTGGAGAAATATACGAAATACAAGGATTAAAAATAGCTTTGCCTTACATAGACAAATCTTATTTAAGATCCAAAGATAAATTAGATCAGTATTGGGAAGCCCATAGTATTCCAAAAGAATTATCAAAGATTAAAACTATATTTGAATGGGACACCTATCCTGATCACTTTAAAAACAAATGGTATGAATATATTGACCAAGAGTTTGAATACAGGGAAAAAGGCTTTTCGTTTTACAATAAAGGCATTCCTACTTATATCACTGGCGCTCATTACATGTACTTGCAGTGGACCAAAATTGATATTGGGAAACCAGACTTTAGGGAAGCAAACAGATTATTCTTCCTCCACTGGGAAGCTTGCATGGCAGACAGTAGGTGTTTCGGAATGTGCTACCTTAAGAATAGGAGGTCCGGTTTTAGCTTCATGGCAAGCGGAGCAGCAGTTCATATGGCAACAATATCTTCTGATTCGAGATTCGGAATCTTATCCAAGTCAGGCGCAGATGCTAAAAAGATGTTTACAGATAAGGTGGTACCTATATCAATCAACTATCCTTTCTTCTTCAAACCAATTCAGGACGGAATGGACAGGCCGAAGACCGAGCTCGCCTACCGTGTACCCGCGTCCAAAATTACCAGAAAGTCCGTCGATAAGGTATCCCTTGCTAAAAAAGAATTACAAGGGCTTGACACCACGATCGACTGGAAAAACACAGGGGACAACTCGTACGACGGTGAAAAACTACGACTTTTAGTACATGATGAAAGCGGTAAATGGGAAAGACCGGATAATATATTAAACAACTGGAGGGTTACAAAAACAACTTTAAGATTAGGTAGTAGGATCATTGGCAAATGTTTAATGGGATCTACTTCAAACGCTTTAGATAAAGGTGGTGAAAATTTTAAAAAGCTTTACTATGACTCAGACGTTACCAAAAGAAACCGCAACGGACAGACTGGCTCAGGATTATATTCTTTGTTCATACCTATGGAATGGAACTACGAAGGATTCATTGATACTTATGGAATACCTGTATTCGATACGCCAAAAAACCCAGTTAAGGCTGCCGACGGCTCGTTAGTCGATTATGGTGTTATAGAACACTGGCAAAATGAAGTTGACGGTTTAAAAAATGATCAAGACGGATTAAATGAAATGTACAGGCAGTTCCCTAGAACAGAGCAGCACGCATTTAGAGATGAAGCAAAACAATCTCTTTTTAATCTAACAAAAATATACCAGCAAATAGACTACAATGAAGATTTAAGAAATACTTCAATTGTAACTACTGGTAGTTTTGCTTGGGAGAATGGTATACAAGACACAAGGGTAATATTTAGCCCTAACAAAGACGGTAGATTTAGAATAAGCTGGGTACCACCTAAACATCTCCAAAATCAAGTGATAATAAAGAATGGTACTAAATGGCCAGGTAATGAGCACTTAGGTGCTTTTGGTTGTGATAGTTATGACATATCAGGTACAGTTGACCAGAGGGGTTCTAATGGATCTCTGCACGGGTTAACTAAGTTTTCAATGGAAGATGTGCCGCCTAATCATTTCTTTTTAGAATATATAGCCAGGCCACAAACCGCGGAAATATTTTTTGAAGACGTTTTAATGGCTTGCATATTTTATGGTATGCCAATACTAGCAGAGAATAACAAACCAAGATTGTTATATCACTTTAAAAGAAGAGGCTACAGAGGGTTCTCAATGAACAGGCCTGATAAAGTTTGGAATAAATTATCTGTAACAGAAAGAGAAATAGGTGGAATACCTAACTCTAGTGAAGATATAAAGCAAGCTCACGCCGCTGCAATTGAATCATATGTAGAAACTTATGTTGGGTTATTAGATACAGGCTTTGGCGATATGTACTTTCAAAGAACATTAGAAGACTGGGCGAGGTTTAATATAAACAACAGAACAAAACACGATGCCTCTATTAGTAGCGGCTTAGCTTTAATGGCTTGCAACAAACATAGGTATGTTCCTGCTAATAGAATAGAAAGAAAATCAATTGATTTAGGTTTTAAAAGATATAACAATGACGGTAGTACCTCAAAAATTATAACATAAATGAATATAACAACGAATACTAATAGTTCTTTTCCAAGCCAAGTGGTTAGCGATCAAGAGAAAGCTTCTATTGAATACGGAACTCAGGTTGCCCACGCTATAGAGCAGGAATGGTTTGACCAAGGCAGAACTAATGGTAATAGGTACCAAACAAATTATAATAATTTTCACCAGTTACGTTTATACGCAAGAGGGGAGCAATCGGTTCAAAAATATAAAGATGAGTTAGCCATTAATGGTGACTTGTCTTATCTTAATTTAGATTGGAAGCCAGTGCCGGTTATATCAAAATTTGTTGATATAGTGGTTAATGGTATGTCGCAAAAAACTTATGACATAAAAGCTTATTCGCAAGATCCAGAATCATTAAAGAAAAGAACAGGCTATGCTCTATCTATAATGAGAGATATGGCTGCTCAAGATTTAATTCAAAAAGCAAATGAATTGTTAGGTGGTGATTTTTCTAATTCATCATTACCTGCTGAAGAATTACCTGAAAGCAGAGAAGAGCTAGAATTACACATGCAGCTTAGCTATAAGCAATCCGTTGAAATTGCAGAAGAAGAAGCTATAAATAATGTTATGGCTGCTAATAAGTATGATTTAATCAAAAGAAGATTTAACCATGATCTTACTGTATTAGGTATTGCTGCAGTAAAAACAAGCTTTAATAAATCAAATGGCATTGTAGTTGATTATGTTGATCCTGCATATATGGTTTATTCATATACAGAAGATCCAAACTTTGAAGACATATATTATGTTGGAGAAGTTAAAGCAATTACAATTCCAGAGCTTAAAAAACAATTCCCAAGTATAACTGAAGAAGAATTAAAGAACATTCAGAATATGCCGGGCAATAATCAATATGTTACTGGCTGGGGAAATTATGACGAAAATACTGTTCAGGTTTTATACTTTGAATATAAGACATATGCTAACCAAGTATTTAAAATAAAGCAAACTGAGTCTGGCCTAGAAAAATCTATTCAAAAAACCGATAGTTTTAACCCACCGGAAAATGATAACTTTAATAAGGTATCAAGAACAATTGAAGTGCTTTATACGGGGGCTAAAGTATTAGGTAATAATACTATGTTAGAATGGGGAATGTCGGAAAATATGACACGCCCATTTGCTGATACCACTAAAGTTCAAATGAATTACGCTATAACTGCACCTAGGATGTATAAAGGCAGAATTGAATCTGTAGTAAGTAAAATTACTGGTTTTGCTGATATGATTCAATTAACGCATTTAAAGCTACAACAAGTTATGTCAAGAATAGTTCCAGATGGAGTATTCTTAGATATGGATGGTTTAGCAGAAGTTGATCTTGGTAATGGAACAAACTATAATCCAGCAGAAGCATTAAATATGTATTTCCAAACTGGTAGTGTTGTTGGTAGATCATTAACACAGGATGGCGAAATGAATAGAGGTAAAGTTCCTGTTCAAGAATTAGCGTCATCATCTGGCCAAGGAAAAATAGCTTCTTTAATAAACACTTACAACTACTATCTGCAAATGATAAGAGATGTTACTGGTTTAAATGAAGCAAGGGATGGAAGTAACCCAGATAAAGACGCTTTATTAGGTTTACAAAAAATGGCTGCTAATCAATCTAATGTAGCTACAAGACATATATTACAATCAAGTTTATATTTAACTTTAAAAACTTGCGAAAATATATCTCTTAGAATAGCTGATTGTTTAGATTTTGCTTTAACATCTAATTCATTGGCTAATAGCATATCTACATTTAATGTTGAAACATTAAAAGAAATTAAAAGCTTAAACCTACATGATTTTGGTATTTATTTAGAATTAGAACCTGACGAAGAAGAAAAAGCGCAAGTAGAACAAAATATTCAAATAGCTTTACAATCAGGAGGCATTGACTTAGAAGACGCTATTGACATTAGACAAATTAAGAATTTAAAACTTGCTAATCAATTTTTAAAATTAAAAAGAAAGAAAAAGCAAGCAGCAGTAGAACGTGCTCAATTAAATAATATTCAAGCTCAAGCACAGGCCAACGCGGAAACAGCTGAAAAAGCAGCGTTTGCGGAAGTTCAGAAACAACAAGCTCTTACTCAAGAAAAAGTTAGTATTGAGCAAGCTAAGTCACAGTTTGAAATGCAAAGAATGCAAACCGAAGCTCAAATTAAAAAAGAGCTTATGGCAGAAGAATTTAATTATCAAATGCAATTAGCGCAAATTAAAGTTAATGCAGAAAGAGATAAAGAAAAACAAATAGAAGATAGAAAAGACAAACGTGTAAAAATACAAGGTACACAACAATCTGAATTAATAGATCAAAGACAAAACGATTTATTACCAAAGAACTTTGAATCTCAAGGAAACGACAGCCTTGGTGGATTTAATCTAGAGCAGTTTTCGCCTAGATAGGAACAATTAATTAATTATATATTATCATATCATGTCAGAAATCGTAAAACAAGAGGGGGATTTCAAATTAAAAAAGAAAAAACCCGCAATGAAAAAACTAAATGACACGCAAGGTGTTACAAAAGTTGATCTAACACCTAAAAAAGAAGAGGATGCCATTCAAGAGCAAAGCACAGATGAAAGCGTGTTACGCACAGAACAACCCGAAGTGGAATTGCAAGAAGTGGTCGAAGGAAACTCCGAACAAAAAGATGCTCCCGCTGAAGATGTTAAAGAAGAGCCTTCAGTAATTCAAGAAATAACAGAAGAAGAAGTTGCGGAGGAAACTCAAAAACTTACAGAGGAAGTCAAAGAAGCTGTAGTTGAAGCAAAAGAAACCGGTAGAGCTTTACCTGAGAACATAGAGAAATTAGTTTCTTTTATGGAGGAAACCGGTGGTAACATTGACGACTACGTTAGATTAAACGCAGATTACACGAACGTAAATGAATCAACATTGCTTCGTGAATACTATAAAAAAACAAAGCCACATCTTGATCAAGAAGAAATTGAATTCATTATGGAAGACAGTTTCAGTTATGATGAAGACGTGGACGAAGAAAGAGACGTAAGAAAAAAGAAACTTGCGTTTAAAGAAGAAGCCGCAAAAGCCAAAAACTATTTAGAAACTCTTAAGTCTAAATATTACGAGGAAATCAAGTTGAGACCTAGTACGACACAAGAGCAACAAAAAGCAATGGACTTTTTTAGCCGATACAACGAAGAGCAAAATACAGCCGCTCAACAACACGAAAGGTTTAAAGCCGACACTAAACAATTGCTAAATGATGATTTCAAAGGTTTTGATTTTAATTTAGGTGAAAAAAAGTTTAGATATGGCGTACAAAACCCAAGTCAAGTTGGTGAAAACCAATCTAACATTAACAACATAGTCAAGAAGTTCTTGGATGATAAAGGAAATGTTACGGATACAAAAGGTTATCACAAGGCTATGTACGCTGCTGCTAATGCTGACAAAATAGCAACACATTTTTATGAACAAGGAAAAGCTGATGCTGTAAAAGAAGTTATCAGTAATTCTAAAAATCCGTCATCTGCTCCAAGGCAACAAGCGGCTGGAGATGTTTTTATTAATGGGTTAAAAGTCAGAGCAATAAGCGGGATTGATTCTTCAAAACTAAAAATTAAAACAAAAAGATTTTAAAAATTAAAACAAAACAATTATGGCAAATGTAATTCCATCGTTTGGAACTATCAAACCGTCTCAAAAGCAACAAACTCTTGAGTCAAACTATTTAAACTTTACTGACGGATCAGGAAATGATTTCGCACAACAGTACTTACCTGAAATTTACGAAGCAGAAGTAGAACGCTACGGAAATAGAACCCTATCTGGATTCTTAAAAATGGTTGGAGCTGAAATGCCAATGTCTTCTGATCAAGTCATATGGTCTGAGCAAAACAGATTACATATCGCTTATGATGCTGTAACTAAAGCCTCAGAAACCACTTTAACTTTTGCATTGAATGCAACTGCTGGACCCGGCTTTGTACAAAACGTTATTTCTATAAACCAAACTTTAGTAGTTATGGATCCTGCAACAGGAACTGACCTTAAAGTTTTTGTTACAGATAGCGTTAATACATCGCCTACTTTAGCTACTATTAAAGTTAAGCCTTATACTGCTGCTGATATGACAGGACTTACTGCAACTGCAGGAGCTCTTAAAATCTTCGTATATGGTTCTGAATACAAAAAAGGAACACGTGATGCTGACATTAAGTCTGTAACACCTTCTTTCACTCAGTACTCTAACTCCCCAATCATCATCAAAGAGAAATATGCTATCTCTGGTTCTGACACTGCTCAGATTGGATGGGTTGAAGTTGCTACTGAAGATGGTGCTTCTGGATTCTTATGGTATTTAAAAGCTGAATCTGAAACTAGATTACGTTTTGAAGATTACTTAGAAATGTCTGTAGTTGAAGGGGAATTAGTTTCTGGAACTTCTACTTTGGATACTGTTGAAGGTCTTAAAGGTACTGAAGGTTTATTCGCTGCCGTACAAGCAAGAGGAAACGTATTAAATAACTTTACTGCTGGAATCGGTGGATTAGTTGAATTTGATAGCATCCTTAAAAACTTGGATACTCAAGGAGCGATTGAAGAAAACATGTTATTCTTAAACAGACAAACTTCTTTAGGATTTGATGATATGCTTGCGGGCTTATCTGCAGGCGCTGCTGGAGGTACTGCTTACGGATTATTTGAAAACTCTGAAGAAATGGCGTTAAACTTAGGTTTTTCTGGATTCAGAAGAGGTTCTTATGACTTCTACAAGACTGACTGGAAATATTTAAATGATGCTTCTACTCGTGGAGGTTTAACAGGAGCAGGTTCTGGAATTGATGGAATCTTAGTTCCAGCTGGAACATCTACTGTATATGACCAAATCTTAGGATCAAATATCAGAAGACCATTCTTACACGTTCGTTACAGAGCTTCTCAAGCTGACGATAGAAGAATGAAATCTTGGATCACTGGTTCTGTAGGTGGAGCTTATACTTCTGATCTTGATGCTATGGAAGTACACTTCCTATCTGAAAGATGTTTAGTAGTTCAAGCAGCTAACAATTTCGTATTGTTTACTGCATCTGCATAACAACAACTTGTAATTATTACCCTCGATGTAACTTCGGGGGTAATTTTTACTTTTATAAATTATTTAATCTTATTATATTATGGCTAAAAAAGCTACAGCTTCTGTACAAGAAGTAATTGAAGAAACAATGGTTGTTGAACAACCTATGGTAGAAACAAAAAAAGTTGAATCACCAAAAGCACCTGTTAAACCAGAGTGGGAAATCAAAGACAGAACGTATTATTTAAGAGGAGCACACGCTCCATTAACTTTTACATTAGCCTCAAAGCATACGTCTAGATACCCTTTATTATGGTTTGACACTAAAACTGGTGACCAAAAAGAAGTTAGATATGCAACTAATCAAAATTCTCCGTTCGTAGATGAACAAAAAGGAGAAGCTACATTAGGGCATGTGATGTTTACAAACGGAACTTTATTCGTTCCTAAAGAAAAACAAAATTTACAAAAACTATTATCATTATATCACCCAAGCTTAAATAAAAAATATGCAGAATTTGATGCTGTTTTAGTAGCTGAAGATGAATTAGATGATTTAGAATTACAAATAGAAGCGCTAAACGCTGCGGTTTCAATAGATATTGACCAAGCTGAAGCAATTCTAAGGGTTGAGGTTGGATCTAAGGTATCTAGCATGGGTTCTAAGGAGATTAAAAGAGATCTTATATTATTCGCCAGGAAAAACCCTGGATTGTTCTTAGAGTTGGCTAATGACGAAAATGTACAATTAAGAAACTTTGCTATTAAAGCAAGTGAATTGGGTATTATTAGACTTTCACAAGATCAAAGAACATTTACTTGGGGCACAAATGGTGCAAAACTAATGACTGTTCCTTTTGATGAAAACCCGTATTCAGCTATGGCTGCTTTCTTTAAGACTGACGAAGGCGTAGAAGTCTTTAAGTCTGTAGAAAAAAAATTGAAATAATACGTAATATTAATATAGGGGAGTGATTAACTTTGCTCCCCAATATTATAATAAAAAATAAAATGGCAATAAACGTAGATACAGTTTACAAAACGGTTTTGTTAATACTTAACAAAGAGCAGAGGGGGTATGTTACTCCCAATGAGTTTAACAAAATAAGTACGCAGGTTCAACTTGAGATATTTGAAAAGTATTTTGAAGATTTAAACCAGCAACTACGAGTGCCTCAGGTAGACAGCGAATATGCTGATCGCCAAAAAAACATTGACAATAACATATCCATTTTTAAAACTATAGGTGATTCCACTTATAATGCAGCTGGATATTTTTTGCCGCCAAGTGATACACACAGAATTGGAACTGTGATTTATAAGGATGAAAAAGAATTACAGCGAGTTCAAAGAAATGAACTTCTTAATATTAATCTTTCTCCTTTAACAAAACCAACTACAACTTATCCTATATACGTCTATGAAGATGGCACTACTACAAACCCTCCGCGTATATATGTATATCCAAAAACAATAACTACAGCTTCTGAAATTACGGTATCTTATATTAGGAAACCGGCTAATGTTGTTTGGGGCTACCAGCAATTAGGCGGTGGTACTTGGACTTCTGGTCCTTATATATATGATGCAGCGACATCTACTCAATTTGAATTAGATGCTACAGAACAAACAAGTGTTATAACCAATGTATTGTTATACATGGGCATTGTTATTAAAGATCCTCAAATAGTACAGGTTGCAGCTCAACAAGCGCAAGCAGAAGAAGTAAATCAAAAAAGCTAATAAACTATGGCAAAACCAAATAACGGCTTAATAACCGAAACTAATAGCCAGTATTATGCTGGATCTCAAAGTTTTACAACAACTAGTAATCAAACATCTTTTGCTGCTACATTTAATACAGACTTAGTTTTTGGGTCTTATAGCCCTAATACTTCAGAATACGATTTAAATAATTTTGTATTATATACAAGCGCTTTAGGTTTGCCTGGAACTTTTGGAGAATACACTTTGCCTTATACTGTTGCAGATAATATTATTACACTAGCTACAGGCTTGGCTGCAAATAGTTATTTAGTTATACAGCTTAAAAGTAATAGTGGTGGTAACTACGGAAATGAAGATGCTTTTGGAGATGCAGTAGAAAATAATTACGGAGGCTATCAATATGTAACTTTAAAAGATATTATTAATAACTTTTTGGTTGCTTATGTTGGGGCTGGTAAATTAATTTTAGATGTTAAAAGAACAGATGTTGTATTTCATGCCAAAAGAGGATTGCAAGAATTTAGCTATGATACTTTAAAAAGCATTAAATCACAAGAATTAAACATACCACCAAGCCTTAGCGTTATTATACCGCAAGACTTTGTTAATTATGTTAAAATGTCTTGGGTTGATAGATTAGGCGTAAAGCACCAAATATATCCTACGCAACTAACTAGTAATCCATACACAACACCCTTACAAGACAACTTAGGAACTCCTATACAGGATTTTGACGAGTCAAATTTACAGGGTTCTTCAATAACAGAAGAAAGATGGAATACAGCTAATACTAGATTAATAAACAATATAGCTTCATTAGAAGATTATAACAACGGATTGGATCCTAACAATCAATATTGGGATAACGGAAACTTTTACGGCAGAGCATACGGCTTAGATCCACAAAATGCAAATGTAAATGGATGGTTTACTATAAATGAAAGAGAAGGCAAAATATCTTTCTCAAGTGATTTAGTAGGCAAGCTAATTATATTAGAATACGTATCTGACGGATTAGCTTATGACATGGACACTAAGGTTCCTAAAATGGCCGAAGAAGCTATGTATTTGCATTTAGTATATAGCGTGTTGGCGACAAGAGCTAACCAGCCTGAATATGTTGTGCAAAGATTTAAAAGAGATAAATCTGCTGCGCTTAGAAATGCTAAAATAAGATTATCCAACATTAAACTTAGCGAGATTGTTCAAGTTATGAGAGGTAAATCTAAATGGATTAAACATTAGTTAAATGGCTGATATTCAAAATACTTTTATAAAATCTAAAATGAACAAGGATCTGGATGACAGACTTGTTCCGACAGGAGAATATAGAAATGCTCAAAATATATCTATAAGTAGATCAGAAGGTTCTGATGTTGGTGCTTTAGAAAATATTTTAGGTAACTCTGTTATATCTTCTACTGTATTAAATATACCTAATATAGATGTTATAGGATTTTTATCTGACAATTCTACTAATAATATTTATTTATTTTTAACAGATTATATTGATAATTCTGTTAGTGGTATATCTAACTTTGCGCCATCAAATGCAAGTTGTATTATATCAAGATACAACACGTCTACAAAAATATATACTAAGCTTGTTCAAGGTAGGTTTTTAAACTTTGCTAAAAACAACTCTATTATTGGCGTAAATATACTTGAAGATCTTTTGTTTTTTACAGATAATAGAAATCAACCAAGAAAAATAAATGTAGATTTAGCTAATCCAAATAACTCGCTAACTCCAACTTATTATGTTTCTGAAGATACAATATCCGTAGCCAAACCAGCTCCATTAAAAGCTATAAAACTAACTAATATAGCTCAAGGTCTGCCGCTAGAATCTACCATGAAAAATCCTGCTCAAGAGTTTATGCCTGATGATACTACTCCTAATCCTGATTACAACGTTAACTGGGCTGGTGATCCAAACTTTTTACAAGATAAATTCGTAAGATTTAGTTATAGGTATAAGTTTGATGATGGAGAATATTCTATAATTGCTCCGTTTACACAGCCATGTTTTATACCTAAACAACAAGGTTATTTTTTAAATGGAGATCAAGATGAAGCCTATAGAAGTACTATAGTGCAATTTGTTGAAAACAATGTAACCCAAATAGGTTTAAATATACCTTTTGAAACAACAAATCCAGATAGTGATTTACATATAACTGATTTAGAAATACTATACAAAGAATCAGATGGTTTAGCTATAAAAGTAGTAGAGTCTGTTCCTATAAATAACGTTTTAACAAAAATGCAGTCAAATGTAGATAAAACTGTTTATGATTTTACTTATATATCTACAAAACCATATAAAACTTTGCCAGCTGATCAAACAACTAGGGTGTATGATATGGTGCCTGTTAAAGCATTAGCTCAAGAAGTTTCAGGCAATAGAGTAATATATGGCAATTTTTATAATAGAATGTCGCCGCCTAAATCTATAGATTACGGTGTTGGTTATTCTTTAAAACTACAAGATAGCCAGATAGAATATCCAAATCACACTGCTAAACAAAATAGAAATTATCAAATTGGTATAGTTCTATCCGATAAATTTGGTAGACAATCTTCTGTTATATTGTCATCTAGAGATAAAAACTCAGACGCAACTGCGGAAGAAGGAGTACAATATGGCAGTTCTACTATATATTTACCGTATTATAACGGTTCTCTAAGTGATATTTTAAATTGGCCTGGATATGGGCTTAGGGTGCTATTTAATAAAGCAATACCATGTGGCAATATAAACGTAAACTCATTGTGCTTAGGCGAAAGATCAGATTTAGCTGGCTATCCTGGTTTATATAGTGAAACAAATCCATTGGGGTGGTACTCATACAAAATAGTCGTTAGACAGCAAGAGCAAGATTATTATAATGTATTTTTGCCTGGTATTTTAAATGGCTACCCAAGTGGAACAACAAACTTTAATACCGAAATAGATCAAACAGCAAACATCGTATTAATAAACGATAATATAAACAAAATTCCAAGAGATTTATCTGAAGTTGGGCCTGACCAAAGACAATATAGAAGTAGTGTTCAAATATTTGGTAGAGTAACGCCAGATCCTTTGGATTCTACTTTAAATAAGCAATATAAACCTGGCATATTGTCTGATACAGTTGTTTCAATATCTACTGTAAATGACACTAATTACAATGAAACCCAAGGTGTAGATTTAGTATATCCTGAATTTTACCAAAGTGAAACTAATCCGCTTATAGGTAGAGTTAGTACGCAACAATCAATAGGTGTAATAGGCAGCGCTACATACAATGTAACATTGGGTGTTTACGAAACTTCTCCTGTTGTATCTTTATTAGATATATATTGGGAAACTAGTACAACTGGTTTAATATCTGAATTAAATCAAGCTATAAACTCTGGATTTGTTGGGCCTTACTTTATTAATTTAAATGGCGGGTATAATCAAAACGAAGGAATGACGTCAGGCACTAAAGTAGTTAGCGGTGGATTTACAGAAGATAGTAGTAATGTCCCAATAACTACGCAAGTAAACTTTAGTTTTAGTTCTGTTATTGATGGCAACGGAGTAGATAGAACCAATGAATTTACACTATCTAAAACACTAAATTCAGCATATCAATTTGATATAGCCACAAATGGTTTATTTTATTATGGATCGAACTCGTCTTACGACTTAGGCAATAGATCTTTTACATTTACAATTAATTGTCAAGATGTAGTTGGAGGTACAACAGAACAATTACAATTTACTGGATCGGTTCAAAACGTAGCCCCAACAATTACAAATTGTGTAACAGAATTATTAAATAGAGTAGATTTAAATGATCCTTGGACTATTTATACTTTCCAAGGAAACAATGGATCTTTAGTGGACTCAACTCAAGGATTAACTTGGAGCATATCAAGCGTTAGCTATAACGGAGAGGTTATTGAAAACAATAACTTGTTTATTATAGATGAAGTTTCTGGTGTTTTAACAAACCCTAATGGTACCGCAGAACAAGAAGGTAATTATCAAATAACAGTTAATTTAGAAGATGCTGGGGGTTTAACTTCGGACCCTTGCGAATTAAAAGTTACTTTTGGTTTATTGCAAGTTACAACAAGATACTTTAATTTAAGAACTCCACACGCTGGAGAATGGGTATTGGAATGGGAGCAGTTTAATAAATTTTATCAAACGCTTCAAGGTCCTGCAACAAACGGAGTACAAGATACTAGAGTTGTTGATGTTCCGGCTAACAACGTAATGACTGCAAATGTTACATTACTAAACAGCAGTTTACTTTATACAACCACTTATAGGTTTATGGAGGATGATGTTATTTTGGATACACAAACAAAATCTTCAGGATTTAGCGGAACTGTTTCGTATACCTTTAATAATGTTAAAGCACTTTCTGATTATAGAGTTTCTGTAGAATACGGCGTTACTGATGTTACTACATACTACGGATTAAAGAAATGTGAAACTGGGCAATCAGGATTTAGATCTACACAAACTACAGCACAACAACCAGGCTTAGTTGATCGCGATTTAGTGCTTGGAGGAGACGGCTTCTATTATACAATAGATGGTTTAGTTGCAAATCCGGTTGGTGGAGGCATAGGATTTACCGTTACAGGAGAGCAAGATTGTCCTCCAGTATATAACTATTATATACTCAAACCAGCTTGTTTTAGTTCATCTCAAGAACTATACGTTAAATCTTTAGATAATTTAAACAAAGGAGAAAACATAAGAGTATTTAGCAACTGTTACGATGTTTACGATATTGATTCTCAAAGAAGAGGCACTCAAGACGTGACAGGGGCAAACGAATGCAGCTGTTAACATGTTAAATATCTATAAAAATAAGTGATTATAAATTATGGCAGCATCAATAGAAGTATCATACTTTAATTCGTTTTGGTTAAAACAGGTTCGCAATTCAAGCGATGAGGTTGTTTGGCCAAACGGTTACCCGTATCAAAGCGCTTTTCCTGGAACTGCTACAGCTGGAGATAACAACTGGTTTATTGAGGAATCAAGAATTAGAGGGGGTTATAACAATACACAAGTAGATTTAGGCGTAAAAGCATATTTAGTTGAAGATGAATCTCAACAGCAGCATCGTTCTAATGCTTTAATATACTCTGGTATATTTAATTCAAGAACAGGTGTAAACAATACAAATCAATTTTCTGTCGGTGAAAGTATTACTAGATCATTAGATCCTGTTAATGGATCAATACAAAAGTTATATGCCGAAGATACAAACTTAATAGTTTTTCAAGAAAACAAAGTTAGTAGGGCTTTAATAGATAAAGACGCTATATATTCTGCTGAAGGCAATGCAGCAATAACATCGACACAACTAGTTATAGGACAAATAGTTCCTTATGCTGGAAATTATGGTATTAGTAGAAACCCAGAAAGCTTTGCTGTTTATGGTTATCAAAAATACTTTACAGATAAAGACAGAAATGCCGTTTTAAGGCTATCTATGGACGGCATTACAGAAATATCGTCTTATGGTATGCTGGATTACTTTAGAGACACTCTGGCTAGCGTAGGTGAGTCTGGGCGCATTGTTGGTGGTTATGATATTCATAATAAAAATTATACTATATCATTACAAACCACGCCTGCTTGGCAAGAAAATGTTGACAACCCATCTAACTATGCAACGTTAACGTTTGATGAATTAGTTAAAGGGTGGAATAGTTTCTTTACATATAAGCCAACATACATAACAAGTCTTAAGAATAAATTTTATAGTTTTAAGAATGGTTCCATATACGAGCATTATAGCAATCCTAGCGGAAACAATAGAGGTACTTTTTACGGCGAATATGCTCCTTCAAACATAACTTTTGTTTTTAATCAGAACTCATCTGTATCTAAAAACTTTCAGACAGTAAATTACGAAGGAGATAATGGATGGCAAGTAACAAGTTTTGTTTCTGATGCTCAAAAATATGATTATGTAAATAATGGTTGGGTTAGCTATGACGATACAACGGCACAAGTGCCTAGTTATAATCAAACATACAATGATAGCGGGGTTATATATAGGTTAGGTTTTGATAGAAAAGAAAACAAATACTTTGCTAACTTAATAAATAATAGCCCAGCAAGAGAAGAAGAAGTCGTATGGGGTAATGAAATGTCTGGTATTAAAGGATTTTTTGCTACTGTTACTTTTTCAACTGATGCTTTAACTAATGTTGGTGGACCTAAAGAACTTTGGAGTGTTGGATCTAAATTTGTAGTATCTTCGTATTAAACGAAATTAAATGAAATTAACTCAATTTTATAAAAAGTTAGAAAGCCTTGAGAATATTATAATAGAAAACAATGACAAAGAGGGGCTTTACGGAGATGGCGTAAACTTAGTCAATAATGAAGACTTCCCTATTACACATGATTTTTCTGACCAGTTATACATGAGAAAAATGGAAATGCAGGCTGGCAGTATTGTTGTTAGCGCGTTTCATCATACAGATCATTTTTGGTTTTTATTAAAAGGAAAAATAATTGTTAACGATTGCGGGGAAGTGGTAGAACATATAGCGCCTTGTTATGAAAAATCTAAAAAAGGGGCTAAAAGATTAATATACTGTGTAGAAGATTGTTTGTTTATAAATGTGCACAAAAATCCAACTAATACAGAAAATTTAGATGAAATAGAAAACTTTTTGTATTCTATTACTCTTAAGGAATATAATAAAAAAAATAAATAATATGGCAGGAGTAGTAGCAGCGGCAGCAATAGGGGCCGGAATATCGTTATTAGGAGGACTAATCGGCGGAGGTAAAGCTAAAAAACAAGCTAAAGCGGCATCTAATGAAAAAAGAAGATTAAACGCTAAAATAACAGCATTGGAAAATAATAGACAACCTATTATAAATCCTTATGGCGATGTCACTAATGTTAGTGGTTTAGCTTCGGATTTAAGCGGGCAATTAAGCAATCCATATGAAAGTTTAGGTGTGGCTACGCAAGCCGCAGAAATGCAAATTGAAGAAGCTGATATTGCTTTAGCAAATACATTAGATACAATTAGGGCTACAGGATCTGGCGCTGGTGGTGCCACTGCGTTAGCCCAGGCTGCATTACAAAGCAAAAAAGGAGTAGCTGCAAGCATAGAACAACAAGAGGCTCAAAACGAAAAGCTTAAAGCTCAAGGCGAAAGTCAATTGCAACAAATGAAAATGTCTGAAGGACAAAGAATACAAGGAGTGCAAATGAGTGAAGCTCAAAGAGTGCAGCAAGCAGAAGCAGCGGGCAAGCAATTTACCTTTGGTGCTCAAGAAGACAGGGACCTGCAAAAATTAGATAGATTATCAGGTCAAGAATCTCAATCAAGGCAGAATATTGCTCAAGCTAACCAAGCTGGGGCAGCGGCGTGGTCAGGAGCTATAAGCGGTATAGGTAATATTGCTGGTTCATATATAGGAGCAAAGGGTTAATAATAAGATAAATAAAATGAGTTATAGAAATCCAGAAATAATTACTGATAGATCAGGAGAGATATTAGCACAAGGTATTGCATCTTTTGGGCAAAGCGTTGGAGCTGGTATTATGAAAGCTGGCGAAAATGCAGAGCGTCGTAGAAAAGAAGCAGAAGCAAAAAATGCAAAAATGCAACAAATGATGACTGAAGGTCAACTAGCTGCATTGAAAAGATCTACTGATTTTAATTCTAAATTGCCAAAAACAACTCTTACTGAAAACATTAAACCCATCGTTAGAGAAAGATTAATGTATGGTGCTGATTTGAAAATAGAATTATTTTCTGAAACTGATCCTGAAAGAAGACAAGAACTATTGCAAGAAATTGCAGGAGTTGATCAATTTTTATCCACGACTGCGGCTGGTTTAGGTAAACTTAGCGAGGACGTTGGAGCATTTAGTGAGTTAAGTCCGTCCGAGATGAACGCACAATATGGTATTGTTGGTGATGCTGCTGGGCAAATAAATAACACAGGCGTATTAATGGGGCTTGCCGGGCAGGCAGACGAAGCCAATTTTACTCCTTATTATGACCCGAAAACAAACTCTATAGTTGTTAATGGCAGCGGAAGAACAGGGGACACGCCTTTTAGCGCACAAGATTTTAATTTTGCAAGCTACACTACTGGATCGGATTTAATATTTCCAATAGATCAAATGAGAAAAGAAGCTGCAGATTCTGCTAGCAAGCTTATTATAGGTAAAAACGGCAAAGTACAACCTGGTCTTTTAAATACAGCTAAATTAGAAATAGTAGATCAGGATATAATTAAAGACGGTAAAAAAATAGGAAGCAGAAAGGTTCAAGGACAAATTGAGACTATAAACACTAAAGCTGTAACAAATACAATAAATCCATTGGTAGACGCGGAAGTAAAATCTTTTTTAACCGTATCTGATCAACAAAAAGAATCTATACTAGAAACGCAATACGATGCTGACTGGTCCGAAATTTCTAAATTATCTATACCAAATCAAGAAATTGCTTTAAAAAAATTAATGGAGCCAAAAATTATTGAAGATGTTTTTGGTAATGACTTTAAAAAAGGCAATATAGGTGGTGAAAAAGATGTTTATTACAGAGCTACAGAAACTTTAAAAGCTGTTTCTACCGGCAAAAGCGGGGAAAAAGGGAGTGGAAAAAAAGTTGATATAAAAATAGCAGAAGCTTTTACTGATGACATATTAAAAGCTAATTCTAAGAAAAATAAATCTTTCTTTTTAAATAAAGAATATAAAGGAAAAACAATTCAAGAAATTGAATGGAATGGTGATTCTTTAACAATATTCTCTGTTGACAAAGATAATAATTTAAAAGAAGAAGGATCAGTAAATATGAAGCGTAGAGGAGAAGTAGAAAGTTTTGTTAATGATCTTATTAGAGAAGAATATGGGTCAGATGCTACTTCAGAAGCATATAGAGAAGCTTCAAAGCAATACTTACGTAAAAGGCAAGCTGACTATAGATCAGAAATAGATTCTACTTCATATAGAAAAAACCAATAGATAATTATGTTTGAAATTTATATAAATCCAGATAACGGTAAAAAATATGAAGTTGACGCTGAAAGCAAAGAGCAATTTTTTATAGACTTCCCAAATGCTGTTTTATTTGAAGAGCAAATAGAAGAGCCTGTTGTAGAGGAAGCTCCACAAGAGATTTCACAAGATTTTAATGTATATCAAGACGTTAGAACTAAAAAGCAATTTGAGGTTGACATAGATCAAACAGATAAGTTTTTACAAGACTTTCCTGAAGCAGAATTAATTAAAGGGCCGGGAAAGCAAACCCCCTCAACTCAGGATGCGGGTGCGGGCGTAAAAAAAGCATCCGACACGGATTTAGCATTGGACGATGGTTTATCGGAGTTACGAGAAGATGATGGCGAATGGGATTGGGGCGTAGTAGATTACTTTTCTGATTTATATAGAGCGGGTAAAGAAGGATGGAGCCAAGGTAAGCTTGCTGACGACGCTTTTGATGTTATAAACAAAGGCGCAGACGTTGAGTCTAAAGACATTTTAAAATTCCTTAAAAAACAAAAAGAAGTAGGGGAAAAAAATGTAGGATCCGACGAAATGAGGGATTGGCAAAAAACTTATAACGAAAACGGGAAGAGTACGTGGGGTGCTATTAAAGGTATAATGCAAAATCCTACAGTATTGAGCACGCTTTTAGTCAGTTCTATATCTTCTCAATTAAGCGCTATAGTAAATTCTGGCGAAGTGCTGGCCGCTGGAGCAGCTGGAGCAGCTACTGGAGCCGGAACTGGGGCTGCCTTGGGGGCTGTCGGAGGGCCTTTGGCTTCTATAACAGCTGCGGGTGGTGCTTTAACCGGCGCTATGGTTGGTACTATGGCCGCTATGGAAACAGGATTAACCTTTGGAGAATTGCTTCAAGAAGCAGTTGGGGATGATCTTAATGAAGGAGCTATAAAAGAATTTTTAAACGATCCGGAAAGATTAACTGATTTAAAAAATAAAGCATTAAAAAGAGGATTAACCATTGGAGCTATAGAAGGTTTAACCATGGGTCTCGCTAAAGGTGTTGGTGGTAAATTAGCAAAAGCTGGATTTAAAAAATTAGCTATAGGTGCAACTACTGGTGTTATAGAAGCTGGTGGAGGTTCTTTAGGTGAAATAGGAGGAAGATATGTTGCTGGTCAAGAAATGGATGCTGGCGAAATTATATTTGAAGGTGTTGCCGGTTTAGGAGGCGCTCCGTTAACAATAGCTTCTCAAGCAACTAAACTAGGTAAGGCTATAGACAAAGCATCTATAAATAAAATAATTAAAGACACAGATTATAAAAATGTAACCGATGCCTTCAAAACAGCTGATGTTGGTGATGCTGAAATTAATATTGCTAAAATTAAAAATTCTACTAAAATAGTAGATGAGCAAGTTGATTCTAAAGTTATTTCATCTGAATTAACAGAGGAAGAAGGAATTGAAATAAAAAATAATTTTAGAAAAACACAACAAGCTGTAAATAAAATAAGTTCTTTAAACTTTCTTAAAAAAGATGAAATAAATGCTGTTAATTTATTAAAAGAAAAAGAAACTTTAGAAAATAAAATTAAAGAAGTAGGCGATGCTAGCTTAACGTCTATTGAATCAAAAAGAGTTGAAGATATAAACAATTCATTAACTAATATTAGAGTTAATACAAATTTAGAGGCCACAGAAGGACTAGCAAAAGAATTAGGCTTTAAAGAAAAAGTAAAAACATTAAAAACTACCAATGGGTGGATAGCAGCTGTAGCTAAAGAAACAGGGCTATCTATAGAAGAAGCCACTAAGCAATTAAAAGATGTAAGTGGTGTTTTTATTGGAGATGGTAGAATATTTATAGACAAAGAACAAGCTATAAAAATGGAATCTGTATCTGTAGGTTCACATGAAATACTACATCCTATTTTAAATGCTTTAATCGGAGACAAAAGCGCACAAGGTGCTATAGTGAAAGACTTTAAAAAATCTATGACCTCTAAGCAGATTGCTTACGTTGATAATTTTCTTAAAGATAATGAAATTGCACCAGACCAATGGGATACAGAATTCTTAAATGTTTTTTCTGATGGTATTATTAAAAATAAAATTGACTACGATAAAACTACGTTTGAAAAATTAAAAGATGTAATTACAAGATTGTTCCGAGGGCAAGGCTTTGAAAATATATCATTTGATAGCGGTAGGGATGTATTTAATTTCTTAAAAGAATACAATACTAGTATAAAAGAAACCGGCAAAGTAAGCGGCGTTGCTGTTGAGGCAATAAAAAAAGCCGAAACAACTAAAGGAGTTAAAGTAAAAGATGCAAAAACAGTAGATTTACAAAAGTCTACTGAAAAGAAGCAAAAGCTTACAGCAGAAGAAGATAAAACTTTAGCCAATACTGTTTTAGAAATAAAAGATCTTAAAAAGCAAAATGAAGAAGCCGCTAAAAAATTTGGCAAAGAGCCTATAAAAAGCGCTAAAGAATCTAGGCTAGAAGGAGAGGTGTTAAATAAACTAAAACCTACAATAGATAGTTTTGTTGAAAAAAGAACAAAAGATTTATACGATAAAATACCACAAGAGGCTAAAAAAGGCATAACTAGACAAGACTTTAAAGAATCCATGACTAGCGACATAGCTACTATGGTATTTGAAGAATATACTCAAAAACAGCCTTTAGAAAAGTTTATAGTAAATAGAGGGTTTCTAAGATCCAACGATTTAGCAAAAAGATTAGGAATAGAAAGTGCTGAGCAAGGCATAACAAGATCGTTAGATGCAACTACACAAGACGGTGGTGGCATACAAATAGAAGCGCAAGATACTTCTCAAGCTATAGCGGAAGAGGCTACAGCGGAAAAAGAAACTAAATCAAAATTAATAAAAGCAGAAACTTTATTAGGTAGTCCAGCAGCAATTGAGATGGCTAAAAATGAAGCGATAAGTAAAATAGATAAAGTACCGCAAGGCAAATTAACTTTTAAAAATTTAGAAGGGCTTGTAGCTGAAACTTTTTCAAGGCAATTAGCAATACAAGTTAAAAAAATAACAGATCCTAAAGCTAACTTAGCAAGTATGGAAATGAAATTTGCGCAAATGTTTTTGCAAAAAAACGCAAAGCAGCTTATTAAATTACTTCCAGAAGGGGCAGTGCTAGAGGCTGCTAGTGAAAACCTATTAGGCACATCGACTGGTGTATCAAATAATATTTTAAATAACTCTAATTTATATACAAAACAAGAAAGAACCACTAAAAAAGCTGGTATATCTCCTTATGTTAAAAACAAAGACATAAAGGTAGAAGACTTTTTAGAAGCTATTGGTATTGTTGATAATAAACCAGTTAAAGGCATTTCACCAAGAGATAAAACAGGTCAAACAATAAAAGGATTTTTAAGACTTACTGAAAAGCTAATGTCTAATTCTTTTGCTAGACAAATATTATCAGAGACACCTGGTACAGAAAATGTTGTACAAGATATTGCCGGAGGTAAAAGTGTTTTTCAATTTAGCAAAAATGTTAAAAATAAAAGTAAAAAAGTTAAAATAAATTCAAAGGCTAAAGAAAATATAAAATTAGGGCTTGAAAAATTAAAGACTATATCTAATAATGACGACGTTTATAATAGCTTTATAGATAGCGTAATAAACAATATTAATAATGTTGATAGCCTTTCGGATGTTATTGATGTTATTTTTAATGCTCCAAAGCCGCTTATGAGCTTAAGAGCATACAGAGAGCTTACAGCTAAGCTTGTAGTGGTGGTAAATAAATCTCTTGATAAAACCATTCCATCAGCAAGTAATCTTGTATATAAATTAATAAATGAAACTAAAAAGTTTTTTAAATATCAACAGCAAATAGTTGGTTTTGAATATGCTCAAGAAGATCTTATTAATACAATTGCCAATGCTCCAGATAAAGAGTCTAAAGCGCAAGCTATAAAAGAATTTTTAATTTACGCCGGCAGATCTATTAGATCATTGAAAATAGACGGAATACGAACTAATGAATTATTATTTAATAAAATAATAAAAAACATTTCAGAAAATAATAAATTAAATTTTAATTTAGAAGTAAAGACAGAGCAATTAGAAGGGGACAATAAGCCTATCAAAAGAACTTATATTACTCTTGATGGAGTAACAGTTTCTGGTTTAACTAATATTGAAGCTATTAAAGAAAATTGGCCCGGGAATAAAAGCGCTATAGATTTGCAAGCCGAATCAACAATATCGTATTTAAAAAAGCTTATAGACAGAGCAAAAGCAAACGGCACAATTGATCAAGTTATTGGCATGCTTACTTTGCTTACTGCTGACCAAAGAAGCGCAATAAGAAAAGTTTCAAAAGCAGGCTACGAAATAAAAGCTTTAGGAAATGAAAAATCTATTTTAGAACATGAAACTTCCGCAGATACCATATTTAAAGCTTTTGTTGAATATGCAAAAACAAATGACCTTAAAGCCTTAGATGCTGTTTTAGAAAAAGCTAAAGTTAATCTTATACCTGTGCCTTTAGATAAAATACTAAATGAAAAAGGTATAAAAGAAACAGATATAGCTAGATATAGTAGACCGGAATTTGTTGACGCTGCAAATAAATATACCGGTGAAAACAAATCAAATTGGCAAGCAAGTAAAGAATTTGAAAAAGGCGCTTTACAAGGCTTAAACAAAGACTTTAATAATATAATAGAAGAAAACACAGGGGTTACAGCTAAGTCTATATATAGTAGAGCAAAAGCAGAGGCTGCTGGATCAAGCAAAGGGAGAATATTATTTGGTATACCATATTCTGCACAAGATTTTGTAGGTTTATTATACAGAATGCTTGGCAAGGGAAAAATTGGTGATAATCAAATGGCCTGGTTTAAAAAGAATCTATTAGATCCTTATGCTGTTGCAATGAATGCAATAAGTAATGAAAGAATTAAACTAGCTAAAGAGTATAAAGCTCTTGTGAAAAGTTTAAAAATAGTTCCTAAAGATTTACGTAAAAAACTTCCAGGTGAGCCATACACGCAAGAAATGGCTGTTAGGGTATACATATGGAACAAACAAGGTATGAAAATACCTGATATAGACCAAACGGACATTGATACATTAGTTAAATTTGTTGTAGATAATCAAGATTTAAGAGATTTTTCTAATTCTTTAATTAATATAAATGGTGTAGATGGTTATGTAGGTCCTGACAAAAACTGGATTGCTGGCACAATAGACACTGATCTTATAGGTGGTTTAAACACAACTAAAAGAGCTAAGCATTTAGCGGAATGGCAAGAAAATGCAGATGCAATTTTTACAAAAGAAAATTTAAATAAATTAGAAGCATTATACGGGACTAAATATAGAGTTGCTATGGAAAACATATTAGCTCGTATGAAGTCTGGTAAAAACAGGCCTCCCGGGGGTGATCAGCTTACTAATAGATTTACTGATTGGATTTCAAATGCAGTTGGTAGTATTATGTTTTTAAATACTAGATCAGCAGTACTCCAAACTATATCGGCAATAAACTTTTTAAATTTTAGTGATAACAATGTTTTATCTGCTGGAAAAGCGTTTGCTAATCAAAAGCAATTTTGGAAAGATTTTATGTCTTTAATGAATTCAGACTTTTTAGTTGATAGGCGCAATGGTTTAAGAATAAACGTTAACGAAGCGGATGTTGCTGAATTAGCTGCTACATCTAAAAACAAAGCTAAAGCTGCAATATCTATTATGTTAAAAGCTGGATTTTTGCCAACTCAAATAGCAGATAGTTTTGCTATAGCTTCTGGTGGTTCTGCATTTTATAGAAATAGAATTAATACATATGAAAATCAAGGCTTAACAGCTAAAGAAGCTGAGGTTAAAGCTATGCAGGATTTTAGAGAAACTGCAGAAGAATCTCAACAATCAAGTAGACCTGATAAAATTAGTCAACAACAAGCGGGGCCATTAGGGCGTATTGTATTAGCTTTTGCAAATACACCGGCACAATATGCTAGAATAATAGATAAAGCCATTAAAGACCTTAAAACGGGTCGTGGAGATAGAAAAACAAATATATCTAAAATAATATACTACGGGGTAGCACAAAACTTACTGTTTAGTGCATTACAAAGCGCATTATTTGCCGCGGCATTTAATGATGAAGACGAAGATGAACAAAACGAAAAAAATATTAGGATTGCTAATGGCATGCTTGATAGTTTATTAAGAGGAACTGGTTTGGCTGGATCTGTACTTTCAGTAGCAAAAAATGCAGCGCTTAGAATTGTTAAAGAATCTAAAAAGAAAGGTCCTAAATACGAGGAAGCTGCTTTAGAATTATTAAGAATATCCCCTCCAATATCATCTAAAATTTCAAAAATAAGATCTGCCGGTAGAGCTATTAGCTGGGAGAAAGATGAAATGGCAGAAATGGGACTTAGAATAGATAATCCTGCATTTTTAGCCCTTGGTAATCTTACTTCTGCTACAACCAATATTCCTTTAGATAGAGCAATTAAAAAAGCGCAAAACGTAAACAATGCTTTATCCAAAGACTCTGAAATATGGCAGAAAATAGCTTTAATAGCTGGATGGTCTGATTGGGAACTTGGAATGAACAAAAAAGATAAAAAGAAAAAAGGAGAAACAATTAGAATTAATAGAGGTGAAGACTCTAAAGCTAAAAGAAAAGTAATTAAAATTAATAGAGATTAATAACCATAAACAAATAAACTATGAAAATACTAATTGGAGTTGTATGCTTATCATTATTAGCAAACCTTATTTTAATCTTAATGCACAAAGGCATTATTAAAGATAAAGACAAAGATTTATTACCTGACGAGTTAGAAGACAAAGCTCAAAAAGTAAAAGAGGCAACGATGCACCGCTTAAGCAGGGTAAAAGAAGAGTTGATTGATATTAAAAACAGCATTGTAGAAGTAGGTAATCAAATTGGCGATTTACCAGACGCTATTAAAGGCAAAGAAAGAAGTGGCCGAAAGTAATTAAAAGAAAGGAACAAAAAAATAATGGGCAACATACCCAATAGTTCCTGTAACCAAAAAGGGGAAGCTTCACAGCCTCCCCTTTTTTAATATAACTAACTAAACTAACTAAGTATCATACTACCCATCACAGGATAAACAATCTGGATCCATTGCTTTTGCAGCTATATCTCCTCGTAACACAGATTCTGTTCTTGTGTAGTATAATGTTTTTACACCTTTTTTCCATGCTTCAAAATGAACTTGATTAATCCATTTTGGTGTAGCAGCACTTGGGAAAGCAAGGTTTAAGCTGACCGACTGGTCTATATATTGTTGGCGTATTCCCGCTTGATTAACTAACTCTAACTGGTTAATTTCTTTAAAGGTTTTAAATACATCTTTAACTGTATCATAACCAAGTAACATATCTTGCTCTGATACGTCTGTTAAATATACTAATTTTTTATTAATATATCCCCAATCATCAAGAATATTTATGTCTTGTATACTTCCCCCATCTTCAAGGATTTTATTCCATATTTCTTCAGTATCTAATCCTACTTTTTTAAGCACTTTAATTAATTCTTTATTCTTACGAATAAAAGTACCTTTCGCAGATTGCTCTGTAAAAACATTAGCAGCCCAAGGCTCAATACCTGGACTAACATTGCCAGATAGTTTACTATTTGATACAGTAGGTGCAATAGCCCTAAGGTGAGTATTCCTAAGTCCAGTATCACGACACCAAAGGGGTTCTCCGTATACCTCGGCAAGTGCTCTAGACGCCCTTTCGCTTTCGATTTTAATCTGGCTAAATATTCTCCTAGTCTCAAACTGAGCTTGAATCCCTTCGAAAGGTATTCCATTTTGCTGGAGGTAAGTGTGCCACCCAAGGACTCCAAGACCAAGCGCTCTTCCTTTTTCCGCAGAACGAACTGAATTTTCAAATCCTTTAAGGCCTTTAGCCTTTTGTATAAACTCTTCAAGTACTCCGTCAAGAAACCAAGTTGCGTCGTAAATAAGATTTGTATCTTTCCATTCTTCATACTTTGTAAGATTTAAAGATGATAAGCAACATACAAAACTATGATTTTCATCAGTATGCAATGCAATTTCGCTGCATATGTTTGTCATGTGTACTTTTAATCCATTCTTTTTATATGCCTCCGGGTTAGCTTTGTTTGTGTTTCCTTTAAATAAAATATAAGGTTCTCCAGTTGCTTTGCGTTTTTGCAATAGTCTACTCCATTTTCTTCTTGCCTCTGAATCTCCTTCTTCAAGCTTTCGCATAAACTTATCGCCAACAACAGCACATTGATGTAGATTAAGCGATTGTCTATTAACATCTCCTTTAGGTTCTCTAATTTCCAACCAATCTTCAAAGTCTTTGTGGTCAATATTGATATTAACGCTTGCTGCGCCTCTTCTAACAGACCCTTGAGATGTTGCTAATATAGTTGAATCATATATTTTACAGAAAGGAACAACGCCATCAGATGTGCCATTACCAGTAATTCTAGCCCCTGCTGCTCTAATCATATTAACGCCAATACCAACTCCTCCACCGTGTTTGGCTAAAAGCATCATTTCTAAATTTTTCTGTCCAATATCAGCAATGCTATCTCCAACATCAATACCAAAGCATGATATAGGTAAACCTCTATCTGTACCCGTATTAGAGAGCACTGGGGAAGCTAAGTTTAACCACCCCTTCCATATGTACTGAAAGAACTTATCCGCCAATTCTGGCTTATATAAACGCTTTGCAACAGTGTTTGCCACTCGTAAATAAGCGTCTTTTGGTGTTTCACCAGCCATTAAATATCCGCCAATAATAGTTTTTTTATACACTTCTGTATTTCCCCACGTAGGATAGTCTACTCCTTTTACCCAATCGTTATTCCAATTCATTTTCAAGATCTAATTTAGGTTCGTTGTCTTTTTGAAGTTTCTCAGTTAATTCTTTAATAGCATTGTCATAACCCGGCATAAGTTTAACTGTTTGCAAAGTTCCTGCAGATAAATCTTTTAAGTAAGCGTTTTCGTCTAATAATTGTTGTACTACATTTATTAATGCTTGTACTTTCTTTTCCAGTAGATCTTGTCTACTTTGTTTTTGTCCTTTCATATTATTTAATTTTAGTTAATTAATCCCACATGTCTTCAAAATCCTCGCCCTCATTCGCTTTGCTATAATCAGTAGGCCTAATAGCAAAAAAGTCAGTATGAGTAACGCCACCGGTGAGATGGTAAAACCAGTCGAGGTTACTTGCTGCTTTTGGATTAAAGTCAAAGTATTTCCCACTGTCCCTGTAGCCAAGTTCAACGATTTTTTCATTAAGTCTTTTTCTAATAAACTGCTTGAGGTCGTAAGCTTTAAGGTTTTCAATGTCTCCAAGCTCAAACATTTTATCAATATAGTTTTCTTCGGCTTCAAGCATTGCAGTTGCTGCATTTAAAACGTCTTCTTTACAATTATCTAATAGAGTACTATCTTCTTCACACATGTGCCTAAACAGCCTACAACCCATCTTAGAATGCAAAGATTCATCTCTTACACTCCATTTCATTTGTTGGCCAACGCCTTTTAATAAATTCCTAAGTTGAAAACTATAAAGTACAGCAAAAGCAGAGTAAAGAGAAACGCCCTCAGCAAAAGCAGAGAAAACAGCAAGAGACTTAGCGATGCCAGCAGTATCAGTCCCCTCGTAAGAGACCAGGGCTTCGAATCTTTCCATAGTTGCTTCGTCTTGTAAAAAAGCTTCAAAATCTTCAAGGCCAAGTGTTTCATTTAAATAAGAATAAGCGACAGCGTGTATTGTTTCTTGCGATCCAAACATCATTGCCATTTGTTGTATTTCATGTTTTGGGAACCAACCCACTACTTTTTGCGTCCAGTAATCAGATACTGCACATTCTGTTTGAGCAAAGCCTAATAGTATATTACCTACAAGGTTTTTTTCTTTGTCATTCATTCTTTCATTCCAGTCTTTTAAATCACCAGACATAGAAATTTCAGTATGCAACCAAAATGCTTGAGCTTGTTTTAACCAACCTTCAGTATAGTATTCAGGGTATTCAAATGGTTTATATGCAATTCTTGGAGTAAATAATTCCATAGTTATTCGTTGTTTAAGCCTTTAATAGTTTGTAGTGTGTTTAGCCAAGAGTCGCAATACGAAAGCATATCTTGTTTTTTTGGAGATGTATTTATAACCCCCTTAACTTGTATGATTAAATCGTCCAAAAAGAAGTCTATAGCTTCATTTTGTTTATACGTCATGATAAACAGTAAGACATAATTCCACAATTGGAAGGTACAATACATGATCCGTAATGCCTTCGCTTTCATAAGATCTAATTCCGAATAGTACCCCTGGGTACAACCCAATACTTAATTCCCAGTTCCCCATTATTCTACTTTTATTTTATATTTATCTTGTATCTCTACAAGCTCTTTCCATTTAATTTTGCCTCTAATCTCCCAACTCCATTTAACCCATTTGTCAATCTGTCTTTGAGTATACTTTTGGCGAGCTATTTTTTTTGCTTTGATAGGATCAAGCGTACTGTCTCGTCGCATTCTTTTTGATTTTGAGGTTTATATAAGGTTACACCAGGAAATTGTTGAACAACTAATTGTTTAAATAGTTTCCACCGCATAGGGAAAGACTCGTTAGCTCTACCTTTTGTTTCTATTATAAATTCTTCTCCTATAAAGTCTGGAGTATATTTTATAGGTAGTATTCTTTTACAGCCTCTATTTATATATTCACCTTTACCATTTGCTTGTCTTTCGTATACTTCATTGTCAAAATGAAAACCATTTAACAAAACAAACGTTTCTCCTTCATACTTGGCTCTAATTTTATTTTGTTTTAAAACCATATACATATACTTTTCAAGGCCTGAAGCAAAGTTAATACCATCATATGTTACTTTCTTTGCCCTTACGGGACCTCTTTTGGTGCTTTTCTTTCTTCTAAGCATTGTCTTCGTGCTTTTTAACTAAAGCGTCTTGCAAAACTTCAGTGGTAACTTGTTTAAGCTTTTCAATGTAATTAACAGCATCCATAAGCTCCTCTTGTAAGTGTGTCATCCACACATTAAGATCACCTGGATCTTCATCTAATGTTACACCGTATTTTTTAAAGCCTACATCAGATCGCGATACAAACTTATTTACAACGCTTTCAATAACTGGATCACGAAATGTAATTTCTTTCTTAGTCATATTAAGATTCTTTTACAAAAGTTCCATTAATCATTTTGCCTTTTCTATTTTGTATTACATTGTAAGCTGATTGCACGCAATCTTCAATTTTAAGATCTTCAAGCTTAGCTAAATTTGTAAGAACAACTACGCAGTCGCCAATAGCATCAATAATTTCTGGCTTATCTTTTTCAAGTATAGCTTTAGCTAATTCACCAACCTCTTCTAAAAGTTTAATGTATTGCGTTTTGCTGTCTCCTTTAGTATAGATGCCTTTAGCAGCTGCCCAAAGACGTATATCATCATATATATTAGGAGCTTCTTCCCTGAAGTTTTTAGAGAATGCTTCGCTAAATGCTTTATTATATACAAATGATCTTTGTGTATCGTACATAGATATAACAGCATTATGCTCAATCCATCTAATTGATTCTAACGTTAATTCAAATTCGCCAAGTGATGTTTCCCATTTCATACCTATGGTTTCCATTAAATGGCCCTTTAATTTGTCTTTTGGAAAAGGGAAAGTTGTAGTTTGTTCGGTTACATTAATTTTCATTTGATTTGATTTTTTCTTTATTAAGTCTTTATATAATTGTCTGTCAACTTTATATCCATAAGACTTTTGTAAAGCAATTTCTCTTTTAGATACATAGTGGATGTCATCGGAAGATTCAATGACTTCATACTCACCAGTGTTGTAGCCTTGAGCTTGAGTAACTCTTAATTCAAGATTACGTGTAACACCAATTTTCTTGCCAGGAATGTGATATATATGGTAGAGTCCCGTGTTAGTTTTCATAATAATTTGTTTTTTACCCTACCGATAACGGCGCTAAAATTGAGGGGTGAGATTTATAATTATTTAAAGATACAGAATTATGTACTGGCATAAAAATAGCATCGTCTTCAAGATACAAACCGTGCTCAACATTAATTGTTGGTAAGTCATACATATATCTTTCTAATTGCTCTGAAGTTTGTTTTATATGGTTGCTATAAAGGTGGCAGTCGCCTAGTTGCCCAATTAGTGAACCGGCTTTTAAGCCATTACCTTTAGCCAAGAACTCCAATAGCAATCCATACATTGCAATATCATAAGGTAAACCTAAAAATATATCTACAGAACGCTGTTGCCACATTAAATCTATAACTCCATCATTAATATATACTTGAAAGCCGTAATGACACGGGGGCAAAGCCATATCATCCATTTCAATTGGATTCCACGCGCTAACTATAAGACGTCTTGAATCAGGATTAGACTTGATCTCAGCCAAAAGGTTTTTAAGCTGATCTACGCCACCGAAATTGCGCCACTGCTTGCCATAAACTGGACCTAAAGTGTTATCTGTTCTACCTGACCTTTTATAATCAGCGTCCCAGTAATGTACTTTATGATCTTGCAAATAAGTTATGTCGGTTCTACCTTGTAAAATCCAAAGTATTTCAGTTAATGCAGCTTTGAACCAAACTTTCTTTGTAGTAAGCAAAGGAAATCCATT